>Ga0222719_10002828_pt1 | contig 15658 bp, 14 predicted proteins | sample C33_34DmetaG_FD_165039 | JGI IMG/M metagenome (GOLD analysis project Ga0222719, IMG submission 165039) | Estuarine water microbial communities from San Francisco Bay, California, United States - C33_34D | ecosystem: Environmental > Aquatic > Marine > Unclassified | place: USA: California...
CACAGCGACGCACCGAATGCACCACCGCCATCGACCGTCGCCTCTACAACCGAAGAAGAAATAGTGCAAGACGAAATTGATGCTTTGGATCGTGGCTTACTTACCATGCGTCGTCAACGATTGCGTCAAGATCCCGATCCCTTGTCAGCACCACGCTCTCGGTACGATTGGATCCGACCCTATTGGCTAGGCAGTGGTCTGTTCTTGGCACTCTTTGCTTTCTGGGTGCTGGACACACTCAAAGATCCCATCTTTGGGGCCTTGACGGGTGGAAATCTCGACAAACATCAACCACCGGCAAAATTACTCAGTGTCTGTATGACCTTGGTGTTGGTGTGTTTTTTAGAATATGTCAGTGCCGAACGACAAAAACGATCACAAAATCATACAATACGATCCGACCAAGACGTGTTGGATCCAGGAGGACGATGGAACAAAATGCACATGGCCGAATGGGATCCAGCAGAAGAATCAAATCGAGTTAGTTCTTCCATTTTTGTATCCGTCGGTGTTCCCTATTGTTTGGGATTTGGCATTATGGCATATTTGTTACAATTCAATCCTTCCGTGGCTTTGACCACGGCACAATCCGTCACACCGGCATTGACCGGTGTCACACGATGGAAAGTACTGGGATACTTTTTGTATGGAAGTATTGAAAGTTTTGGATCCATTGTGGTTGCCACCTTTTGGTCATTTACGAATTCCAATCTGTCCTTACAAGATGCCGAACGATACTATGGTTTGATTATTGCCATTGCTCAATTGGGAGCCATTGTGGGGAGTACCATGGTCACGGCCTATGTGTGGAGTAACATTACTCTCATGGTCTTGGCCTGTTTGGTAATATTGTTACATGTGTTGGTCATGATGAGTTATGACAAACGGTTCCCACCCACCAGTGAAATGATCGGAACGGCCGATGCTGCCGGACCTTTGGCCCCGCCCGCTACTGCCGAACCAACCACCTCTGCACCACCAGCAAATCTGGAAGAATCCTCACTGCTATCGGGAATTTATCTCATCATCCGACACAACTATGTCTTGCTCATTTTGGGTGCGTCCTGTTTGTATGAAGTGTCCTTGACCTGTCTGAATTATCAAATGACCTTGTTGGGATGGAATCGTTACGAAGAAAGTAACGAACAAATGTCCATGAATTTTACCCAGTTCATGGGTCATTATGGACAGTTGGTCAATGCCAGTAGTTTGATTTTATCATCGGCAGTCTTTCCCTGGCTCATTTATCGCTTCGGTTTGCGCATTACCTTGCGTCTCTTTCCGACACTCTTATTGTTGGCCAACTTTTTAGCCTTTGGGGCATTGCCCGGAAATTTGGCCGTCCTGTTTGTGTCCATGTCCATCCTCAAAGCCATGACGTACAGTATCCACGATCCGTCCAAGGAAATATTGTACCTCCCCACATCGAATGATATTAAATTCAAGGCCAAATTTTGGATTGATGTGGTCGGTGCCCGAATTGCCAAGGCGATTGGTAGTAGTATCAACCGGTATGCCGGGAGTGTTGATCGGAGTATCCGTGTGGCCAGTGCACCGTCTCTATTATCAGCATTGGGATTATGGTATGTTTGTTATAAAGTCGGCATTCAATTTGATCACTTGTTAGAAACAGGACATGTTGTGGGGGTAGACAATGACGAGGACCTTCGTCGACAAGAAGAATATTCCAAATTGGAGGCGGCCGACGAAGAACTAGAAGTCGACACGGGAGAAGACTCAGTTTTCGAAGATCCGACATCAGAATCATTGGAATTGTCTCCTTTACGACGACATTGAAGAATATATTTCGGATATTACTATTATTTCTGGGATCTATTTCATTCTCTTTCTTCCACGGACACAATCAAATCTCTTTCTGTCGGAAACTCTCTTCTTACAAGAAGCAATTCAAAGATTCCCAGCAACAATTAGGAGGACAGGGATTCTGCTCACAGTTCAATCCAAACTCAGAAAAGGCAGAGGGACAGTCGTCACAGGCGGGGCAGAACTCCTCAGGCCACTCTCCGCTCAAGTTGTTGCCCTGGACGTAAAAGGTTTCTGTCGAAATCAAAGCAACGGAGGTGGGTCAGTCTCGTCCCTACAACACGGCGAAGAAGATTACGATCATTATGTGAAACTTACCGACAGTGCCACTATCCATGATCGAGACCGGGATCTTGCCCACGAATTCGTTGTCTTGCAAGTACAGAAAGTGAAGACGTGGGAGTGATCCAAGAATGTCGCCCGGGATCTCACCCTGAATCTTGTTGTCATTCAACCAAAGAGAGTAGACGTCATTCAACAAGGCAACCGTCGACGGAATCGTTCCAACGAGATTGTTTCGCGAGAATTCGAGCTCTTCCAAACGAAACTTGGTTACTCCCTGACAACCGACACGATCCCATTTGCAGATGTGCTGGTCCGACAACCAACCTTCCTTGTCGTTCCAGTTTTCACCACCCAAGGCGAAGAAGACAGATGCCATTGCGAAGCGATCCGAAAGGTACGAGACGATATTGACATCGTCATCAAAGATTGCCCATTTGACGGCAAGAACGACCGGGTCGACAGAGTCTGTGGGGAGCTTCTCGAGTTCGTCGACCGTTTCGGGGAGATCACGCATGTAGTACACGGTGTGTTGGTTGCTCCCCAGAATGGTCCTCAAAGCCTCGTACTTGTCCTGCTTGTTACTGAACTTGGGGCCCTCGTCGATGGTAGGAGTTATCTGGGTGGTATTGGTGGTGTTCGTCACTCCCAAGCCGGATCCGTCCGACGAACTGTCACTGGGGCGAGTCAACAAAACGGTCACGACAACAATAATGGCGATGACAATTGCGGCCACGAGGCCAAGAACGACGTACATCTCCTTTTTAGAGATATTTCCCCACTTACCAGTCTCACGGACATCCTTGAAATTCGGATTAATCACCTTTTTCTGGTTCTTGCGTGATGCGTCGGTCTCAGACTCGTCATCGTTGTCGGCGTCATCTTCATCACCATTCGTTCCAGACTCCTCACTGGCATCGTTAGTAGCCACAACAACGTTCGATCCATGACCCTCTTGGATGATATCAATGTCGTCGCTACCGTCCGTGACCTCAGGAACGTTCTCTCCACTTTCAGAAACTTCCGGGACGGATCCAAGGCCACTCTCAACGTCGTCCTTCACGTCCTTACCCTTGTTGGAAGGAGAGACAGACAACGTACCTTCAATCTCCGGCGTACCGGCGTCAACCTTGCTGGGAGCATCACTCATTAGGCCTTGTGTAATTCAATTGCTTCTCAGCGGCTTGCTTTGGGGGCTATCTCGAGGAACCTTATGTGTTTCGTTGGGCCACGAAAATAATGACAATCGGAGGAGGATGCTCAATTGTTGTGCACGGCAAAAGGATTCTCAGTGTGTGATTGACCGAAGCTTGCTACCGGTCAGACACAGCACTTATTACATAACCTACTATTTTGGTCACTGTACTAGTATATTTCGTTATCCCTAATGGATAATAATAACATTTGCTGCTACTACTTCACGATTATTTGAATCGACACGGGCCACATGTCAAATGAGTGAAGGAAGTATCTCAGGTATCCAGAGAATATCTTCGAGAGAAAGAAGGGCCCTAGAAATTGCCATGACCAGAGCAGTCGACTTTCAGCTAACGGCCTACGTTGAAAGATCCTCGGCGGTATGTCGAACTGCGATTCGATCAAGCATCTCGCATGTATTTGCAAAACTAGCCACTTTAACACTGATAAGTGTTATGGTACATGTCTACTGGTTACTTGGTTCTTCCTCAGCCATCTTTTCTGTGTCTTCGCCCTCGTCTTCGACAGTTCCACTTGTATCGGGATTTGATTCTTCTTTCTCCGGGACGTCACTGTTGTCGGCCTCTCCGCCTTCTTCTTGCGACGCATCACAGAACTCTTCATCGCCTTCTTCTTCCTCTTCCTCTTCATCCTCTTCTTCGCTACTCTCTTCTTGTGATCTAACAGCGTCTACATCACCGCTACCCCGAGCTGCGGCCAGTCGCAACAAATCCATCGCGTCAATTTCTTCTACCGGCTCGTCATCTTCCTCCTCTTCCTCCTCCTCTTCTGATGGCTGTACCGCCTCCTGTACCACGGCCCTTGGTGTTTGGATCTCTTGTTGAGGTTCTGTCTCTTCTGGTGCCTCTGATTCTTCGTCTTCGTCGTTGTCGGATTCGTCTTCCGGCATCTCTCCAGTGAGTTCCTCAATTGTTTCCTTCTGTTTTTCCGTCTCTTTTTCAAGCCTTTCAATTTCTTCTGTCTTTTCTCGCAGAATCTTCATTAACTCCTCTTTCATGGCCTTTTCTTCTTCGTCCTCTTCCTCGTCTTCCTCTTCACTGTCAGCCTTCTCGTCGTCGTCTTCGTCTTCGTCTTCGCTATCTTCATCGTCCCCCATTTGTCGTTCGACCATTTCAATATCTTTCCTTATTACGTCCAACTCGGAAGTGAGTTTCTCTTCCATCTCTTTTCGATCCGTATCATGTTTCATGAGTTCGTTCATCAATTCCAACTCCATCTGACTCTTTTCTTCCGTCAACGACGCCAGTGCTTCTTTCTGTACTTTGGTTATTACTTCGAAATGTTTCTTTCCTAACTCTAATTGATGCTCAATAATCCCCATGGAATGCATGGCCTTACACAACTGTGCTTGCATTCTCATTACATAACTGGAATCTCCCGGTCGAATTTCTTCTTGTTGAATGGCCCCCGCATACATTCGCAAGGACGCTCCCTGTTGTTGCAGATCACGTTGCATGGCAGACAATCGTTCGTCAGCTTGTTGTTTGGCGTGTAAGAAATGTGTCTTTTCTGTTTGATTGACAATCTGTTGATTGGCATTGGCATCTTGTGCTTCGGAAAGTTCCGAACGAAGTCGCTCGACTTTTACGTCTTGTTCTTCCGTCTTGCGTTTGATCAACTCGATGCGCTGATCGCGATCCTCGATCATATCTTTTAGTAATTGAACCTCCATGGTGAAATATATCCTCAATGCTAAGGTTGCTTGGATACAGCAAGGTTTATAATAGTGTCTCTGTGCAAAGGATTGGTCGTCAAGGGATCTCTCTGGTAGAACGGTGTTGTTATAGTGAGAGTCCTCAGGGTCGACAGGCTAACGACACCCAGAGCATATCGTTTGGTCTTGTGTTGCAATACTCTAGCATTGTTCGTGCTTCGTCATGGTGCGGCTGACTATTCTTGCTTCAACGAACACTTTTCCTACTTGTTATGATTATATCAGAATTTCCATATACGTTTTAATGTAGAAAATGTTGCCTCTAAATGTCGTGTGACGTCGCCGGGCCGACTTTTGGCGCGCAGACTACCAGTCTGTCTTCGTCCGTGCAAAAAATTCTACGACGGCGTTCGAGAGTCATTCCGTTCACATGGATGACCCAATATTAGTACGCCACGCGAAGGACCATGAGGTAGGCCCAAACGACCGGCTCCACCTCGTTTCTCGATCACACACACCTTCAAGACCTCGTTGTACATTGACGTTAGTGCCCACGGAGGTACAGCGTTTTTTTTTACCAAATCTCTGTTTAGTTCGTCGTCGTATCTAGTTTGTTAGTTCAACAATGAGTGGTTTCTTTCGATCCTTTCGCGGACGTGCCTCGGCCTCTTCGTCTGCAGGCGAGTCCGATGATGGTTTGGCGCCACCCACGGGAGCCGAAGGAGCGACGGCCGAGCCGCCGACCTCTCCGGCTGCCGCCACGTCGCCTCCAGCTGCACCGATTGTCAATGAAGAAGAAATGAAGATCAAAGTGGAAGATGAACCCGAAGAAGATCCGGAACGAACGGCGCTGGAAAAGGAGGTTCGACATCGAGATGCCCTCATTATTACACTCGAAAAGGCTCGTCAAGAAAAGCAGGAAGAGTTGGCGGCAGTGCAAAAAGAATTGTTTGAAGAGCGATTGCAACAAATGAAGGAAGCACTCGTTCACAAGATTGAGTCGGAACGAATTAAACGACAGACGGCACATGCCGAGGAGCGTCTAAAAGCCTTGGAAACGGATATGCAGGACAAGGCGGCCATTCACGAATATGCCAATCTTATCAAGGGTGTGGCTCCAAAGGGTGGCGTCGATAGTCAATATGTCACCAAGTTACAGTCGCAGTTGCAAAAGGCGGTCAAAAAGATGGAATTGACGAATGAGCAAATGAAAGAACTCGAAGAGACCTCCCGCCAAGTCGTGGACTCGTTGGTGCGCGAGATTGCACAGCTCGTCGAGGAGCGTAGTCGAGCCGAGCTCGAATTGCGAAAACAAATGGAGCTTCTTCAGGAACAGAAGCATGATACACAGATGGAATATGAGAAGAGGATTCGAAACAACTTGAAAACACTTCAAGCTCTCCGAGCAAAGGCAACAAGTCAGGTTACAATTGACGAACTCGAGGAAGAGTTGGAAGAGTCAGAGGCGAAGCTTATCGAGTTGAATAGGATCCACGAAAAGCAAGAAAAGACCATTGAACAACTTAACAAATCGCTTTCGGCCGAAGGCGGCCTGTAAATGTGTGGCGAGTACCACGGTCTCCCGTCATGGATACAGAGCCGCGATGGGGCGTGCTCTTTAATCGCTTACAATCTACAGAACGAGTTGCTTTCGTAGCTTCATAACACAAGAGCAAAGTAGTATCTGTATTTATCTTCACGAATAAAAATTAAACTCTGTCGTAGGATACTGACTAGTCACTAGTCTTCCAGAACAACGTCAGGTGTGTCTTCTTTTAGCCGTTTTAGAATCTTTTGCTTTTGAGATTTATCGACAGATTGACTGTTGAGATATTTGTCGAAGGTTGACACGCGGTGCATGCCGTTACGTCCATCCCGATAGCGATACGATGATTCGTACACGGTGTTGCCGTCGGTGTAGAGTCCCGGACGCAAACGACGTTCCCGCCAATACATCCCAGAGGAATCGGTAAACAAGTGTTTGGGCGAAAAGTTCCACAAGTTCCTAAAAGAAATAAAAGAATAATACGTGAGAGATGATACCAAGGATCTTCGTAAGCCTCAGAGATCCACGAGCAAACGATAGAAAGTCGATCTGACTTACATCCAAGATCGTTTCCGAACGGAATACTTGGGGGTGACAAGAGGCTGTTTGCTGGCTTCTCCAGTCGCAGGTTGACTGCCCGAAATGTTGTCGTACTTGGCAAAGACATCAATCTTGCCCCGACGAAATAGATCGGTCAAAATGGCTTCTCGATTGACATGAACAAGACGAAGAGACCACTTGGCGTTTTTGGGTTTCTTTCGTGCATACCAAGTAATGGGTGGAGCCTCCACGGCAGATCCACCGGTTTTAGGATTGACGACTCCCACAAATTGATACTGATTCTCATTCACTTGCTTCCCTTTGCGTTGGTCAAGCTTTGCCTGTTCTGATTCAAACTTTTGCACGGCTTCATCAAAGGCCTTTTCCGCCGCACGTTCTTCCATATCCACGGCCCGACGATCGGAAGCCTCTGCACTTGTGGCCCAGCTGCGACTACTTTCGCCCGCTGCTGCCGCACTTTGTTGCAATCGTTTCTTTTGCTTGGCCGAAAATTCCTTTCGTGCTTTGGATTCCCCCGCAAGTCCTGCTCGAAATCGAGGAAGGAAGCGACCACGATAGGACGTGACTGGTACTTCGGACGACCCGTCGCTCCCAAGACCTACAGCTTCGGAATCCCATATCGTCAGAGACTGTAGTGGTGACACGATTTGAAGGTTGCGTACCGCAGACACGGTGAACAGTCCTTGTCGCTGCTCATCGAACAGCAGCAGTGCCAAGAGAAAGGCCGAGCAGTAAGCCATTGATTTTGTCGTTTGTAGGTGAAGCATTTTACTCTGCTATGAATCCTCGATGCTCTGCTTTTGTTGGAGGTATTCTAGCTGCAGAGGTAGTGTCGTTGGCCGTTCTTTGTCTGGCTATCCGGGCAGCAACTAGTGACTTTACCATTGTGATGGGCTACCGACACACTTTCGATCCAAAACTGATGAAACCCTCGCACCTCCTTCAAGCTGCTTCCAGGTGGAAATAATGACGGCTCATAACCTAAAACCACCGATGCCGATCTAATCAAGCTACATCACATTACATCCTCTGGAATCTGGAGGTAACATGAGTTCTATCGACCGTCGTCGCTACCTGACGAAAGACCGTAACATACTTTGTATATCAGAAATAGTATCCCGCCTACGAATCCCCTTGATTGTTCCTTTGAGAGGCAATGGTTTGAAATAGTACATGGTTGTCAAGTTGTTTGTTACCTCTAGAGCTAGAAAATGATCAAAAGCACCTCTTCGAATGCACTGCTACACTATCACTAGATTATCAAACCCATAGTGGAAGGAGGAGAGTTGATTTATCTAGCCAGGGAAGACATAAGAACTTGCATTATTCCAAAGCTACTACCCTAATGTTTTAGAACCTTACCCTAGAACTTGGCGAGGATATCTGCCATCTTGACGACGCAGTATTCTTCTCCGTCCACATCGACCTCGTTGCCGGCAAAGTCACGGAACTTTACCATATCTCCAGGCGTCACTTCCATGGCCATGAGTTCACCATTGCTGGCCATTCGTCCGGGGCCGACCTTGACCACCGTTCCTGTGGAGGGCTTGCTTTCTTTTGTGGCCGTCTTGGCAATTAATATACCTCCCTCTGTTTCTGCTTCTTTGGGATCGGCTTTTACCAAGACATTGTCCCCGACGACTTCTACGCTATCAACACTCAAATCCGGACCACTGAATTTGACAAGAATATCATCATCGCGAATCAAAGTATGTTTCACGCCATCAATATCGATTTCCGTTCCATCGTATTTTCCATACACGACACCGTCACCGGGTGTGACGGGCATTTCAAACACGAGACCCGAATCAGGATGCGTTCGTCCGGGACCCACAGCAATGACCTCGCCTTGCGTCTTGACAATCTTGGCCTTGCCTGTCAACAAAATTCCACCTTCGGTCTGTTCTTGGGCTTCCGCTTTTTTTACGAGGAGAAAATTGTTCAAGGGTGTCACATCGCCCTTGATCTTTCGTCCCTCGAGAGTTGCAAAAAGCCGAGTCACTGGAGTACTTTCTGACCGCCGTTCTACCCTTGTAGCTGGGCTAGCCAACGGAGTGAAACCATGAGCCGACGAGGTGAGAGCGAGGAGAAGCACCGTGCCACGAAAGTATTTCATTCTCTTCGTAGATTGTTGAAATCACAGTTCAAGTTCAAAAGCGGGACCTCTCGTTGAATCTGTTTTATATCCTCGGAAAGCCTATGACTGTTTCAATAATCTTCAGGCGGGTAGAGTGCTCTTGGAACGGTAGAGTATCACAACTAGATTGTCCTCATTTCTCGACGATGGTGATGGAGGCTGATGGATGATGGCTCGGCGTCCCTCCACCGATGAATACAAACGTCAGTCCGTGGTACGACGTGAAGGAGGACAGACTTTCGACCCTACCCTACCCCTACCTAATTATGGTGCTACCGAAAGAAGAATTAGCCGCCTTGACCTCTTGCTCTAAACACCGACAACGCTTTAATGCCACTACAGAAGGCATCGTGGGCCAAGAGAAGTCCAAAGCTAGTATGAACGTAATCTAAGGTGACTCTACATGATACAGGCATCCAGTAATCTTTGTGGAATGCCTCCCGATACAGTTCGGAGATAGGCCACTTCTTGAGCGTTCAGAACGGTCTCACCTCGGTCCATTCGGAGTTTCCCTACTCCTGTCGCTTCGTAGTTGGCCAGCATGTGTTCTACCTCGATTGTCGACAGACGTGGAATATCAATAGTGTGAATGGACGGTACTTCGCTGTCGTCCTGTGAAGCCTGCTGTAGGGCGTCCGCCACCAGGCCTTCCGTAACTTTTCGTGGCACCGCATGCGACTCAGTCGTAGCGGCAATCACGGCGCCGCGTTTCATGCAGACTGGCATCTTCTTCGGGGCTTCCTCATCGTCGATCCCAGCTTCCACGGGAGACAAGACAGACAAAGCCATCGCGTCAAGAACTGGCTGGAACAAACTAATCTGGTCGTAAGGAATTGGTCGCTTCACATCCTCGTCATAATCCGCATGGAAGTAATGACCTGGTTCGAAAAAGCAGTTGAATTCATCCATCACAATCAAGAATGACTTTTCGTCTTGCTTCATGAGCACGTCAACGGAGGCCGAAAAACACATTGGTGCGAAGGATGTTTTACCTGCGCCAAACTCGAGCAAGTCCACGACCGACAAACCGGCGTCCGTGTCCCCCGGCAAAGTCTTCAACTGATCGTCGGTAAAGTATACTTCCAGAGTCTTCTTGTCCACTTCAAACCCAGCCAAATCCGATTTGTGACTCAAAAGAAATTTTTGACACACGCTTTCTGACAAAACCGGGAGATCGTAGATACCTTGCCGTTTGGCGTTGGGCTCAACGTAGAAACCATTCTTGTGGAGCTGGTCTCCATCTGGCATGTACAAGACAATACTCCCGGATGATCGAGCCGATGCTACAATCGCTGCCAGCGCAGCTGTTTTCCCAACACCGCGGGTGCCCGAAACGAGTATCCTTGTAGCTGAATGGTCGCCTTCTTCAACCAAGAGTCTGGCAATCGCACGAGAACTCTGTCGCAACATGATGCGGCGTGTACTCTTGTGTGCCGCCAGTTCCCACTCTTCCAACATATTTCCAACTGTATCCCCTCGTTCTTTTGGTCGAAGAGGACTCAGTATCTTGGGTGTCACATCATCTTCGTTGTCGCTTTGTCCAAAACAGTCCATGAAGACAGGCTCGGCATCCGAATCGTTGGGTGCGTCTTTCTCTGCGTCATCCAATGTCTTGTCCTTACCTGGTTGAATACTTCGTAAGTACTCTTCCAGGGCACGTTCCACCCATGTACCAAAATTGGGATGTTTGCCCAAAATATCGTCCTTGGCTTTGAGTTCGAATTCAATCTCCTCAAACAATTCATCGACAGCATCTTGTTTTTCTTCCCACGAGGACAATTCGGAAATAGTCTTGACACGGTCCTTTGCCATGGCGCTAACTTCTTTCAGTATATACTTGTATTGTGCGCGCTTTCGTTGCAGAGCATAGAGCTTGTTGTTTCCATTCTTTCCCAGAGGTGGCGGTGGCGGAGGAGGAAGTGGCAACGACGCAAATTCCGTCAGGGTAGGAATCTTTTGCGGTAGGACTTTGACCCGTTCTTGACTAATTCGTGAGACAAACTTTGGAGACCATTCTGGCAAGTCTTCATAATTCATGTTGGATTCCATCATGTCTTGCAGATCCCACGGATCCGACCATAATCGACCCGTCTTTTCATCGAGAGCCGCACGAATCTCGGCCGCTTGCTTCTCCTTTAGTTCTTGTTCGTCATCGGCTTGCGACACTCTGGCCGGTGCAGAGGAAAATGACACATATTGGCTGTTGCTAGGAGACTGAGTTTCGTGCGGTGATACTTGACAGTTACACCGACGACGACCGGTACTTTCTCGCAAGGAATCGAAAACGAGCGCCGCGGAGGAGTGACGACGCGAAGTCCCTCCACCTCGACAGAGTGTAACCGCAGTCTTTTTCAAAGACGCTACACGCCACATCCGTTGAAAGTGTCGATAACACTAGCTAGAAAGCTCTGAATCGAGTGATAGGGTCCCTCTACTAGAGAGAGAGACTGTGAGTACCGGCCAAGTATGTTGTTGCTGCGACTCACTTTCTACCATCGTAAATCGTAAGGATGGATCTCGTCCAAGAAATGTGCCGCCAATGAAGAAGCACATACGCCTAATATGTGTTATTTAGACTTAGTTAGTTTCTTTTCACTATGGCTCTTTGTGTGCCCATTCAAACTGTGCAGCCGCCGAGTAAGCCTGGATTTGACCGATTCAAAGTGTTTTTCTCTGCGTGGGCCGCCGACCTGGTACAAAATCCTCGTAGCAATCACGTAGGGAAATTCACCTCCGGGTTCAAGCACGCGGGCCAGCGCGCTCGATCCGGCGATGCTGAACTCAAACCAGCGATGGCGCATCGCCCTTCCCCTTCATTTTTGTGCCTGCTTCTGCCGCATAAATCGCTCTTCGTAGAAGATTGATGAGCGCATTTGTGGAGTGGCCCGGACAGAAATGATGCAGCAACAAACCTCACCGTACCGTCACCAACAAGCTACTTCTCCCTTTGATCCACCGATGGAGCGAGTATCGCAGACAGTGATGCCCTCAAAGGAAGCGGAAGTGGCGGGTTTCTTGCTTTCGCTCAAGCACGGCGAAGAAAACCGAAGTGTCACGCCCGAGCTTCCATCACGAATGGCGGGAGGACGCGTGAAAAATGACTCGACTCCTTCGAAGCGTCGCTACCATCGCTCTCACGCTCCTCACCCACGAGACCATCCGGATGGAGGTTACCACCCCTCGTATGCGTATTCGTCCTATGGATACGATGCTCCTTCCCAAATGGAGCAGTCATCGCCGTACGCGGACGACTCGGATCACCGTCTGGCGATGACTTTGAATCCGGATGACATGCCATGGGAAATACTTCTTGATGGCAGTACCCTGGTCCTCCAGAAAGACCGGGAACTCGTCCCTGACGCTTTGTTTGTCGCTATGGCGCAGATGAAGCCTTGTCGACTCACGATTCCGGACCGTGTTGGTTGTTACAAGAACCGTGAGCTCGGGTTCCTTGGCATGTGTTGCAAGCACTGCGGTGGACAACCTGGCTTTGGTCGATACTACCCGAACTCGGTTCGGAGCCTCGCGCAAACGACAACTAGTCAGACGATCTTGAAGCATGTGAGTTTGAAATGTCGATACTGTCCTCCTGAAATTCGTGATGCGATTCAGGAACTCCAGCGTCAACAGGCAATTCGGGAGGGAGCTGCCACCGGGCGTCCACGATATGGGTCGCGAAAGGTTTTCTTCCAGCGCGTCTGGACCCGTCTCCATGGAGGCATTCCGGAAGGAGACGATGACTGTACTGCTGCCAGTGGGTCTGTCGCTACAAACAGCAAACACCACGACGATGACTCGAATCACACGCCGAGTGATCTCGACGAGGAGTCGACGAGTCTCGGATGTTCCATCTCGACAGACTCTATCGAACAGCAGGAGCCGGTCAAGTTTACCAACAAACGCAAGACTATTGGATATGAAATGGAAGGAAAACGAGTCAAGGTCACTAGTCCCCACCACCGATTGTCGGCGGATGACTAAGATCGGTCACAAACACACCCACTCGGTTTTTCTTTGGGGTTTCAACGATGGATTACTCTTATTATCGTTTTTGGCTTTGACCTTGCGTCGTTGCTCTCTAGTTGATTAGATAATGTCTGGTGCTTTACTATAATGATACAGTTTATTGCAGTAGTTGCTCATTCTTTTGTCGGAGACCTAACCTTGCTACCAACGCAATAAGAAGAGAGTCTTTTTCGAAGCCACTCAGCTGTTCGGTATCACTTCGCAACGGTCATTTCGTTTACTCTACGTTTTTGTGTACATATATGACGTCACTTTGTGGTTTTACTTTTTGAATTTCCCTCCGAAACTGTAGCGCACCGGAATGCCACGGCGGAAATTCTAGAGTAGATAGCAATCCACCGGCGATGTCTACCAAAGCATCGTCTATCTCTCTCTCTTGTGGATCGTTTAATCTTTCTTACTAAGTTATTCTTTGGCAGCTACTAGATCGTATTCTTATGTATCAAGGTCACTTACATCTTCTTTTTGACAATCTCTTCCAACTTGACAATGTCCGCGGAAAAGCTACGAATACCATCCGAGAGCTTTTCAGTAGCCATCTGATCTTCGTTCATCATCCAACGGAACTTCTTCTCGTCGATGTCAATCTTTTCGATATCCATTGTTGCGGCCTTGCCCGCATCCAACTTGACTTCGACCTTTTCGGTCGAGCCAGCCAACTCATCCAACAAGGCGGGCGAAATGGTCAAACGATCGCAACCGGCTAGGTAGACAATCTGCCCCTTGTTACGGAAGGATGCACCCATGACGATGGTATTGTGACCATGTTTCTTGTAGTAGTTGTAAATCTTGGTGACCGACTTGACACCCGGGTCTTCTTCGGGCTTGTACCCATCGACACCTTCGGCTGCTTTGTACCAATCCATGATACGACCGACAAAGGGACTGATCAAGGTGACTCCCGCTTCAGCACACGCAATGGCTTGAGCGATACTAAAGATAAGTGTCAAGTTACAGGTAATACCCTCCTGTTCCAAGACCTTGGCCGCCTGGATACCTTCCCACGTGGCGGCAACCTTGATGAGGATACGCGACTTGTCAATGCCGACTTCCTTGTACATGGCAATGATCCGACGAGCCTTTTCAATGGTGGCTTCGGTATCAAAGGAAAGACGGGCATCAACTTCCGTGGAGACATAACCGGGAACAATCTTGGTGATTTCCGCACCAAAGTTGACAGCGACCTTGTCCTACAGTACGCCAATAGGAGACAAAACAATAGTGTGAGTCAAAGCAGAGGTTCCAGAGGTACCCAACCATGATTGTTGACCCAAAAGAAAGTCTTCGATTAGAGGAATCACACGAACTTTCAAAGATACAGGAATCTTCATTTTCGGTTCTCGTTATTCAGTTACGTACCATGACAACGGCCAAATCTCCCTTGCCATATTCAATGGCATCGTCAATGAGTTTCTCATATTGTGGCATCTGCGCCGCCTTGTAAATCAAGGACGGATTGGTCGTGGCATCTTGCGGTTTGAGACGTTTGATGGCTTCGACATCGCCCGTATCCGACACAACAATGGTAAATTCTTTCAATTGTTCAAGCTGATTCGTCATGATGATGTTGATGGTAGGTTGGTCAGAGAGTCTTTGTTGTTGATAAGAAGCACAGGGTACGGATCGAAAAAAACTTCGATACGGAGATAATGAAACGAGTCTTTGTAGATGGAGTCGTAGCATGTACCAGTATGGCAGAGAAAGCCAATGTCTTCCTTGCGAATCTATTTGCGAGAACCAAGCAGCTGACTTGGGGCCGTAAGGCTTTTTCTTGGACCTTCTTCGAGACTCCCCCACGGCTTCGAAAGATACGTTTGAAATAATGACGTCATGTTCATCTTTTATATCCGGTACTCAACGGTGCAGCCGCCATCTCCTAATAGCAAGCTTCCAAGCAGTCTTTGGAAGAAGTCTCGTTGCTGGTTTTTCTCGCCTATTGAAGTGAATAATAATAACAAGCTGTCGCCGTCCAAGAGAACAAGTCTCTCGTTCAAGCGGAAAGAAAGCGATGTTACGTACACGAGCGAATTGAATCGCAAGAACAATCAGGAAGTATCGAGGCTATCATCACTGGAGTGAAAGTCTCGCATTTACACACAACACGCAACCATCACTCCAACTTCAACCGTCGCTTTGGCAAGAGACCGTTTCGGCAGCAACAGAAACCACAAGACTCAAAACAACACATCACGATATCCAACAATCAAAGAACAATAAATTCATTACAATATGCAGCGTCTTAAAGACTCCTCGTCATCACAAACGTCCAAAGAGTTGGTTGGTCGACCAACGGCCAGTCTCGTTCGACGTCTATCGGTATCGGCGCCGACCAGTAATTCTTCTTCGGCGACTGACACGACCATTGTTCGTCGACGAAGCAGTATTCGATCCATCGGAGGGACTACTCCTC
>Ga0222719_10002829_pt1 | contig 15654 bp, 13 predicted proteins | sample C33_34DmetaG_FD_165039 | JGI IMG/M metagenome (GOLD analysis project Ga0222719, IMG submission 165039) | Estuarine water microbial communities from San Francisco Bay, California, United States - C33_34D | ecosystem: Environmental > Aquatic > Marine > Unclassified | place: USA: California...
TGACATTTATTAACATTCTCCATTAATACTTTCTCCCTACATGACCTATATGGAATAATCCACAAAATCTGCAGTGATACTCAGTAATTAATGCATTAGTTCGTTTTCTTGCACGATATGCTTTTGTTTTAGCAATCTCTTTTGTGTGATACTTCATTTTTCTCCTACAACTCCAACACTGATAACAAAGACAGGTTGATTCATTCACCATAGACCAACACAACGCTGGTCTATTTGATGTACGCGTTTTCATCACTGCAGCCCTTCTTTTTAGTGATTTTGACCATTATTATATAGATTATTGGTGATTATGACAAATAAAAATATCTTTTTTTTGTATTTTCCACTAATAATAAGATTCTTTATACTTATGGAATGGGTGCGAGTGAGAGATTTCCAGTTTCTCTAAATGCGGTGAATGTTGTCTGCTTTAAGATTGACTGGAAAGAGAGAATGTTAAATGTACTTTTTGTCAAAAGAAGTATTTCTCCATATAAAAACAAATGGTCACTTCCTGGTGGGTTTGTCCAAGGGGATGAAACCTTAGAAGAGGCTGCAAGAAGAATCTTTGTTGATGAGACTGGTATCTCCCCTGCATATTTAAGTCAGTTTAGGTCTTATAGCGATACCAAAAGAGATAAACGTGTTGTTAATCAACGATCTGGTCAGAAAGCAAGAGTAGTAACTACTGCATTTACTGCTATTCACACAAGTGATGAAGAGTTGCAGTTAGATGAAGAGAGCGAAGATATTAGATGGTTTAAGATTCCAAGGCGTTATTTCAGTAGATATATACCAGAAGATATGGCATTTGATCACCATGATATCTTGTTAGAAGCATCCAATAGACTGCGAATATCCTTAGAATATAGCGGTTTAGCGACTCGTTTCTTGCCTGAACACTTTACATTGGGTCAAATCCAGGATATTTATGAGATTATTTGGGAGGTAGAGTTAGATCCAGCAAACTTTAGAGAGAAACTCACCAATGTTGAGGGGTGGATAAGAGAATCTAAAGCTGGTCCTAAAGATGCAGAACCAAGAAGAGGAAAGCCTCCAACATGGTACAAAGAACATGATATTCCACAGTTTGATAGGATGATTACTAATCCTAATGGTGCAGTTATTAGGGAGAAAGAATCAGAATATCAACGGAATTTAGATAATTTAACAGAAGAAATTCCTATCATTAGAAAAGAAAAATGAAATATAGAATTGAATATCACCGAGGCGCAAAGTCAATAGTCAACGAACCTAACTTATCAGAAGATTATGCAGAGATTTTATCTTCTATTAGTGAAATAGATGAACACCAGATTCTTGAATTCTTTCTTAATCAAAAAAAAGAGGAAAGAGAACTTGGTAAAAAAAATTATAAGAAAAGTGTATCGGATGCTCTTAATCACCACCTTCGATTAAATCTTCTTTCAAAAGGGTGGCAGAAAGAAGCAAAAATTTTTAAGAGCGCTGATTATGAAATTGGAGCTTGGAGACTTGATTTTGCTAAAAATGACATTTGTATTGAAGTTGCTTTTAATCATGGTGAGGCCATTGCTCATAATATTTTAAAACCCGTACTTTCAAGTGAGGAAAGTTCTCTTGATAAAGAATATGAAACTCAAATTGGAATAATTATTACAGCTACTAAAGAACTAAAAAAGAGTGGTAATTTTGACTCTGCTACAGGAACTTTTGATGATTTTATAGAATATTTTCATCCGTATAGCTTCTTTATAAGATGCCCAATGATCATTATTGGACTAGAGGGCTTGGAAACCTTTTATATTGATAAAAAAACTAAGATGCCTGTTGAGTTAACTAATCAATAGATTTTAAAAGAGTACTTCCGATTTTTTCTATTACTCCTACAACTAGTGCATTTCCCATAAAAAAAGCTCTTTTTGAATCTGTAATCCCATCAAGTTTTGTGTGATTGTCTGGGAACATATTCAATCTTTCAAGTTCAACAGGAGTTAATCTTCTAAATTTATTTCTCTGTTTTATTACATGTTTAAACCTTGATGGGGCTGGACCTCCCTCTCCAGTAATAATAGTTCTTGATGGTTTTTCTAAACTGTCTGGAAAACTCATTTTTCCTTCTGAGTACGTATACACAAAACCTTTTGAGTCTGTTCTTTCAATTTTTTTTGCGCCTTTTAGATACTTCCAGTCCTTTAACTCATTACTTGTTAGATAAAATGAATTATCTATACCTTTTGTTTGAACAATATCTTTTAATAGTGTTTGCTTTCCTTTGTAAACGGAATTTGATTTAAGAGTCATAACTTGGCCGTTTATCATTAATCCTGTATTCAAAAATGGCGAAAGCTTACCGTTTTTATTAAATGATTTTGAGATTTCATCTAATGAGCCATTTAATTCGAAAGTTGTTTCTGGCTCTACCTGCTTTACCTTAAATGCTTTTGCCAAAACACCAAGTTTTAACAACCAAGCAGGTTTGTCAGACTTTTTTAACTCTTTATAGATTTTTGTTGATTTATGGTACCCGAGAAAATAAATTCGATGCCTCTTTTGTGGCATACCGTAATCTGCTGCATTGATTACTCGCCACTCAACTGCATAACCAAGCTCATCAAGGCTTTTCAACATGACAGCAAAATCTCTGCCTCGTTGAGTGGAAGGTGATTTTAATAAGCGATCTACATTTTCTAAAAATAAGTATTTGGGTCTTTTAGTTCCTTTTTCATCTAATATTCTATGAATTGCCCACCACAGAACACCTTTTTTCCCTATCAATCCTTTTGAGTTTTTTAAAGTTGTTGCTACTGAGTAATCCTGACAGGGAAATCCTCCAACTAGTAAATCATGATTTGGTATGTCTTTGGTTCCTACAGTAAAGATATCCTTATCATTGTGTTCTTTTTCTGAGGTTTTAAATCTCTCTTTGTACACCATTGATGCATGTTGGGTTTTTGTTAACGGTTCCCACTGGTTACTCCATACGACTTTGTATTTTTTATTTTTTTCTAACCCCAGTCGAAAACCTCCAACTCCAGCAAACAATTCAACAACTTTTAAAGACATGATGTAATAAATAATTCCTTTTTATCTTCTTTGTATTGATGATTTGCTTTCTTTTTTCTTTGAATAGTTCTGGTTACTGGAATCTCTTTAATCTCAAAATGAGGAGAATTGAATAACTTTTTACATTCTCTTGATTTACTATTAGACATCATTACATGAGCCCCTAGTTCTGCTAATCGAATCATTTCATCTCTCAATTCTTTTTGATTTTCGTGAGTAAAATCTACTTCATTATAGTAATTAACACTGTCATAATATGGAGGATCTAAGTAGACTACATCTCCCTTTTTTACAGTGCTTAGTGCTTGTTTAAAATTTACTGAACTGAAAGTTGCATTAGTATCAATAAATAATTTTTTTGCATTTTCAAAAATTGAAATATCGGGTATTGAAATATTGTTGTCTTTTACTCCACTTTTAGTAGCAGTTCTTCCATGAGGAACATTAAACAGTCCTTTGGGATTTTTTCTATATACGCCATTAAAACATGAATAGTTTAAAAGTAAAAATAAAACACTTAATCTAATTTTTTTGTTTCTACCGAGATTATCAATAGATGTTGGAATTATTAGTGAATTAAATTCACCTTTCCATGATATAAATACTTTAGTTTTAGACTGATAGCTTCTCTTTCTACCACTTTGATGAAATGAGTAGTACTTGATTTCTCTAGAGATAGCATCTGTTATAACTTTTATACTGGATTCTTCTATTGTTTTGTAAACAATAACTAATTCTTTTAGGATGTCGTTTAAATAAGCTTTTTTAATTTTATTTTGATTAGCCATCTGAAAAAATATTGCTCCGGAACCCATAAATGGTTCAAAGTAAGTAAATTTATTTAGGTTTAAATTATTTATATACTGATCAATATATGGTGTTAAGTAAGTTTTTCTTCCGGACCATTTAATGAGTGGTTTAATCATTTTTTTCTTTCTAAATATATAAATTAGTATGATCGAAAGACAATAAAATTTTTCGTTTTAGAAATTAATTGTGCCTATGAAGCGGTAACTTACCATTTGATCGTCTGGATTTGTTCCCTGAAGATTCATTGTCCATGGTTTTTTTAATAACAACTCATTATTTTCACTACTTTGTAAATTCTCAATTTCAAATTTTTTTAAATTATTATTCAATATGTAGTGCAGAGGCAGTAACCATTCTGGAAAATAGTATTTGTATGTTCTCAGAAATTGATATACATAATGCATTTTTGAACTACTTAGTTCCCTGCTTTGTAGAAATTGTATCTTAACTTCATCATCAGAAATAAGCCCTTTCAACAGAGTGGGGAGTGAATAAGGATTTATAAATTTTCTTTTTGCTGGTACATTCAGTCCTATTTCTGGGTTTTGGATTAACCTAGTTATATCGTAAGATTCCTGTGGTCCAACAGGCGCTGTCATGAAACCATAAATTTTTCCATCGTCTCTTCCGTAGATTTCAAATACAGCTGTGTTTTTGTCTGTTTTAAATTCAAGATGTTTGATTTTTTCAATAAATTCTATATTTCGAAAACTAATTGAATTATCTTTGCCAGGGCTTACAGTGTATTTAGAAGAGTCAATATCAAGATATGTATAAAGTTCTTTAAGATTTTTTCGAAACTCATCAGCCCTAGGTGAAGTATCTGATTTAGAACTATTCCATAATTTAGAGATGGCTACGTAAGAAATATCTAATTTAGCCTTAGTTAAAGTTTTAATCATGCCGCCTGAATTGTCTAAAGTGTTGTGTTGAAGAGACTCTGCTTTAATAGCTTCAGCCACAATTTCAGGAAACTCGCCTAATGCAAGCTCTAGCAAATCTTTTCTCTCTAATAATTTTTTATAAATTTTACCTTCATAACTGTTTGGATACCATAGGTTAAATATTGTTACTTCATCTGCTTCTTGGCCAAGCCTAGCAATTCTTCCAATTCTCTGTTCCAAGTCACTAGGTATCCAAGGCACGTCAATATTGACCATAGCTGAAGCTGCTTGAAGATTGACTCCTTCTTGAGCTGCGGTTGTACAAAACAAAATATCAATCATTCCTTTATTAAGATATTCTTTCACATTATCTTTTGTTTTCTTTTGGTAATTAGGAAGAGATTTAAATTTTACTGATATATCTCCACCACCCTTGTATATGCCTATTCCTTCTAAATTTTCTCCAAGCTCGCTGTCAATAAATTTAACAGCAGCATCTATAGTTGATAAGTACCTAGCAAATACAAGTATCGGTTTATCCGTTTTTTCAAAGTGTTTTTGGATTATTTCTAAAAGGTTTAAGAGTTTTGGATCTGGGTTTTTGTCATTACAATTTTCCTCGATGTTTTCTGCAAGCTCTAATAAAGCATTTACTTCAAGCAATTCACTTTGACCTTTATCATGAATTAAATCCCAATCAGGTGTATCTTTTGAAGCGTTAAATCCTATATCAATTTCTTCGCTTTCTTCATCATCAGAATCAATAATATTTTCAGGATTAAAATTAATGGACTTATGATTTTTTGCGTCTTCAAGATAACCTTGAATTTTTTCTCTTCTATTTAGAAGTTTTTGTTTTGCAGCAAAAAAACTTGAAACAAAAGCTTCTTTAAATGCAGCTTTTCCAAGAGCTGATCTAGATATTGTACCAAAACCAATTTCAGTACTTAAATACTTGCCATTAGCATATTCTTCTAAACCATACTGAAAATTTTGTAAGTCGTCACTTACTTGTTGCTCGTCTATTGGTGATGGTTCTAAATTTCTTTTTGGAAATTTATACGAGGGAAATTTGCTCAACGTTGCCCTATAGTTTCTAGATGTAAATAGTGAAGTTGGGTAAAGTTTTACACTTAAAGAAATTATTGCTTCCTGGTAATTTAGGTAATTTAATAGAGTTTCTTTTTTAAGCTTTCCACTACAAACTTGGTGAAATACATAACTTTCTTCCTCAGTAAGTTCGACTGGAGGTTTGACCAATGTTGAAATAGTTTTCTGAAGTATTCCAAAAATTGTAGTAATAATAAGAGGATCAATTTTATTAGATTCTTTTCCAAGTTCTAGAAGTGTTTTTTTGTATTGTTTTTGGGATAACCAAGACTCAATTCCCAGAAGTTGCAAAAGAAAGTAGTATTCCATAACATCTTTTCTTAAAGGTGTTGCAGATGCAAATAAAATATGCGTTACCTTGTCTTGTATAGATTGAATTAGCTCTCTTAATAAAGTCTGGGAATATACGTTATTTTTTATCTGTGCTCTTGCATGATGGGCTTCGTCTAAAATTAATAACTCAGGAAATTCATTACTTTCTTTAAATAGGTGATTACCAAATTTCCCAGCTGCTCTTTCCTTTCCCATTATTGACAAGTCAGGAAAACTGTTATCATATTTTTTTATATTATTTACAAAGTGTAAGTCTTCATTACAATCTACAAATGCTCTCTCTTTATTGTCGTAAACAAAAAAATTCATACCAAAGTGTTTTTTCATTTCGTCTTGCCATTGAGTTGTAACTGAAGCTGGACATAAAATTAAGACTTTTTTAATATTTTTATGAGTGTGTAAATATTTAAGCGTTGCACCAACTTCTAAAGTTTTTCCTAATCCAACTTCATCCGCAAATAAATTTTTTATAGGCCATTTTTGCAAAGCTTCTTGAACAGTGCCTATTTGATGAGGCCAGAGTGCGGATTTAGATAAAGTGTATTCAAGCCAAATTGGTGATTTCAATATTGAATTATATAAGTTCTCTACTTCAAGAACACTACTTAATGATGTAATAATTTTTTCAATTGATTTTTCACCAACTGCTTTGAGTAATTCATTAGCTAGTTCATATGTTCCTTCTATTACGTCAACACCTTCTTCTTCATTGTTCCAATATCTTTCAACTTTATTTTTTAACTTTTTAAATTGCTTAGCTGTTTTTTCATCTTCATAAGATTGAAAAACATGCATATTATTATGGTCACTTTCAAATGCATTTACTGAAAAATTAGCTGCCCCTGATACAGCAAGGCCATCTTCTTCATCTTCAAAAATAAATATTTTTGTATGAACATGAGCGTCTTTTAAAATTGAAAATTTAACTTGAACAGAACCCTTTTTAATTAAATAAGCAAACGTTCGTATCCTGTCTTTTCTTAATTCATTTTCTAATCGTCCTGCTTGATAAATGATTTCATCGGTATAAGCTTTCACAACTTCATCATTGCTTTCGGCTAGTCTTAAGGCTTCTACGAGTTTTTTGTTGTGAGGGTCTAGTCCAGATCTTGGAACGCCAATGTTAACACGAACAATTCCTTCATTATTAAAAAATACTTCTAAACCCTCAATGATTGGTAAAAAACTATCAATTGAGAAATATCCTACTAATAGCTGAACTTTTTTTGATGCTTTAAATGAAGGCTTAATTATTCCGTCTTTAAGCTCTTTAGGGTAGAAGTAAAGACCTTCTTCATTTACTTCTATTTCTTTAATTCTCATATTAAGAAATCATATTAGTAAATCTTGCAAATCAGCATATAGTTGTACTTTTGCTTTTGGCTCAGTTGCTTCTTTCAAATACCCTTTTTTTGCAAAACTCAATAGAATCTCATGAACAATTGCTGCATCTTTTCTTGAAAAGTTTGATTTTTTTTCGCTGTGTTTAGTTACAATTTTTGCAAACTCTTCTTCAGCGCTCCAAAGTTTGCAATCAGCAGCAATAAAAGACCATATGGAATAGTCCAAACTATCAAGTAAATACTTTGATTTTTCTTCTGTAGTCATTCCTTTAGGTTTTTTATCTTTGCGCTTATTAATACTTTCAGCCAATTTAGAGATAATGTAGTTAGAACTTAATGTTTTTTCTTTTGCTTCTGATAAATTGTCTATATACTCTTCTACCTCCTCTGGTGGCAGATATTGACTTAAAAAATAGAAATGCATATTGCCATGGCTAGATAATTCAAATTTAACTTTTTCTCTATCTAAAAAAGTAAAATCAAATATTACATCAACATCAAAAAGTGTTTCGTTTATATTTTCAGCAATCTGCCTGTGGGACACATCTGCAGGCCATATTTTTTTTAAAGAATCCAGTTTTGAAATAATCTGTAGTACCCAATCTTCATCTTTATAAAGAGATTTTTTCATTAATTTTTTTGTTATTTTAAATTGCTTTTCAAAATTTTTATTCATAGCTTAAATCTCAATATATTTGCCAGAAAATCTAGCAATTATGTCTATTTCATAGTCCTCGTGTTTTAAGATTTGCTTAATGCAGTCAAGAGCAATGGTTTTGATTAACAACTTATTAGTTCCTGTGTTTATATTTTTGTAAGCTTTTTCAATGTCATCATGGATTGAACTTAATTTATTTACTCCAATTAATAATTTGCCACTATCCCAATCAGGCATTGGAAACCAAGGATCTTTATCTTTATAGTTTTGGCCAAAAACAAATTCAACAGACTGGTTAATATCGTCAAACTTAAATTCAAATATACTTTTTATTTTAAATTTAATTTCTTGCTCAGGTGGTTCAGAGTCTCCTCCTGGTGGTTCTGGGTCTCCTCCTGGTGGTTCTGGGTCTCCTCCTGGTGGTTCTGGGTCTCCTCCTGGTTTTCTAAGAATTCTCTTCTGCTTATCTGTAAGTGGCAATCCAAACTTTTGTCGATATTCAGCAAAATACTTATCTTTATCAGCTATATCTTTGTCTGTTTTTTCATCAAACATTGCTCTAGTAAATTTTCCGGAAATTTTTCCAACATCATAAATAATTGAATCTGTAAGAGCTTTAACACATGCCTTCCATGCTTCGGAGCCTTTGTTATATCCATTTTTTTGCATACTGACTGGTAAGTCAATAAACAAATCTCCATGCATTCTTGCTGTCATAGCACCCCAGGCATAAAATTCTCTATTGTAAGTTTCTATGAGCTGACCTCTTCTATACAAATTAAAACCACCACTTGTACCTGATTGACCACCTTCACCTGATATACCAATTTTTCCCTTAACAACACTTTTGCCAACTTCTTTAGTACTAGGATCTTTCCATTCAAATTCAATGTTTATGGGTATTTTACTTTCTTCATACACTGGTCTATTTGCATGCGAACCCATAGGGGTCTCAATAATATCAACTTTATTTTTATTGAATGAAAATTCGATATCTACAGCATTTCCTAGGTGATTTTTAGCAAGGTAATATTTCCAAGACAATTTTAAGTAATCTGACAAGACAGCTGGAGATAATTTATCCTTAAAATCTGAAATAATTATTCTTGTGCCAGAATTTTTAAATATTTTTTTGTCTTGAGTATCAGCTTTATAAGAAATAATATCGGCATCCTTACCGTTTAAGTATTCAACCTCATTTAAGGAAAATTTTGAATGTGTTTTATTATCTTTAGTTGTAATTACTGTTAAGGATTTTCCTAAAAGAAATGACGAACCCAGAAGTCCAAAACCAAACATACCTAAATAAAGATTTTTATTCTTTCCTTGTGCTTTAGTTGAACCAAGAAATTCCTTAGTTGCATTTTCTAAGCCTTCTTGATTCATACCTAATGCATTATCAGTTAAATGAATTGTACTTTTTGAAAGATTTGATTCTTGATTTATATCAATTTCAATTCTTAATCTAGGTCTAGGTTTTTTTGGAGAATCAATCCAAGAGTCGATTGCATTTGCAATAAATTCGTTAAACGCTTGCCAAGGTTCGAGGTTTGCGCTTGCCAGTTTAACTATTCCGCTTCTTGAAAAACCTACTTGAAAACTTTGTGCATCTTCTACTAACGTCCAACCATTAGTTATACACTTTTCTGCCTCTTCTTTAGTGTCTACAGATTTAGTTTTTCCATCTTTAAAGAGTTTGAATTTTTTGGCCATAAAATAATTTTAAATTCATCAATTAAAAAATCCAATTAGAAGTCAAAAAGGTTAAACAATGTGAATTAAGAATTTACTTAAGTTTTTATTCCTGGATGCATAAATTATTTTGTCTTACTAAATTCTTAAAATGAAATTGTAATGGTTAAGGAAGAAACAAGGATTCAACTAGCAATTAAAGAGATTCTTGAAGAAGAAACCTGGAAACACTTAAAAACAAATAATAATTTTGATAAAGTATTATCTATTGCCTCATTAATTGAACCTTTTGATGAGGGGCCCGATGCTTGCTATGAAGATTGTAGGGGTATGTGTTTTGGTTGTTACGATGGCTAAAAATACTCTCTAGATTGGCGAGCAAGCTATAACCTTAGAACAAAGAAACCTTTTAGTTTGATTACAGATCACGAACTTGATATGTTGCTTGATGCTTTAGACGATAGGGTACACACATGTGATGAGTGGTGTTCAGATTTCATTTGTTATAAATATGAAGCTACAAGCTGTAAAACTTGGTACTGTGAGAATTTATTCCTAAAAGAAAAAAAGAATATAAAATACTGCTCTAGCTGTAGGGGGTTGGCTTTTGTTTAAATTTAATCTAAGTTTGAATATTTTTTAGAAAATTCAATGGTTGATTTTGAGAATTTTTTATTATCTTTCTCTATTTCCCATAATTCAATTATTACTTTTCTGTTTGGGTTTGGTTTTATGTAGTAAGTGTCTTGTAGTAGTACACTGTCTAAATAATCGGATACTTTTGACTCATACTCCTTAAATTTTCTTTGCCATTCTTTAGCAGAATCTTTTGTCATAACTAAAGGTTGCTCAGGTACTTTTTGTGGTCTACTCTTGTAAGGTTTAGAAGGGTTGATTTGTGCTTCATGCCACATAAGCAATATTCCTTGTTTAATTTTGTTGAAATCTTTAGAAGTAGAATTTTTATGAGACATTAAGTATCTGAATAGCTCTTCTCTACCTTTCTTAAGGTTTTCAGTATTGCCAAATTTACATTCTATAAGAATTGGAGTTTTTATATTTTTGCTTTTATCTGGAAGTAAATAAAAATCAGGTCTATCAAATTTTACAGAAACATAGTCGCTTTGGTGATAATTTCTGACCTCCCTTAAATGGCTAATATTATTTTTTTTTAGTTCGAAGCTTAATAATGATGATAATTCATCTTCATATCCATCAGCAAAATACACTACATCTTTTGATACTTTAAGTGAGAGTTTTTCAAGGGTTTTTAAGAGCTCTTTGTTTATCATCATAATTATTATAATTATTTTTAGAAAGTGCTAAATCAAATTTATAAAGAACTGGTTTTATTCAATAATTCCAAATTTGATTGACCAATTATGACTTTTAATAATGATTTTGGCCTTGTAATTCCAGTATAAACTTGCGATAAAAAACGATTTTTTTCATATATGTACCAATCAGGTAAAAGCACAATGACAACATCCTTTTCTAAGCCTTTGTATCTCAAGCAAGAATCAATTGTTAACTCTTCATGTTCGTATAATTTTTTATCTTTGTACAGTATGTTGCTAATTTGTTCCGTGTGGTTCTGTTTTAAACATAAAATAGCTATCTGATTAAGTTCAATTTCTTTGCTAGTCAACTCACTTAAAAGCTCTGGTAGTTTGTTGGTAATTTCTTTATCTTGTTGTGTTCTGTCATTAGAGTTTAAAACAATTAAATCAACCTCGAATCCACTTTTTATTTCAGAACTTTTTGATTCTGTTTTAAAGTACTTGTTTATAAACTTGTTTACTTCATCGGAATTTCTTAAATTTTTTGTTAATTTATATGAAGGTGTATCAAATGATGGTGTCCAGTCAGTTATTGAGGATTGACCCGGATCTCCAAACATATAAAATTTTCCTTCAGGGTTGTAAGTGTTTGCTAACTCAAGACTTTCCAACCATTCTGTCTCAAAGTCTTGACACTCATCTATTACAATATGGTCAACTGTAATGTTTAGTATGTCAAAGTATCGATAAATATTTTCAATAAAAAATTCTATTTTTTTCTTGTTACTTTTTACTGTATTTTCAACTAACCACTTTTCTTTTTCAGATACTAGTTTTTTGTACTTTTCTTCCTGTTCGTCATTAAGACCAAAAACTGCATGTGCCTCTATCATGGACTCTATCTTTCTCTCAACTGAAAATATATTTCCAACATACAGGTTGTTATTAATACTGTCTGTAAATAATTCAGCTAAATAAGTTCCTAAATTTGTAGTATGACAAAGAAATACTACAGTTGCATCATTTGCAAGCATTCGCTTTACAAAATTAATTGCAATAACAGTTTTGCCTGATCCTGCTGGTCCATGAATGTAAAGTTTCTTATTTGACTCTAGTCCTTGCATTACTTGAAATTGCTCTTCAGTGATTTTATTAAGTTCTAACTCAGTACTTTTTATTTTTGAAAATAGTGACTCATCTGACGAGAACTCAACTTCTAGATATTTTATAAGTTGATTAAAAAATAGTTCTGAATGTGGAGTTCTGTTTTTATTTCTCAACAACTTCAATAGGTTTTTTTCCAAATTTTTATTGAATTTACCAGCAGTTAGTGTATTGAGATTGTTTATGTACGGAGTTTCAACATTAAGTTCTTTTATATCAGGGAATGCTACAGCCGAGACAATATTCATTGTGTACATAAGTGTCTGTGTGTTTTTTATATAATTTGAAATTTTATAGCTTTGGTCAAGTGCTTGTTGATAAGGATCTTTTATTTTGTTTTTAACTTTTTGTGTATTTGTTGAATACCACTGTCCAACATTATCTTTATTGAGCTCAGCTTCAATTATCCCTCCTTTGACTTCAAGCACAATTGCTCCAACAGATTTATGAAGAAGAAAAAAATCAATTTCCCCGTCTGCTCTTTTTGTGTCTAAAGGGATACTTTGAAATATATGCCAATCATCGCTGAGATACTCTCTTAGTAAAGCTTTAATAGATTTTTCTGAATCTACTTTTGAGGTTTTTCTGTAAAATATGGCCATATAAAAAATTTAAATAAAAAATTTAAAACATACAAGTAGGAAAGTGTTTAGTTATGTTTTTATCTAAATAATCTAGTTTTTTTACGATAAAAAACCAAATCTTTTGTCGATCGAGTTAACGAAGTGTACAACCATTTTAAATTTTTATCTTCGTCTTCCAAGTCAACTACTACATATGGGAACGAGTCTCCTTGTGTTTTATGAACAGTGGAAGCATAAGCGTAAGAAGCAACTCCTGAGCCGTATTGTTCATCATTTGACCTGGCATTGTTCCATTCTTCTAGAGATTCTTCACTTTTATTTCGATTTTTATACAATTCACTGTTTCGTGTAGCAAAGTCACACCAAAGTCTGTGATTATAAGCGTCTTTTGACGAAGTATCGTTAGCTACTACCGCCCTTTTGACAATTTGAACAATTTTTTCTTCCTGTGAATCTTCATTTACAACACGAATTTTTGCTTTAATAATATTTAATGAAGGAGGTCTATTGGTTTTATTTTTGCATGATGGGTGATCGTTACATTCAGACTCTCCACTTAGCTTTCTATCCTCACCAATAAACTCAGTAACAATAAACGTATCTCCATTGTAAAATTTAGAATATTCTTTATTTACAAGATTCATCAAAGGTTCATTTATAGTTATTTCTTCGATTTCTCCTGTAGTTTTATCAATTTTTCCTAAGGCTGTTCTGATTTTTCTATTCCACTCATCAGCCTTTTCGTTGGTGTATGTTAAGACTCTTACATTAGTGAAATTAAAATCTTTACCTTTTTCAATTATCCAAGCAATAGCATCTTTGTCGTTATTCAGAAATTTATCTTTACTTATCCTTGGCTTTAACCATTTTTTTGGAGATTCATTAAAAGACTGCTTTGTTATGATTTCATTTCTTACTTCAAGACTTAAGTTATATGCTTCCGTATTTTTTTCGTAACGCCTGTTTTCATCTAAGTTAGTCTTGAATCCTTTTAAATTATATTTTGATTCTATAAAGTATTCATTCAAAGAGTCTGGGTATAAAGGTTCCTCTAAATTTTTTGAATCTTTTTTAGATTCTTTAATTATTGGAGGTAATTGATAGCTATCACCAACTAACACAATTTTTTTTATTTGCTTATTTTTTACTGCAGTTAAAAGTTCGACTAATAAATATGTTTTCTCTTTGTTTACATTAAAACCCTCTACTCTATTAGAAATCATTGAACACTCATCTACAAATAAAATATCCAAACTCTTTAGGTTTATTGACCAACCTCTATTAAAGGTATCATCATCTTTATTATGTTGAGGTGTAAAAGTGTAAAGAAAACTGTGTATTGTTTTCCCCACACCATTGCATTTGTTCCTTAAGTTGCTTGCTGCTTTTCCGGTATATGCAATTGCATCAGATGTAAGCCCAAGTTTTTTTGCTTCTACAATTAAATTACTAATTAAAGTCGTCTTGCCTGTGCCTGCAGGACCATCAATTATTAAAAATTGATTATCATCCTCTAGAAAATCTAAAATTTCTTGCGCAATCATTAATTATATTATGAAAAATGTTCTGGATCGGGATTGTCAGGATCATGTTCCCAATCATCAGCAATCTCTGCTAGACGTTCTGGTGAACCAAATACATCATTAAAAAGTTCTTCGTCGTCTTCAAGTTCTTCGTCGTCTTCAAGTTCTTCGTCGTCTTCAAGTTCTTCGTCGTCTTCAAGTTCTTCGTCGTCTTCAAGTTCTTCAATAGTTGCCATACAAAAAATTATATTAATTGGTTGAGATGTATTCAAACAATTTTTAAATTTAAATTACTCCTACAAATCGTTAATAAACGTATCTTGGAAGCTTTGTCTATTTACTAACTCAACTACACCGCTACTGGTAACTGCAACTACTCCAGATTTAGGTACTCGGTTATAGTTACTTGCCATAGCAAAGGTATAGGCACCCGTAGAAGTAGACATCAAAATATCTCCTGACACAGTATCACTTGGCAACATGGCATCTTTCACTAATAAATCTATACAATATTAGGGACTACCAGGTAAAGATTCACACGGTTCTTCATCACCATCACGATCAAGTCCTGCAACGTCACCGTAATATGGGAAGTATGTATCAAACCAAGTCTTAGCTTCTTGATAAGTTTCAAAATCTGAACAGTTCTTGATATTTCCAGGGTTGTCAGGAATAGTCGTTGTAGTTGTTGGAACTGTTGTGGTTGTAGTGCCAGTTGTTGTAGAAGTTGTAGTTGTTGGAACTGTTACGAGTGATTCTGGAACTGCATCTTTATATCTATAACCTGTAGGGCAGGTAGCAATCATTGAAACAAGTGCATCCCACTCAGTTTGTGTTGCTGTTAATCCCCAGGTGTCTTTTATACGAATCCAGTCATATGCATACTCACACCAGTAATCTTTATTTGTTGGTTTCCAACCTTCTGGACCACGAGCACCTTTAGACCTATTTGCACCTGACTGAACTGCAATAAGATGATCTGAGTCTTCTAAATAGTTAGCGTACTCTTTCTTTTTTGCAAGACTCCACTCATACCCACCAGAATCGTGAGCATTTTTGAGCGGTACAAAGTGATCAACATCTAACTCAGATGCTGAGTAATAGTAAGTTGCTGTATACACTCCATACCATTTTCCAGTATCTACATAACAATTTGAAGAGGTAGTAAATGTAACAGACTCTTGAGTTTCATCTTGTAGAACTTCGTGCCTAATATTTTGACAATCTC
>Ga0222719_10002832_pt1 | contig 15649 bp, 10 predicted proteins | sample C33_34DmetaG_FD_165039 | JGI IMG/M metagenome (GOLD analysis project Ga0222719, IMG submission 165039) | Estuarine water microbial communities from San Francisco Bay, California, United States - C33_34D | ecosystem: Environmental > Aquatic > Marine > Unclassified | place: USA: California...
AGCCTCGGGCTCGACGTTGGTAAACAGGGCAATCTTCAGTCTAGCCGATTCTTCGATTTCTACATCGGATCGACATATCAGGACATCCGGTTGGATACCGATGGATCTTAATTCTTTCACCGAGTGCTGCGTCGGCTTGGTCTTGGTTTCACCCGCCGTAGCAATATAGGGAACCAGAGTGAGATGAATGAACAGCGCCGCATCGGAGCCAAGCTCTACGCGCAATTGACGCACTGCCTCCAGGAAGGGTTGCGATTCGATGTCACCAACCGTTCCGCCTATCTCTACCAGGGCGATGTCTGCGTCACCGGCTCCGGCGATCACTCTGCGCTTAATCTCGTCGGTGATATGGGGGATCACCTGAATGGTAGCACCTAGATAGTCGCCGCGACGCTCACGCTTGAGCACCTCTTCGTAGACCTTACCGGTGGTGAAGTTATTTTTCTGCAACATGGTAGTACGGCTGAAGCGTTCGTAGTGACCCAGATCGAGATCGGTCTCCGCTCCGTCTTCGGTAACATAGACTTCGCCGTGCTGGAACGGGCTCATAGTGCCCGGATCTACATTGATGTAGGGATCCAGCTTTAACATAGTGACGTTTAAGCCGCGGGCTTCGAGAATTGCCGCGAGAGATGCAGATGTAATGCCTTTGCCCAGTGAAGAAACCACCCCACCGGTAATGAAGATATAACGCGTCATGCTAGCCCCATCTAATAAGAAAAATTGGTCGTGCACCAACCCATGCAGATGGAGTTACAGCCTACCAGAAGCCCCCCGATAGAACAAACTGAAATGTTCTTTTACTGGTTTAAAATTCCCTCGAAAAAGTTTTTGCGCTTAACGCTACAGTGCAAGATCGGGCTGCTGCCAGTCGAGCAGACAGGCGGCCTCCCCGTCTTTAGCTGCCCATGCCTCGCTCACGCCGATGCCCGGAATATAAGCCAGTTCGTCGCCGCTATACAGCAAGGGAATTCGACTGCGCAGCCAGGGCTGCATCTCGACTTCCTGCAAGATTTTCTTGAGGCTCTTATTGGGGCGCCCCAGCAGGCGACAGGCTTCGCCGCCCTGCCTGTAGCGAATCGTCATTGCGCCTAGCTTGTCCACGGCGACTCCCTCACCCGACGCTTCTGTAAAAATAAGACTGCCGTTATTAGTCAGCTCGACTTCGCTGGGCATTGCTAACAGTTGAGAGAACGAAGACAGTGGAGGCAGTGGAGAAAGTGGAGAAAGCCCGGAGAGATCCTCGCTCGCGACATCAGTCTCCAGCGCAGCCGCAGCCAGAGCATGAAGCGTCTCGCGGTAGCAATGCAGTCGGCAGCCCCCAATCAGAACCGAAGCGGTGCTACTGGGAACGACCTCGTCACTTAACTGATGCAACTGGTGCCAGCCCAGCTCTTCGACACCTAAGCCCTCAAGCCAGAAACGCAGCACGTTGCGACGCCTCGTGGCCGACAAGGCTAGCAGCTTGTCGCGGCTTACAACCGATCTTGATTCGGTGGCTATAGCCACTAGATCCATCGCCGCCAACTCTTGCAGTAGCGCCTCGCTTTCGCGGGCCAGCACGGCGGACTTCGACCAACTCTCCCTGTAGCCTGGCCAGCGCGCCTCGATCAGGGGCAGCAGAGTATGGCGGCAATAGTTTCTGTCGAAACTCTCGTCCTCGTTCGAGCCATCCTCAACCCAGGAAAGCTTCGCCGCCTCGGCATACAGAAGCAACTCGTCTCTATCGATCCCCAGCAGCGGCCTTATCAGGCGACCCCTGCCCTGTTCTCTACCCGGCTCTCCGCCCAATTCTCTACCCAGTTCTCTGCTAGCAGGAATACCACTGAGCCCGCGACTGCCAGAGCCTCGAATCAGGCGCAGCAGCAAGGTCTCCATCTGGTCATCGCGGTGGTGAGCCAGCAATAGCACTTCATCCTCGCGCAGGGCCGCCTCAAATTCGTAGTACCTGGCCTGTCTTGCAGCATTCTCGATGCCCGCACTGGCATTGATCGTGACCTCGATGCTACTGAATTCGACGGCGAGACTTTCACACAGAGTCGCGCAGTGCTGGGCCCAGGTTGCGGACTGCTCCTGAAGCTGATGATTGATGTGTAGCGCACGCAATTGCAGTGAGCCCCCGGAGCGCTCCCTGAGGCGCGTCATGGCGTGGAGCAGCACCACCGAATCAAGACCGCCGCTAAGCCCCAGTAAAAAATGGCGCGAGTGTGCCTGCTTATTTAAGGCGGCGTCTATCTTGGCTAGGAGTTGTTGCACAGAATTGTTCATGGCCTGCTTCTTTAGCAGTGCTGCGTGTTGGTAATAGGGCGCAGTGGATTAAGCCGCTACTCTCTCGCTGTCATTCAAGGGGCATGACAACAAGGGGACTTATAAGGCTTGCTCAGCTAGATATGCCGTAACTCATCAGGCGCTTATAGCGTCGCTCTACCAGATCATCGGGATCCAATGCAGTGAGACGATCCAGCTGCTCGATCAGAGCAGCCTTAATGCTTGCAGCCGCCGCTGGCACATCTCTATGCGCGCCACCCAGTGGCTCGCGAATAGTATGGTCGACTATCCCTAGCTCCTCCAGGCGCTTCGACGTCACACCCATCGCCTCCGCCGCCGCAGCCGCATGATCCGAGGACTTCCAGAGAATAGTCGCACAACCTTCCGGCGTGATCACCGTGTAGGTTGAATACTGCAACATATTGAGCTGGTCGGAGACACCGATTGCGATGGCCCCACCCGAGTTAGCCTCGCCAGTTACCGTTGCGATCAATGGCGTCTTCACTCTAGACATCATCGCCATATTCTGCGCGATAGCCTCGTTGATGCCACGCTCTTCCGAATCCATGCCTGGATAGGCGCCAGGTGTATCAATAAAGCTTAATACCGGAAGCCGATACTGCTCGGCAAGAAGCACAAGTCGGCGCGCCTTCCTGTAACCTTCCGGTCGCGGCATACCAAAATTGTGTCGTACTTTCTCCTTCGTGCCTCTTCCCTTCTGGTGACCGATGACCACCACCGGTCTGCCATCGATCTTGGCAAGACCACCAATAAGGGCCTGATCGTCGGCGAACAGACGGTCTCCGTGCAGCTCTTCGAAGTCGGTAAAAATATGCTCGAGGTAATCCAGCGTATAAGGACGCAGCGGATGCCTGGCAACCTGAGAGATCTGCCATGAGGACAGGTTAGAGTATATTTTCTCGGTGAGCTTGGTGCTCTTGTCCTTCAGATTCTGAATTTCTTCACCGATGTTCAACTCATTGTCGCTACCCACCAATCTCAGCTCACTGATCTTGGCTTCCAGCTCCGCAATGGGCTGTTCAAATTCCAGATAATTAGGATCCATGCTGCACTCACTACTCACGCTTGTTTGATTGTCGATCGTATCTAACAGTATCTACTTGTAGCTCAATACTACCTTGTCTTTGCCGTACTCGATCCGCAGACGCTGTATTAAGTCATCGGCAGGCGATACCGTCCACTCGTGGCCGAGCATTATACACCCAATAGAGTCTGAACGCCGATAGCGCACCATGACCTGGCAGCCCTCTCCCTCTTCAAGTACCATGGCAGGCCCATGGCCGTTGGCCATTGGGTGGGTATGACGGGCGCCATTAGCCGCGGCGCCTGCCTCCGCGGTCATCACAACGGCCGAATCCTCATCCTCTGTGACCTCTACCGGCTTGCGGTAGGGCTCCAGAATGCGCGCCAGGTGTTCACAGAAATCGCTGCCCAGTGACTCGGCCTCGAGGTTCAGCGCTACCCGATGGGCATTGCGTCTGCGCGCCGTCGAAAGCGTCATCACACTCTTGCCGCGGCCGCGCATGCCACCGCTGTAGTCATCTATGCTTACGGTACATTCCACGACCATAATCACATCTTTCTGCAGCACCTCTCGGTATTTCTCGTACTCCTTGGCGAACAGGGAGACTTCGAAACGCGCACTGCGGTCATCCATCACCAGAAAGGCGATCGTGTCCCCGGCCTTATTCTTCATAGTACGAATGCTATGCAGGACTCCGGCAATGGTCTGAGGCCCCCGCTCGGGCCGCAGGTTAACCAGCCTATCCTTAGCTATATGGGAAATCTCATCGAGGAACTCATCGATGGGGTGACCCGACAACCACAGGCCCAGTGTCTCTTTCTCGAGATTAAGGCGATGCTGCTCCGCCCAGGCTCGGACGCTGATGTTAGAGGCGCTAAGATCTGCATCCTCAGTACCCGCCGGCGCTATCTCACCGAACATATCATCTACGCCGCTAGCCTGATTGCGGCTGGACTGCTCCGCCGCCTGCATCGCCTGCGGCAACATCGCCGAGAGTAATGCCCGGGAATAGTCCAGATCTCCCTCGACCATATTATCCAATGCGCCGGAGCGAATCAGTGCCTCCATAGTGCGCTTGTTCACGTTCTGCGTATCCACCCGCTGACAGATATCCAGCAGATTGGTAAATGGCCCGTCTTCCCTTGCGGCGAGTATGCTGCCAACCGGGCCCTCACCCAGGCCCCTGATCGCGCCCAGGCCATACACGATCTCGTCCTGATTGTTGACGGTAAAATTGAATTGGCCGCGATTAATATCTGGCGGGACAATAGCTAGCTTCATCGAGCGGCATTCGTCGACGAGCGTTACGATCTTGTCGGTGTTCTGCATATCGGCTGAGAGCACCGCCGCCATGAAGCAGGCTGGATAATGTGTCTTCAGCCACGCTGTCTGATAAGACACCAGGGCATAGGCCGCAGAGTGTGACTTGTTGAAGCCGTAGCCGGCAAACTTCTCCATCAGGTCGAAGATTGACGTAGACAGATCGGCATCGATCCCTCGCTTTCCGGCGCCCTCCATAAACAAGATGCGCTGCTTCGCCATCTCCTCGGGCTTCTTCTTGCCCATGGCCTTGCGCAGAATGTCCGCGCCTGCCAAAGAGTAGCTGGCGAGGACCTGGGCTATCTGCATCACCTGCTCTTGATAGAGGATGACACCGTAGGTGTTACTCAGTACCGGCTCTAACTCGGGGTGGGGATAGACCACCTGAGTGCGCCCGTGTTTGCGATCGATAAAATCGTCAACCATGCCCGACTGCAGCGGGCCGGGTCGAAACAGCGCCACCAGGGCAATGATGTCTTCGAAACAATTCGGTACCTGGCGCTTGATGAGGTCCTTCATGCCGCGGGATTCCAACTGGAACACGGCGGTAGTTTCTGCCTTCTGTAGCAATCGGTAAACACGCTCGTCGGTAAGCGGCAGATTGGTGATATCCACCGGCTCGACACCCTCGCCCGCCCTCTCGTTGATCATCTTCACTGCCCAATCGATAATCGTCAGCGTACGCAGACCCAGGAAGTCGAACTTAACCAGCCCGGCTGTCTCCACATCGTTCTTATCGAACTGGGTGACTAGGCCCTGCCCCGATTCATCGCAGTACAGCGGGGTGAAATCGGTCAGCTTGGTGGGCGCGATGACCACGCCACCTGCGTGCTTGCCTACGTTACGGGTGATGCCCTCCAGCTTATAGGCCATCTCCATGATTTCCTGCGCGTCTTCATCGGAGTCGACGAATTCGCCCAGCAGGGGCTCTACCTCGAATGCCTTCTTCAGCGTCATGCCCGGTTCGAAGGGAATCAATTTCGACAGCTTGTCGGCCAGGGCATAGGGCTTGCTCTGCACCCTGGCCACATCACGCACAACGGCCTTGGCCGCCATGGTACCGAAGGTGATGATCTGCGATACCGCATCCTTGCCATACAACTCGGCAACATGCGCAATAACGCGGTCGCGACCCTCCATGCAGAAGTCGACGTCGAAATCCGGCATCGATACCCGCTCCGGATTCAGGAAGCGTTCGAACAGCAGGTCATACTTAAGTGGGTCGATATCTGTGATGCGTAGCGCATAGGCCACAATGGAACCGGCACCCGATCCACGCCCGGGGCCTACCGGAATGCCGTTGTCTTTCGACCACTGAATAAACTCCATCACGATGAGGAAGTAGCCAGCGAAACCCATCTGATTGATTACGTTCAGCTCAAACTGCAGACGCTCCCAGTAGGGCTTCTCAACGTCTTTGCTCTCGTAGTCCTCACCATAGAGACTGCGCAGACGCTCTCTCAGCCCCTGTGAACTAAGATCAGAGAAGAACTGATCCATGGTCATGCCTGCGGGCACGGGATAATTGGGCAGACTGGGCTGATCCAGCACCAGCGAGAGATTGCAGCGCTTCACTATCTCCCAGGCATTCTCCAATGCCTCCGGGATATCGCTAAACAACTCGTTCATCTCGGCAGCAGTCTTCAAATACTGTTGCTCGGTGTAATTGTGCGGCCTGCGCGAATCATCCAGGGTGCGACGCTCGTTGATGCAAACCCTAACCTCATGCGCGTCGAAATCTTCCTGATCGATGAAGCGCACATCGTTTGTCGCGACGACCGGGCAATCGGATTTCAGCGCGAGAGCGATTGCGGCCTCGATGTAGTCTTCTTCCTCGGCCTTGCCCACCCGCTGCAGCTCTAGATAAAAACTATTCGGGAACAGCTGCTTCCACTCGCTGAGCAACTCAAACGCCAGATCCGCCTCTTCCGCCAGCAGCGCCATGCCAATGTCGCTGTTCTGCGCACCGGATAACGCAATCAGACCATCGACGCGGCCCTGGAGTTGCGACTTACGCACCACCGGCTCACTCTGGTTTGGATTCTCAGTGTACAGCTCGGAGATGAGCTTGGTCAGGCTTAGATAGCCGGCTTCGTTTTTTACCAGAAGCACCAGGCGGGTCTGCTTCGATCGGTCGTCACTCTCTACCAGAACATCGCAACCACAGACCGGCTTGATGCCAGCCCCTAAGGCTGCCTTGTAAAATTTAATTAGGGAGAACATATTTGCCAGATCGGTAATGGCTACCGCCGGCATGGAAAGTTCGCGCAGCTTCGCTATGAGTGGCTTGATGGTAACGATGCCATCATTGATCGAAAATTCTGTGTGTAATCGTAGATGCGCGAAGGGCTGATTAGGCGAATTTTCAGACATGTATGAATCTAATTATTTGGCAATGGACGAGCTTCCAATATACCTTTTTTTGAGTGAAAACGGGACAAAAGTTTAGCGGCTTAACCCAGCTTCCAGAAAGCGTGCCACCGGTGCGAATGTGCGCCGGTGAACCGGCGTCGGGCCCAGAGATTTTAGCGCAGCCAGGTGCGCCGGCGTTGGATAGCCCATGTTCTGTGCAAAGCCATAGCCGGGGAACTGTCTATCCAGTTCCTGCATCTCGGTATCGCGAGTCACCTTTGCGATTATCGATGCGGCAGAGATAGCCGGGATCAGCGAGTCGCCTTTAACGATGGCCTCGGCGGCGTATTGCCACTTCGGGCAGCGGTTGCCGTCTACGTAGACGAAATCGGGTTGCACCTGTAAAGCTTCGACAGCCCTGTGCATTGCCAGCAGGCTCGCATGCAGAATATTTATTTGCTCGATCTCTTGTACTGATGCGCGGCCTAAGGCAAAGCAGCGGGCATTACTAAGGATGTCCTCGAAACATCGCTGGCGCTGCTTCGCAGACAGCTTCTTGGAGTCGGCTAGACCAGTAATTGGTTTTAAGGGATCCAGTATTACGGCGGCGGCAACCACATCCCCTGCCAGCGGACCTCGGCCGACTTCATCGGTACCCGCTATCAGTCTCGCCGTGTCGGCAGTCTTGCCTAAACTGGATTGCCCTGTCATCTATTGCGCCACACTGTCTTCGATCAAGCCAGCAACGGCTGCGGCAGCCTGTGCCGAGGCGTCTAGGCGAAGACTGCGGTGTATCTTCTCGAATTCCTGCATCAAGCCTGCGTGATCCTCGGCACCGGAGATATGACTAACGATGCCATCGCGCACCTTTGCCGCAGTGAGATCGTGTTGAATATATTCGGGAACCAGCTGGCGTCCGGCGAGAAGATTCGGCAGCGCAACATAGGGAATCTTAACCAGACGAGAGGCAATGGCAAAGGTGATGGCGGCAAGCTTGTAGCCTACGATCATTGGTCGCCTTAGCAACAGTGTCTCCAGTGTAGCGGTACCCGAGGACAGCACCACCAGATCTGCCGCACTGATCGCCCCATGAGAATCGTCGGCCAGAATAAATCGCTCCCCGCGAAAGAGTGACATCTCTCGTAGCAGCGCGTTGATCTGAGCGTAGTTCGCGGCACTGCTATAGGGGATAAGAAACTTTAGGTTCGGGCAGTCTGTTAGCGACTGCACTGCGGCATTCAGAAACACCGGCGCGAGTCGCTTGATCTCGCCGCCGCGACTACCGGGCATCAGCGTAACTATGCTGTCATCGGCCCCTAGATCAAATTTCTTCCGCGAGCGTAACTTGTGGTCTTCAAAACCCAGACTATCGGCAAGGGGGTGACCCACGCACTTAACCGCCACACCATGTTGCTCGTAAACCGCCGTCTCGAAGGGAAACAGTGTCAGCATCAGGTTCACGGCGCGTTTAACCTTATGGATTCTCTTTTCTCTATAGGCCCACAGGCTGGGACTGACGTAGTGAACGGTCTTGATATTCTCCTGTTTTAATTCTTCTTCCAGACGCAGGTTGAAATCAGGGCTGTCTATGCCGATAAAGGCAAGCGGCCGCCGCTTGATGAAATATTCCTTGAGTCGCCTCTTCAGTGCGAATAGCTCGGGCAACCTACCCAATGGCTCGACGAAGCCCATGACCGAGAGTCGCTCCATATCGGCCAGGGAGGTAAAACCCAGGGCAATCATGTCGGGGCCGCCGACTCCGATGAACTCAGCATCGGGATATTTTTTACGAAACGCAGCGATCAGGCCAGCACCGAGAATATCCCCCGATTTTTCGCCTGCAACAATGCCGATTAAAGGAGCTTCGCTCATAATTTGAGGTATCGAGACAATTTGGCTTTCATTGCCCACACATAGGTGAACTTGAGTTGAAGGGCTGCGGAACTACTAGCGATGTATTCCCTTCGAAGAACTCTCCAGCGAGTCGATGAGAACCTGCATAGCCTCGCAGTCTTCGCGCAATACTTTTAGTTCTGCTATCGCCTCGGACAAGCCGCGACCGCGCAGATAGATGATCTTGAACGCCGTGCGCAGCTGTTTGATTGTAGGCTTGTCGAAGCCTCGTCGCTCCAGGCCTATGCTATTAATCGCTCTTACCGCCGCAGGCTGACCGCTGACGATCATATAGGCCGGCACATCGTGATCGATGTGTGTCACACCGCCGACCATCGCATGAGCGCCTATCCTCAGAAACTGATTTACCCCGGCATAGCCACCGAGAATAGCCCAGTCATCGACTTCGACGTGACCGGAGATACCGACATTGTTGGCAAAAATCGTGTTGCTCCCCACTATGCAGTCGTGAGCAATGTGCACATAGGGCATGAACAGATTATCGCTGCCAACTCGCGTCAGCCCGCCGCCGGACTCGGTACCGCGATGCAGGTTAGACCCTTCGCGCAGGACATTATTATCGCCAATCTCAAGCCAGGTTTCTTCGCCATGAAATTTCTTATCTGCGGGGTCTTCACCGACCGAACTAAACTGGAAAATTCGATTGTTCTTGCCAATCTTTGTGTTGCTGCGAATTATGACATGGGAGTCTATAACCGTACCCGAACCAATTTGCACATTGGGGCCAATGATAGTCCAGGGCCCTATCGTTACATCGGAATCTATTTCAGCTTTAGGATCAATCCTGGCACTGGAATCAATCGACATCCACCTTCCTCTCTGCACACATAATAATCATTGTACCCACCAGCTCTTCGCCTACGCTGGCGCGGCAGGCAAATTTGTAGATGCCGCGCTTGTTAGTGACAATTTCTGCCGCTAGGGTGAGGCAGTCACCGGGCACAACCGGTCTACGCAGGCGTACATTATCTGCACCCACGAAATAATAGAGATAACCGTCTTTCGGTTTCTTTTCCTGACTCTTAAAACCTAACACACCGGCCGCCTGAGCTAGAGCTTCGATGATAAGCACGCCGGGCATGATTGGCTGGCTGGGAAAGTGACCGTTGAAGAATGGTTCGTTAACAGTCACATTCTTATACGCTACGATAGATTTACCTAAATCCATCTCAACGACCCTATCCACCAGCAAAAAGGGATAGCGCTGGGGAAGGTACTCTTTTATTTCTTCGACGGTCATTAGCATCAGTGGTTCTCTCACCTATCTGGCGCTCCCTTTGGAGCGCTGTAGGCTTGTTAGTTATTCTGTTGGTATTTCTCTGTTTAGTTCTTATCGGTAGATTTCTCGATTTCTTTCAATCTCTTGGCAATACTGTCCAATTGCTGAAAACGAATCGCATTGCGCTTCCACTGGGATGTCTTCGCCTGAATTGTCCCTGTGGAATACATGCCTGCCTGCGGGATCGACTGACTCACCAGCGACATCGCGCTGACCTGTACCTTATCGGCAATGCTGATGTGGCCTACGGCCCCAGAGCCGCCACCCATTATGCAGTACTTACCAATGGTCACGCTTCCGGCTAGGCCTACGCAGCCACAGATAATCGTGTGCTCGCCTATCTTGCAGTTATGGGCTATCTGCACCTGAGAGTCGATCTTCACGCCCTTAGCTATTTCGGTGTCTTCCAGCGCACCTCGGTCGATAGTAGTACACGCACCGATTTCGACATCATCACCAATTTTGACAGCGCCCAGCTGCTGAATCTTAACAGATTTGCTTCCGTCGAAGGCAAAGCCAAAGCCGTCGGCACCTAGTACCGCCCCAGAGTGAATCTCGACATTTTTCCCCAGGGTGACACGGTGATAGAGGGTCACGTTGCGATGCAGCTTGCAGCCATCACCGAGAATCGAATTCTGGCCTATCACGCAACCAGCTCCGATAACCACATCGTTACCCAGTTTTACATTGGCCTCTATGACGACATTTGCCGCAATGCTTACGTTCTCTCCTAACTCAGCAGACGCATCCACGCAGGCAGAATAATGAACACCAGCGCCCTGTCTTGGTGAGTTATCGAATAATTGAGTCGCCAGTGCAAAGGCAACATAGGGCTTTGCCGTAACGAGCTTATTGCCGCTACAACGATCCAGGTATTTTTCTTCGACAAGAATTGCAGATGCCTGACTAGTCTTTAGCTGATCTGCATAGAAGGGATTACTGAAGAAACTTAGCTGGCCAGAGCTGGCATTCTGCAGCGTAGCCAGGCCAGTTATCACAACCTGGCCATCGCCAACGAGTTCGGCGCTCAGCAACTTCGCTAGCTCCGCCAATGTGTAATTTAGTTTATGTGTCACCTGACACTAACCTGATAGGAAGACCCTCGTTACTACTGAACGTTCTCATTGAGCTTGGCAGTAACCTTGGCAGTAATATCCAGAACAGGCGCGAAATAAGGCGCGGTATCTGAATTAAGTATAAGATCGTATCCGCCTTCTGCCACAACATCGGTAACGGCAGCAGCCAGGTCTGCCTGCATGCTCTCTAGGAATTCCTGGTTCTTTTGTTGCAGCGCAGTCTGCACTCTTTCCTGAATCAGCTGCAGCTGAACCTGCAAGTCTTGCGCATTGGAATTCATGCGGCTGATTTCCTGCTCGCTCATGACAGCTTCGTTCTGTTGGAATTCTTCGCGTAGCGCATTTAGCTGATCGGTAAGCTCTTGAGCTCTAACCTCATCGGAGTTAAATTCCTGCTCCAATTCTTCTTGCACGACACGCGCCGCATCCGAGTTAAACAATGCCTGCAATGCGTTCAGCACACCTATTTTGGTATCCTGAGCAGCGGCGCCTTGAGACACAAGCACCAAACTTAAACAGACGATTAGACTCTTAAATATTTTCACGGTAATTCTCCAATTCTTACTCATACTGTCGAGTATTCGCTCAACAAGCTAAATCAATTTTTGCACATACACGTGTATCCAAAACACGCAATTTACATTCTGTGATCTTTGAGCAGTGCAGGCTCTTTGGATCGAGACTAACTAGAAACCATTTCCAACGGTAAAATCGAAACTCTTCGTGTCGTCGCCTTCCTTACCAAATGGCGCTGCCACGTAAAAACTGAGCGGACCAAATGGAGAGAGATAAGTAACACTTATTCCTGCAGAATATCTTATTTCACCCAGATCGAAATCTGTGCAATTTTTAAGAAGTGTCTGCCGTTCCGTACAATGGGACGAGAACACGTTTCCAGCATCGATGAAGAAAGCCGACCTTACTCGATTTGAATCATCGACAAATGGAATGGGAAATAACAGCTCCAGAGTCGCAGTGGCGAGTATATTACCACCAAAACTGTCAAAATCCTCGTCCAGGAAGAAATTTTGTACGGCCAGCGCTACCTGCTGGTTCCCGTCAGCATCCAGCACCGGCTGGCCATTTGCATCGAAAAGAGGCTCTGTCTGATAGCCTACATCTCGATTAAAGCTGGCCGCAGAGCCGTCTTCGTTGCGCAGGATTTCGCCATTCTCATCGCGCGCCAGAGTGAGACCAAATTCGGTCAAATAACGTGCGCCGGGTGTGCTCTGGGGGCCAAGGCTATTCTCTTCGAACCCGCGCAAGACGCCCTGGGAATTCAGGCCGCCGGCAAAATAGTTGTTAAAGAAAGGCAACTCTTCGGTATCGCCATAGCCTATGCCATAGCCCAGGTTCGTTCTAAGTCCGACAACCCAAGTCTGCTGTCCATCGAGAGGCCAATACATTTGGTTATTGTAATTGATGCTGCCGTACTGAAGGTCACTGCCCGGGAGGGTAATCTCTACGGAGAGGCTATGCAGCTTACCGCTAGTCGCCATCTGCCCGCGATTTAGCGTGTTGCGAAACCAGTTACCGCTAATGGTAAAGTTATCGAAGGTATCACCAAACTTGTCAACAAAGCCCTTGTCCGTATTCGAGCGAAGCTGCGCAGGACTCAGCGATGACACATCCCCTAATACCGCATCGGTAACCGGGCCATCGAAAGCATTAGCGTTGGCTGGTGTAATTACATACTTGTCCACATCTTCGAAGAGCGTAGGGCTGGATATAATCTCCTGCACGGAACCGATACCGGCACTTAATTCGGTATGGGTGTAACCAAAATCGAATCCAAGCAATTCGATCTCACTCAATGGATAACTAAAACTCAGGGAGCCACCGAACGAAGACGTATTGAAATCGGAAACATTAAAGGGTGAATCGATCTTCTGTGCGAACAGGTTAAAGCCCCGGCTAACACCATCGGGAGTAAAATAGGGATCGAGGTATTGAAAATTCAGGCCTGTCTGAAAACGGCTTTTGTTAACCCCGACAGCAAGAGTCTTGCCGGTACCGAGAAAATTTTGCGCCTGCAGACTTGAGGAGATAAAGAAGTTGCCGCCACCACCGGTTCCGACCTGAAAACTGATAGCGCCGAAATTCTGCTCCAGAACGTCATAGTTAACATCGATCTGATCTTCCGTGCCTGGCACTTCGACTGTGTCCACTTCCACTGTTTCGAAATAACCCAGTCGCTCGAGGCGTATCTTGGACTGCTCTATCTGTAAACTCGAGGCAGGTGCGGACTCCAATTGACGCATCTCTCTGCGCAGCACATCATCGGCAGTCGACGTGTTGCCGGCGAAGTTAATTCGATTCACATAGGTACGATTGCCGGGCTCGATGAAGAAGGTCACGTCGACGATTTCGTCTTCCTCGTTGACCTCTGGCACACCCGTAGCCTCAGCAAAGGCATAGCCGAGGTTGCCGAGAAATTGCACCATGATTTCTTCTGTGCCGGTAACCAGACCCTGGGAATAGATTTGACCGGGGCGAACGAATACCGCCGCTCTTAGCAGAGCCTCGGCATCGACCAAGTCGCCTGCAAGGTCTACCTCGTTAATAGTGAACAGATCACCTTCGTTTATATTAATCGTTATATAGACTTCTTTACGATCCGGGGTAATAGAGATTGGCGTAGAGTCGATGTTGAACTCTACGTAACCGTTATCGAGGTAGAACGATTCCAGGCGTTCCAGATCGCCAGAGAACTGCTCGCGAGAATATCTATCCTTGCGGCTGAGGAGCAAGTAGAAGGGCTTGGTGCCCAGCTCGAATAAACCCAGTAGCTCTTCTTCGCTAAAAGCCTCGTTGCCTACGATATTAATGTGACGTATACGAGACTCTTCACCCTCGTTGATGTTCAACTTGATGGCCACACGATTTCTCGGCAACTCTTCTACTTCGATTTCCACGGCAGCGCCATAGCGACCCCGGGAAGAATAAACGTCTTGAATACCCTGACGAATAACCTCTAGTGCAGGTCGCGTAAAAATTTGGCCTTCTGCAATTTCTGCGGTTGCCATATTCTCGAGAATAGCTTCCGTCTCGAGGATACTATTACCCTCGATGGTAATCTCAGCGACCGACGGCCTCTCCAATACGGTTACAACAAGAATATTGCCTTCCCGTGCCACCTCAATCTCGTCAAAGTATTCGGATTCCGAGAGTTCGCGAATAATCTGCGCCGAGGTGCCAGCACCCACTGTGTCCCCAATGCCTACTGGCAACAGGTTGTAGATAATTCCGGGCGAAATACGCTGATAGCCATCGACGATGATGTCGGCTATTACAAATTCCTGAGCGTTGAGGGACTTTGAAATTCCAAAAGCCACCAACAAACAAAAAAGGAGTTTTTTCATTTGCGCTGCATTCTCAAATTATTGTGTTACTTGGCGGCGAGTTTAAATCTTCTTCTATTTTATTCTGCTATTTTTGTCTTCTTACAACAGACGATTAACATCGTTGTAAATAGCTAAAACCATGATCCCTGAAATCAGCAGCAAACCCAGCTGCAGACCGAAGGCCTGAATTCGTTCCGGTACAGGCCGTCTGATGACAGCTTCGATCGCGTAATACAGCAGATGTCCACCGTCCAAAACTGGTATCGGCAGCAAATTCAGCACCCCCAGAGAAATACTCAAAAGTGCTAAAAACCCTAAATACACATCAAGACCGTAAGTTGCTGTCTCTCCAGCGACCTGGGCAATGGTGATTGGCCCATTAATATTCTTCACCGAGATCAAACCGATGACCATCTTCTTCACAGAATCCAACACGAAGAGCGATTTGTCCCAAGTCTCGACTAGCGCCGGCTGAATCGCCGACACGACATTGTAATCTACCTGTCGTTGCATCTCCGGTGGCAGCAATTCGGCTAGCGTCGTTTCTTCTACATACGCACCAATACTGCCGATTACGGTGCCGTCATCCAGGGTCGCCCGTGCCGGTTGCATCAGTAGTACATTATCGATTCCACCACGTTTGACCACGACATTTAGCGTGAGTTCCGGATTGGCACGGATTACCTCAACCCAATGGGTCCATCCGCGAATCGGACTGCCGTCGACGGAGACGATTTTATCGCCAGCTTGAAGGCCAGCAGCGTCGGCTGCTCCTCCGGGGACGATACCTGCTATATCGGCAGGGATCTCGAACTGTATTATCCCGAGGTCGTTAACCGGGTTTGGCGCCGTCTCGGACCCCATCCAGGCATCGATGGGCAGGCGAATATCTCGCGGGCGATTCGAATCGGCGGGATCTACAGTTAACGTGACATCTCCAGTCTCGCCCAGACGAGCGAGCAACTGCAGCGTTACCTGCTGCCAGATGATGGTCTCGGTTCCATCCACGGCGAGAATCTCATCACCGGCTCTAAGACCCGCCCTATCCGCG
>Ga0222719_10002833_pt1 | contig 15648 bp, 24 predicted proteins | sample C33_34DmetaG_FD_165039 | JGI IMG/M metagenome (GOLD analysis project Ga0222719, IMG submission 165039) | Estuarine water microbial communities from San Francisco Bay, California, United States - C33_34D | ecosystem: Environmental > Aquatic > Marine > Unclassified | place: USA: California...
GAGGAGCGGCTTGTCGTACCCGACATGAAGAGACCACCGGAACCAGGGGGGATGGTGAGAAGAATACCTGGGCTGAGAGCCATAAAGAGTACGGTAGTCACCAAGAGATCTGTCCTGGTAAGGACGAGACCCATAAGATTGGCAATAACTGCGTAGATTGCCAAAAACACGAGAGCGTGGAAAAACACGGACATGCGATCGGTTTTCATGGCTTTGAGGGATGTGGAGATGTCGACGGACAGGGCACGACCATCGGTTTTGAGAGCCATACCTGGGCTGAGGAGTAAAAAAAGAGCGGAAGGGATTGCAATCTTGGGGGAAGTGATATCAACGGGCATTTATTTATTACAAATATTATTTTCTATCTCACACATAAAATATCTCTACAAAATATCATAAAGTTCCAAAAAGTGGCACCTCTCATCAACTCTTCATGAAGGCCATTGCCATCTTTGATTCTTTTTACAGACTTCCATACATTTGCTATTCTAACTTCAAACCAAGTTGTCTGCTCTTCATATTCAAAACAGACTCTCTTGTCTAGGCTAACATGTTCTGTAAAACAAAAGTTTACAAAATCCCAATAATCCCCAGAATGTGTGATATGACTATCATGTAATAGGGTCCTTATGGTGTTCCACATCATCACTAATACTTCATGATACTCATGTTCCCAGTCATCAATGGTCTGTATGGTATCCTCAATCTCATGTTCATCATCACTCATATGAACATCTGTTCCTATATCGGCTTCGTAAACATATTGATTCCAGACCATTTTATTCTTTGTTCAATCCAGTGAGGCTAATAGTAGTAGTTTCGTTTGTTTCTAATGTATCGAGGATTGCCTTTAAGGCAGTTTCTGCTGCTTCTTCGTTACCAAAATATTGTGTAAGTCCACTTTTTACAGAAGCTTTATTCAAGCTCGCGGTCTTTTTACTTTTTTTCACAGAGATTTTACCTTTCTTGAGATTAATAACCTCGAGTCCAGAATCTACCATGTGTTTTTTTACTTCCGACTTAAGTGCTTTTTCTGCTTGTACAAGGACTTTCATATCAGCCCGGGCATCTTTAATTTGCTTGGTAAGCTCAACCAATTTAGAGACACTGTTAGTAAGTTCTTCTGACATATAACTAGTTATAATGTTTATGCTTTAAATAAGTTTTTACATGAGGGGGCGCTGCATGAGATCGGGGACTATAGTAGAATTGTTCCAAACGAAAGGGTCTTTGGGATTAGGGGGTTCGGCGCGGATTTGCTGGTTGGCGTTACGGAGGGCACCACCCATTGTCTCGGGAACTCCAATCTGATTGCGGGGTTCGAGGAAGTTCTGACCGGAGAGGACATCTTCGGGGGCAAACTGACCAAAGTCCTCCTGGGAAGCGACTTCACGGGGGAGGAGAGAAGAGGCGAGGCCCGTGCCGGCCTCCATTTTACAGCCACCCTCGGGGGTCATGACGGGGGCACCAGAGGGTCCAACCGGTGCGGCACCACTGGGAGCGTACATGGCCTCTTCAACACTGTAGGTGGAAGTACGACCGCAGGTCGCGATCATATAAACAACCGCGAGAATAGCGATAATCATAATAGCCTGACGCATGTCAATTTTTTTGAGGAGCTTAAACATCTTTATATAGTGTGTACACTTTTTTTTTAGGCCTCAACGAACATACAATCTTCTGGATATGATTCATCAAAAGTTGGTTCCTCGGGCTCGGGTTCGGGGGCCAACTTTACCTGCACAAGATTCCATGAGGGGCCAAATGCCTTCTTGGCAAACCACAGACCCACAAACTCGACGATTACAGAACATTCAGTGTCTGATGTAAGGGTCTCGACACCCACGGGTTCATTTTTCGAGTTGTAAACCCTAGTTTGTCCAATCCTTTCAGCACTGATTGAAGATTCATTTGTGTATGCAGATCGGAGTGTCTTCTCAGAGAGCTTACGACCACCAAACCACGCTTCACTATTATCGATGGCCTGTTGAATATTCTCCATGTGAATGCTATCAATCTTAGAAGTATCCGAAAGTTCTAGAACCACATCATCTTCGGTATCAACAATTTTAACATTATCTAAACGAATAAGGTTTCTCTTCTTCTCGTCATTAAATACACGGACAGTGTACATACCATTCTCACCCTGAGTAATTTTATCGTAAATCATTATACACTATGATCGTATTTATTCTTTAAACCTATAAAAGGTATCATAGCAGCTTTATTTAAAAGGGGTTTAGGAACCCAAGCATTTCTATCTTTCCTGAAGCCATACAATGTTTCTTCTAATTTAAAGTTTGTGGGTAGGGGTCGTGCCGTGTTTGGTCTAAACATATATTCATTTTTCACATATGAATTATTTGTCACGGGTTTCCATTTTAGGGAATCTGTGTTAAAAAACTTATTTCCATTTGTTCTGGAAAACCCAACCACATTTGTATTTTTAACAACTGGATTTAAACCATGTACTATCTGCCTTGACAACTTTTCTGCGGAAGGCACTGTTGTATATTTTTCATATTTTCTGGGATTTACTCTGAGGGCCTTTGACATATCAATATTTTTATGTCTCTTCGGTGTAGTCGGTGTAGCCCCTAATCTTCGCCTCACCTTTTTCATGACTGTTTCTATGGAATCATCGTTTTTGATGGTTTTCGTAAAAAGTTTTGAAAGTTTAATCAACCTCTGTCTATCTTTCTCCTTTTTTTCCGGTCTGAGATTTAATTTATGCATCAAATAAATATCCCTGATTAGAAACTCTTTACTGGCTACGAATACCCTATTATCGTTTACCATCTGATTCGAATTAAGTTTCCTGTAGGTAACACCCATACGCTTATCGCTTGCAACTTCATATCCAAACTCCTTAGGGCGCATAAATGGAATATCCAATATACCACCTAAAGTATGTGAAATTATTCTACCATTCTCAGGTGAAAAATATCTAATATTCAAATCGAGTGCGAACAATTCGACATCTATAAAAATATCTTGTTTACCAGGTTTGTTATCGTTTCGCGTTTTCTTTTTCTTTATGAGTGTGTACCTCCTCGTGACATAGGGGCCCTTATTTTTGAAACCCATACCCACAAACTTAAATATTTTTTGTACCCTCCTTGATTGTAATCGGTTTTTAATTTTTCTTTCTAATTTTTTAGCAATTTGACCCAATTTGTCCCACAAAATTAATTTAACTCCCTGTAACTTTCCAAAATATTTTTCATTCATTTCCATGTGGGGTACAAACTTTGCATCTATATCACTGGTCACTAACCTCTCCTTGAACTGCATGTACATATTAAATGCCTCGCCCCCACTTATGATTAAACTTCCCATGTCCTTTGTAAGTTCTGTGAGTTCGCCAATTGTTTGTATGATTATGTCACGTATGTTATCAGTCACAAGTACATACATGAGTTTCTCGAATGATTTATCATTGTGTTTTTCTGCCACCTTATCCCTGAACTTTTTCAAATTATTATTCGTGTAATATTTTTTGAGTTTTGGGTCGTCAAAAAACAAGTGTTTATTTATAAACCTATTTATTATAGGTTTTGAATACAAGTTCTCATCCATTATATTATATGGACATTATTATATAACTTAAAGAAGAGCCAACTAGTATATACATAAAATGTCTACTGATACCATTACCACCGAGCTTTCCGCTATTCGCAACGACATCAAGGCCCTCGCCAAGATTGTCCGTAAGATTAAGGCCCAACTCGACGATCCCAATGGAGAGAAGGCCGCTGCACGCGTCAAGAATAACGGTTTCAGCCGCCCCCAAGATGTTACCCCCGAACTTCGTAAGTTCCTGGGTCTCAAGGCGGATGAGCAGACCTGTCGCAGTGATGTAACGAAAGCTATTAACAAGTACGTCAATGAGAAGGGTCTTAAGCACCCTGACAACGGTAGGGTTCTCGTCCTAGACAAGACGTTGAAGGACCTACTTAAGCCCCCCGCTGGAACTGAAGTTACTTTCCTGAATCTTCAAAAGTTTCTCAGCCCTCATTACATTAAGAAGGAGGCTTAAAAAAATAAAATACATATACATATAAATGAACATCGATAAGGCTACGATAGATACCCTTATTGGTACAAAGACATCAAACTTGGCTTTGTACCAAAAAGCTTTTACACATAAATCTGCGTTGAAGGAAAATGACAAATTAGAGGGATCGTTTGAAACCTTAGAGTTTATAGGAGACTCAGTACTAGGATTTGTAATAACTAAGTTTTTATATGATAAATATGAAGAGAGACAAGAGGGTTTTCTTACGAAAGCGCGAACAAAATTAGTGAGAGGTGAAACATTAGCTGATATAGCTATGAAACTAGGTCTGTATAAATGGGTTTTGATGGACGAAAAGGGTATGCGTAATGAATGGAATAAAAACCCAAAAATATTAGAAGACGTATTTGAAGCCCTTATAGGTGCCATATACAGCGACTTAGGTCTTTTACATGCTAAACAGTTTGTTTTGCGTATCTATAATGATCCAAATATGGTAAATCTAGAATCCATAATGATAGATGATAACTATAAGGATCACTTAATGAGATATTGTCAAACTAATAATCTCAGTCTTCCCGTGTACAATATAATGTCCCAAGTGAATGGTATGTTTATCATAAACGTATTTGTAGATGGAGTTTGTTTGGGGCGCGGATGGGCAAAAACAAAAAAACAAGCTGAGCAAAATGCGGCAAAATGTTTTTTCTATCCCCAATTAAAAGTTTAAGGATATGTTTTTTTAATATGCATCCGAACGTCGAAAAATTATTGAAAAAAACTTACGCGGAGCAGAGATCCCAAGAATGGTTAGATCTTCGACATAATATGTTAACCGCTAGTGACTGTGCTACGGCTATAGGTGAAAATAAATACGAAAAACCTTTTGATCTTCTATTAAAAAAATGTGGGAAAGGTAAACCATTCACGGGAAATGCCGCCACCCTACATGGTCAAAAATATGAAGATGAGGCGAGGATTCTTTATGAGCAAAGACATAACGAAATCGTACACGAAATAGGATTGGAACCTCATCCAAAATATCCATGGTTAGGGGGTTCACCGGATGGAATAACGGAAAGTGGAAAGCTGGTGGAAATCAAATGTCCCATGAGCCGTCAGATTTTACCCGAGGTGCCACAACATTATATGCCTCAGCTTCAGTTATGTATGGAGATTTTAGATCTCGAAGAATGTGACTTTATACAGTATAAACCAGCTGAGTTTAACTGGCCTAGACCGGAAGAGTTTGTGGTAGTTAATGTGAAGAGGGACACTGGGTGGTTTGAAAAATATTATCCCATCATGTATGACTTTTGGCAAAAAGTTCTTTATCACAGGGAACACGGTATAGAGGTACCAAACAAACAAAAACGACCTAAGAAGGAACCGGAAATTGAAATATGTCAAATTGATACAGATTCGGAAGATTCTTTTGTCGATTTTTAACCTAAGTGATAATAACATTATATGTTATTGAAAAATATTATACGTATTTCGTATATAATTGGAAAACGTAGCATCAAACCTAAAGCCAGAACCGTCAGAACACTCGCCACACGATTTGTCCCCTACGTGATTGATTCAGGTGGAGACATCCATAACCTAAAAGAAATTGTAGATAAACTTGTCATATCAGAAACTGCTACGCTTTTTATTCAAATCCTTACGGTCGTTATTAACCTAAGTCGTCTCAAGAAATTATAAAAGTAAAAATGGAGGCCACACTTTATCCTTATCAAGAATACGGAGTCAAATGGATGTTGTTCAACGAGAATCAGAAAAGTGGTCCGAAGGGTGGTTTTTTATGTGATGAGATGGGATTGGGAAAAACTATCCAAACCCTCGGGGTCATACTTGGAAACAGGAAAAAAAATACACTCATCATAGTTCCCAAATCTCTTGTAAATCAATGGTTTACTGAAATAAAATGTTTTGCACCCACCCTTAAAGTTTTAAAATATGATGGTATAAATAGAACCCGTGACTCAAACGACTTTTTAAAACATGACATTGTTTTGTGCCCATACAGCCTTTTATCTGATAAAAAATCTCTCATTCAGTCAGTTTCATGGGACCGTGTTGTCCTCGACGAGGCCCATGAAATTAGAAACAAACAGACATCCACCCATAAAAATGCTCGTAATCTTCAAACTTCCATTCGCTGGCTACTCACAGGTACCCCCGTTTTCAATTCTATGAGTGACTTTGTAAACCTTTGTGCGTTTTTTGGTATACCCAAGCATGTTGTTCAGAGTAATCATAAACAGATTCAAGATACTTATATTCTGAGAAGAACCAAAAAAGATGTAAAAATTGAGATTCCTAGGTGTCATATAGAAAATGTGGAACTTGATATGAATGAAGATGAACGTGCTTTATACGACCAGGTATACAGTGAGAGTGCAGAGAGTATCACGCATATTATGAGGTCACAGCTTGGTCAGGAACAGAAAAATATGCATATACTTGAGTGCCTCTTGAGGGTGAGGCAGGTCATGATATGGCCAAATATGTATTATGATGGTGTAACTAAAAAACTTGAACAAGAATGCATCGATGAGAAACCCATAGAAAATACTAAAAAAATGGACACCCTCTTTTCCATGATCGATGAACACCCAGAAGAAAAGGCTATTATTTTTTCACAGTTCAAGGGTGAGATGGATTATATTCAAAAAAACATACAAAATCCAGTGTACAGAATAGATGGTTCTGTTGAAAAGGAAGAAAGAGTGCGAAGATTAAATAATTTCAAGACTGCACCTAATAACAGTATAATGCTCATACAGGTAAAGTGTGGTGGTCAAGGATTGAACATTCAATGTGCATCTAGGATTTATTTTACGGCACCAGCTTGGAATCCCTCTACAGAACTTCAAGCTATAGGCCGTAGCCATCGCGTTGGGCAGTTGAAGGAGGTAATTGTTAAAAAGTTGGTATATAGGGATACCCAAAAATCTAAAAGTGTTGATCAGGCTATGATGGCTCTCCAGGGACACAAATCTTTCGTGTGTTCAGAGGTGCTCAACGATGATAGGGTTAAGACACAAATACCTGTGAAGGAAATTTCAATTGATGCCATCAGGAATATTTTCCGGTAGTATAATAAATGATTGGTACACGCGCTCAGGTTTTTCACGGTACAGCCGATGCAACAGCCGGTGGTCTCACCAAGAAAGATCTCTTTCAGGATCAGTATGGTGCAATCAAGAGTAAGGCTGCTCGCGACGCTGCTCTTGCACGTATGAAGCGTGAGGGTTCTAAGGCGATGGTGAAGGTTTTCAAGCCCGTTAAATATATGTTTAAGCCCCAGCCTAAACAGGGTACAAAGGCGTACGATAAAAAGATTAAAAAGATGAAAAAGTAATGTTTACATATTACAAAATGACTCAAGCTAAATGGAAAGAGGCTGTTAGAATAGCAAAAATAAAATTAGATATGAATCCAGAATCATATGTAATGATAAAAGGAGAGCTACTCAAAGAGGCGCAAATAGTTTATCAAATGTTATTACTCACAAAATAAATTGAAATCCCTTCAACTGCTGTGGTTCATAAACCACCAATTGATGAAGTTTCCACGTAACCCCAAACTTTCTGTTCAAGAAATACACACTGTTCATCTCAATGATGGCAATCGCAGAGTTTCTTGCATAGATTCCATTTTTTACTTCCGATTTAATACTTGTTTTTTCAGCGTTGAAAATACCCGCTTTTGGCATATCATCCATACCCGTATCAACCCTCACCCTCATCTTAGGCTCGCGGTCTGTTGACTTTTTAATATTTGAATTGAACATGGGTTCCAGCTCGGCTACAGTCTTTTTTTCACCGAAAATAGCTTCACTCTGTGAACTCACTTCCTCGATTATCTTTTTTTCGACATCTTGGATAACATTATAAAACTTTTGAACATAATTATCTTCTTCATCGTACCCCTTCATAGAGAAGTCAATGTTCCACTTAGTTGCTCCCACTTCGGGTACAAAACCGGAAATACCAAATGGCATGTACATACGGGGAGTTTGGATTCTCATGGGCTTTCCATCCTTAGTGGAGAGGGAAATCTTCCTACCATCATACTCGGGGATCTCTAGAGTATCTAGTAAAGTCAAAAACTTAGCCATGCGTACTTATGTATAAACTCAATTCTTTAAGCTGAACATGCGGTACATTCCGCTTCCAAACTAAATTGAATCGGTCTAGCTTTTGCCTTGCTTCGTAGATAATACATACCCGTTTTCAAACCCGACTTCCATGCATACATGTGCATGGATGAAAGTTTAGACATTGTAGGATTTTCCATAAACAAGTTCATACTCTGACTCTGGTCAATGTATCTTCCACGATCGGCCGCCATGTCTATAATTACTTTTTGACTAATTTCCCATACAGTTTTATATAATTTTTTAATATCTTCTGGAATATCCGTAATATTTTGAATAGATCCACCCGACTTAATCATCAAGTCTTTCATTTCCTTAGACCACAGACCAATTTCTTTCAGATCCCTAACTAAATGTTTGTTCACCACTACAAACTCACCCGCCAATGTACGACGCAGATAAATATTAGTTGTGTAGGGTTCGAAGCATTCATTGTTTCCCAAAATCTGTGATGTACTGGCAGTGGGCATGGGTGCCACGAGAAGACTATTTCTCACCCCATTCTTCACCCTTTCGCTCATCTTGAACCAATCGTATCTACCAGAGTGCTTGTTGTTTCCATTCCACATGTCAAATTGAAGAATACCTTTACTCATGGGGGAACCCTTAAATGTTTCATATGGTCCATCGATTTCAGAAAGTTCACAACTCGCCTCGAGGGATGCGTGGTAAATGGTTTCAAAAATCTCAGTATTTAATCGCGAAGCCTCTGGGGAATCAAAGGGCAAACGGCACATGATAAACACATCGGCCAGACCCTGGACGCCTAAACCTATGGGTCTGTTTCGCATGTTAGAATGTTTCGCCGTTTCAACTGGGTAAAAATTGGTATCTATGACCTTGTTCAGATTTTTCGTCATCATTTTTACGATAGTGTGCAATTTTTCATGATTAAATTGACCATCTTCAACAAACTTTGGGAGAGCCACGGATGCTAGGTTACACACTGCGGTTTCATCCTTATCCGTGTACTCTAGGATTTCCGTACAGAGATTAGAACTCTTTATGACTCCTATGTTCTTTTGATTACTCTTTTCGTTACATGAATCCTTATACAGCATGTAAGGAGTACCAGTCTCACTCTGAGACTTTAGAATCGCTTTCCACACTTCGGCCGCCTGTACTTGTTTGACTGCATAACCTTGATCTTCGTAATATTTATACAGAGTTTCAAACGCCTCGCCATACACACATGAGAGACCTGCAGCCTGATCTGGGCAGAAAAGGGACCATTTACCACCTTCCTCTACACGCTTCATGAAAAGATCTGGTACCCACATGGCAGTGAATAGATCGCGGCACCTCGCCTCTTCATCACCCTGGTTCAATCGAAGTTCCAAAAACTCCATGATATCCGCATGCCATGGTTCCAGATAAACAGCGATGGACCCCTTTCTCCGCCCAGCTTGATTTACGTACCTAGCAGTTGAATTATAGACCCTAAGCATTGGGATTATACCATCGGATTTACCATTCGTACCCCTGATGATGGAATTATTAGCTCTCACATCATGAATGTGTAAACCAATACCACCAGCCCATTTACTAATGGAAGCACATTCCTTGAGGGTGTCATATATTCCGTCGATGCTATCCTCTTTATTAGCAATCAGAAAGCATGATGACATTTGGGGTCGAGGAGTTCCGGAATTGAATAGGGTAGGGGTAGCATGAATGAAAAGTCCAGACGACATGGCATCATATGTATCTCTAACACTGTCTATATCAAGACCGTGAATACCAATGGAGACACGCATAAACATATACTGTGGAGTTTCGATAATCTTATCCTTATGGGTTAAGAGATAAGACTTCTCGAGGGTTTTTAATCCAAAATATCCAAAATCAAAATCACGTTTAGGGTCAATTTCATCATTAACTAATATAGAAATATCACGAACCTTTTCTGTAACTATACCAGCTTCAAACAGTATCTGCATAGCATCTTTGAAATTTTTAGGGGCTGTTTTTTGAATGTTACTCGCAACAATTCTAGTTGCCAGCGTTTCATAATCGGGGTCTTTTGTTATCATTCCAATACATATTTCCGCTGAAAGTGTATCTATTTCATGGGTGGTGATGTTGTCATACATAGAGGAAAATACACGCTGTGCAATTGTAGATGCATCCACATCCTTCGAAAGATCGTAAGTAAGCTTTGAAATCCTGTTGGTGACCTTATCGAACTTGACGTCTTCAACATGACCGGAACGTTTTACGACTCTCATTATATTAGTACTAATTGGTTATTTTTTAATTAACATTTAAAATCAACACTCCTCACAGGAACGGGACCCACGGTCTCCGCGTAACGATTGGGTTCGAGAAGGCTCGAATTCACGAAGAAGGGACCCTCCTGACCAGGTTTAGACACAGGGGGGTAGGAGGCAACGAAACACTCGGGTGCTTTACATATGGGAGTTTCATAATTACAAGGCTTAGTACTGTACGCTTCGTCGAAATCGGCGGGAGTAATAATCATTTATAATTTACATATAGTTTTTTTCCTGGAATATATTAATAATGTGCGACGTCAAAAAGACGATCCAGCAAACCCCGACACCCCTGAATACTCTTTATTTTTCCGACTTCAATCAACAGCTTGTGCAGCGAGCCATTAGGCAGATGTTCAGAAATGAAACTGGTATTTCCATAGATTATCAGAATAAGGATGATCTTTACAGTTTAATGCGTGTAGTTTTTATAAATCATGCTCAGGATCATCATAAAAATATACATAATCAAGTGAGAAGTATGAACACCATGGTCATAGAAACCGCCATTTCACAAATTAGATCTGGTGTTTCGCAGTACATGGGATACATTAAGGATATAGATACCTTAGCCGTCCCCCCCGAGCCCCCGTCAAACACTAGCACCTACGGCATGAAGATCGATAAGAATGATAAGATTGGTATATAAAGATTATGCGACATATATCCCTAAGTATGAGTCTAAATAGATACAAAAATGAGACGGAGGTGATATGCCGTCAAAAAGGTTGGGACAAGGCTGAAATTGACACTGTATGGCTTCTACTATCCGAGGAGTTTGGTGAACTTGCATCGGCCATCAGGCAGTACAAAAAAACATATAGAAAAACGAACGTAAAAAAGGAGCGGGGTATGGATCTCATGATGGAAATGGGTGATGTATTTAGTTATCTTTTCCAGTTAGCACATATGTTGAACATAGATTTAGATAAGATGTGGGCAGAACACGGGAAAAAAATGAAGTGTAAAAAATATATTCATCACTAGTAAAGATGAGCAAGTTTATGCTTGATGATGATGCCGCTATAGACGGTGTTAATCCCTATACAACTTTTGATTTTAGTTTACCTGGTACCAGTAGAAACCCTGAATCTAAGGATTCTATTGTTACCGATTCAAAAGGGGTTCATTTTAGGGAACCACTCACAGATGAGATAGAACCTCGTGTGTGTGGGTGTGGTAACCCCGATTGCTCTTTATCTAGACCTCTCATTCCAGGGAGAAATATAGATAAAGGATTTACTAACCCTAATACAAGTGTTCACAATGATGTAGAAGTCTTTAATTATGAATTGAAGGTGAAAGAAGTGTTTCCGTATATGTTAACTGCTATTACGATTATTACATTTCTATCTCTAATAATTTTAGCACGTTAAATAGTTTCTCCAGGCGTGTAAAGTTGTTGCAAGTATCGATGATATGTGGGAATACTTCCTTCACGATACTTTTAACCAAGTTCTTTTGCCATGAACAGTTGAAATTAATGATGGGTGGTATGAACGTGGGGTCCAAGATTTTGATACTGTTCATTACACGAACTAGGGATTTGATGTTTTCGTTATGACATAATACATTATCCAGTTCAATAGATACGGCTTGTCTCACCGTCTCTATTGTCCTTTGTACCATAGTTTCCAAAAACATCTCATATCTCAGAGATTCATGTCTAGAATCAATATGAGTCCATCCACCATATGGAGTAGTAGTGAAACAGTCAGAAAAATCCAAGTAGCCTTCACCATCCTTGTACTTGGTGTAATTTATTTCCACCAGTGGAGTATTTGTTTCAACATCATGTGTAATTCTGGCAGATTTAACGAACGAAGGCATACTTGCAATCTGGTGTAAACTCTACTTTCTTCTCTAAGTGTTTTAAATCCTTATTAATTTTTATTTCGATACCGGGGCAGTTATGTTTTTCTAAATGTAGACAACGAGGACAAAACTTACCTTCACAATATTTACAGTCTATGGGTATGCCACACTTTTTTTTACAACGCTCACAAGGCATGGTTGATTTTTACAAATATATTTTTTTTACTTAGGTGTTTTTAGCATCACAAAGTAAACCTAAGTGACTACATGAAAACTATAAAGTCATCATGCTTTCAAGATGGCTTCTACTATCATGAACAATACCTACTCCTACCTTCTCACACTCGACGAGTTCCGCAATGCATTACCTGAAGACATACGCCCCTCGTGGATAAAACTCACTACCATCACTATGATTTCATCTTTCCAAAAAGAAATTAGCATTGAAAAATTAAAAAACTTTTTTGAAAAATCTGATATAATTCTTTATACAAAAAATAAAAAAAATGGTTTTCGATGGAAGATGAAACCGACAACTTTTTACAATCAAATTACCCTTACATATGAAGATGCTTACAGTGTAAAGTCAGTGAAGATTTTTCCTAATGGTAGTATCCAGGTTGCTGGATGTAATGATCTCATAAATTGTAAACATGTGATTGAGCAGTTGGTACACATTTTATCCAAGTTTGACGAAGATATTACACCCCCAGTGGATTCCTTCAGGGTTGTGATGATTAATTCCAATTTTAGTCTTAATTATAACATCAATCTTATGAAATTGGCAGGGCATTTTGGTATGGAGCCTGATATTTTTAAAGTTTCTTTTGAACCTGACAGGTATTCGGCAGTGAAGGTGAAGTTCAGACCATGCGAGGATATGAAAGAGATTACGGTCAGCATGTTTAGTACAGGGAAGGTTATAATTACGGGAGCGGAAACACTCAAGGAAGTTGTGTATGCCTATAATATCATAAATGATCATATAAACACATGTGATAAGCTTAGGGTTTCTAAGGCTGATGTGACTGATACCTTTGACATTTTCTCAGGGTATCCCATATGTGATCTGATTAAGAAAATTAGGGAGAGGGGTTACAAATCTTGGATAAACACAATTGAAAATAGACAAATTAATTTCTAATGTAATATAAAATGTCTCAGCGACTCGGTATGGCCGATGGCAGGTGCTTCACCATTAACAACGCTTCCCAATTGTACGACAACTACGTCATGTCCAAAAATAACATTAAGTTTGAGGACAACTATTCGTTCCGTAAGCTTCTTCAAGAAAAGGGTCCCGCAATCTTCCAAAATGAACAGGTGACTGACTGTGGAAAATGCAACTCTACTTTAGATTTGTCTGGTGTGTATTAATTAGTGTAATAAAAAATTGTTTAATATTAGAATGACAACATGTTCCATATGCCTCAATGAAGTGAGAGAGACTAGATATAACCAACCAATAAGATGTGGTCATTTATTTCATTCTCATTGCATAGATAGTTGGAAACAAAGGGGTAAAGTAACATGCCCTGTGTGCAGAAAGGTTTTTGACGGCACACAATTCAAAGTTCAAGTTACGGTATGGAATAACATGACTGAAACATCTAATGTTTTGGATGTCGAAAATGATTTTGTTTTTGACGCCTTAGATGTATTTTTTGATGTAGATAATATAACCGATTTAGACAGTCTTCTTTCTGACTTTGGTATAAGTGTGACCGACTTTGACCCCTCTGTTCTTAACACAGAATGAGCTACAGTATGTATTATAGTTTAGACTCGGGTAGTTCTTATTAGCCAACCTGGGATCCTTTATCATCTTACCCTTAGCATCCTTCAATAAAGGTCCTGTAGCCCAACCACGTTTGTGACTAAATAGATTACACTTTAATATAATCTTTTTACCAACACGCAGTGAACCACCCGCTGCTCTCTTTACACGTAGTACAGGAATCTTAAAAAACGCAGCTATACTCTCCAGGGTATCTCCCTTTTTTATTTTATATTCAACTTTTCCATGTTGTTTATAAAAATGAAAATCCCCTGCCTTTAAGCATCTATTTTTTTTATCACAACCCGCTACAAACATCATGACTTTATAGTGCCCGGGTTTACATTTGGTTTCAGCGCTACATTTATACACTTTCTTGGGATTATCAGCCACTACTTTATCGGCACTGGTTCCACACTTTGTGTAATTGGAGTAGTTTCTTAAACCAGCGGATTCACCTGGTGTACTTTTCCATAATCTATTTTCATTATAACTTCCAAATGCATATGCGTAACAGTTGTTACTACCCACCCCTTTTTGGCTATTCCATTTTCTAAATGTAAAAGTTGGCTCCGAACCACTCAGTGGAAGTTCCTTTTTGTTCATTACTATTACTTGGAAAAAAAATGTTTACAACTAATAAAATGATTAAGGAACTTGCCAACTCTTCGTCTCCCGCTGCGATCGCTCAGGAAATTCTTATTTTCTTGCTCGTGATTCTCTTGAGTACTTTCCTCCTCCGTTTCACTTGGAATAACTCCCTTGTTCCTCACATCTCGGTGCTGAAGCCCCTTCGCACCTTTACGGACGCTCTACTTCTCTCCATATCTCTCGCGGTTGTTCGCGGAATTTAAGCTAAAGTATCATCAAATCCCACAACCTTTCTACCATCAGAGTGAACACTCGTGGGAAACGCTTCCATACCGTCGCATCCACCCTTGTCGCAGTCGATGAAGGTGTGTTTCACACCCTTTGACTTCATATGATCCAACTGTTTACGAGTCCATCCACACCCCATGGTCCCATAAACTTCCCACTCTCCCCCAGTCTTACCCCGTACCTGTGAAATGGGGGTACCAGTATTTTTCAATATCATGGCATTTATAATGAGCATAATAATCACGGCTAACATTTATTGTATACAAATATATTTATTTCTTTTTAGGGAGTGGTTTCTTTAAAGGTTTATTTTTCTTGGCGGCTAAGAAGGCCATGGCCTTTTGTTTAGCTGCATTTTGATTCACGGGTGGTTTATTCTTGGCGGCTAAGAAGGCCATAGCCCTCTTCTTGGCTGCATTTTGATTCACGGAGACTTTGGGTTTCAGTATCTGTGTGGTGTTTATTTTTTTCTCCCTGAAGTAGGGGTCCCTAAACACGGACTCAAAAGATGGTAATCTTCCATGATTAGCATCACTACGCAGTCTGAAGTTTCTAACGACAGGTGATTCATCGGTCAAATACTCAATTGGTAATATACGTCTAATAAACTCCTTTGTCTTAATGTATCCATTCATTTTTACAATTTCATCATATACGGCATTTAAAAAATAATGAATATCATACATTTCATGGTTACCGGGGTAAATACCATATTTTT
>Ga0222719_10002836_pt1 | contig 15639 bp, 30 predicted proteins | sample C33_34DmetaG_FD_165039 | JGI IMG/M metagenome (GOLD analysis project Ga0222719, IMG submission 165039) | Estuarine water microbial communities from San Francisco Bay, California, United States - C33_34D | ecosystem: Environmental > Aquatic > Marine > Unclassified | place: USA: California...
TATCTTTTGTGGGACGTATCTACGATATAGAGATCAAACTACATTTAAATAGTGGTAAAGTAGAAAGCGGAGAAGTAAATAGTGTCATCCTCCCGTCTGGTGGTAATGTATCTATAAAGAGTGGCAGGAGACCACTAAGTGGTATCGCGACAAATAATATTGTAACCCGTGGTAATTATGACGGTCCATTCCTTAAGCTGTTGAAAAAGCTATTGTCTCTTCTTAAATCATTTTTTAAGAAAAATGACTTATAAGGAATTATTAAGAAAAATGATGCTACGAGGGATGTTATGCCCGACTGTAGAAGATGAACGTGGATTATTTTGGGTTGGGTTTAATGAGATTGAACTATTAGATAAAGAATTTGATCTAGAATATATCCTCTCTACTGAAGACTCTAAAGAGAAAAAAGAATTCTTTGTAGATAAACAAGGAAGGAAGCAGCCAATTCTATCTAATCCATTAAAGTTTACTAATAATGAAAAAGCTTAAATCTGGTAAAGTTAGAGATATTTACGAAACTGCTAATCCTAATGAATTATTAATTCAAGTTTCTGATAGAGTATCTGCATTTGATTTTGTTTTAAATCAAACGGTACCTAATAAAGGTGAATTATTAAATCTAATGTCATATCGATGGTTTGATATGATGGAGAGTATTGTAGATAATCATGTCATAAAGAAAGATCAAGACTTCACAATAGTTAAAAGAGCTAAAACATTACCTGTAGAATGTATTGTCAGAGGCTATCTAACAGGGTCTGGTTGGTTGGAGTATAAGGATAGTCAATCAGTGTGTGGGGTACCGTTACCAGCTGGTTTAAAGGAGTCAAGTAAACTTCCTGAACCTATATTCACTCCATCGACTAAATCGAATGATCATGATGAGAATATTTCATTTGAAAGGATGGAACAGATAATTGGTTCAGTAATAGCTAATAAAATTAAAAATTATAGCTTAAAGATATACAATAAAGCATTTGAGTATGCCTATAATAGAGGTATTATTATTGCTGATACTAAATTTGAATTTGGTATTTACAATGATGAGATTATTATAATAGACGAACTACTAACACCAGATTCATCTAGGTTCTGGGATAAAGAGCTTTACAAAGAAGGTCAAAGCCAACCGAGCTACGATAAACAAATAATAAGAAACCATCTATTAAAAATTAAATGGGATAAGACTCACCCTGTTCCTGACCTACCTCAGGATATTTTGAATAAAACGAGTATCAAGTATGCTGAAGTTTTTAGAAAGTTATTTAAATGAAAAAAGTTAAATTCAATGTAGAACTCACTGTGCCGAATAATGTATTAAGATTTAAACTTAAAAGACGTAGTATGAGCTATCCAGATATTATTGGTGGAGATTTTTATGACGAGTTGTCTAAAAAAGAAAAAGAGCTATTTGAGTTAATTGACTTCGTTGATTTATTAAAGAATGCTAAAACTCAAAAGATTAATGAGATAGATATAACATAAGATTAGTTGCATTGTTTAGAGATAGTGGTTATAATATATGAAGTAAGTGAGAGATAAAACAAACAACAAAAGAATTTCATCCTAATCATATCTTATCTCTTATCTGAACTAGCTAGAGCGGTACTTGTTGCTGCTCTAGCTTTTTTAAACTTCTAAATAATATGAAGAGTATTTTTCTAGCTACATTATTAATATCTTGTATTGGATGTCAGAAGCCATATAATAAATCAAATAATTCTTACTATAATTCCGTACCAACCCTCTGGCAAGTAAAGACAGGTAAAATAATTATAGATAACAATCTCAATAAGAGAGAAAAAGAATACGAAAAATGGAAAAGGGAGCAGAACGTACAGGGTACCTCAAAGAGAAAGATCGTAAATGGATCTTAACAATTAATGAAAAGGAGAATACATTTACTAATGAATTTTCTGCTAACTATTTTGCAATGAGAAATAAGATAAAGATAATCAAAAATGAAAGTTGAGCAAGGTAAGGATTTATTTAACGACTATCAAATGGGTGCCCCTCTGGATGACAGAGCTCCAACAGCAATATTTATAGGCAGAGATCATCCTGACTTTTGTTATGGTCAAACTGGTCTTTTATTAATCGATGGAAATAATAATTATGTGTTTATTGAAGATAATATTGAAGATGATATGAGTTGGATTCTTGATAGTAAGAAATATGTTATTAATCGCAAGGATGCTCGGCGTAGTGAAGATCTTCATTATGCATATGTAGATTTTGATCCAGAAACAGTATCAAGTAAATGCTAAAAAATATTCCTTATATTATTCTTAGTTGGGAAATTGTGTTAATTATCTATTACACATTTTTAATCCTATTAAGTAAACTCTTTTAATAAATAATTATAACATGGCCAATTTTAACGAACTAATCAAATACTATCGGAATCAGGTAACTAATCAAGACCCTGAGGATTACGAGATGAGCGCAACACATGCCGCAGAAGAACTCGAAGGTATGGCGTCAAGATATGCTGAACAAGTAGATGCAGACATGACTATGTCTATTGTCCTGCAGGCAGTCGCTCATTATCTTGATGAACAGGATGATAAGTTTGAAAAACGCAAAGCTCGTAACGCTAGTATTGCTCAAGATGCACAGACTGCTCAAGGTAATAACGAAGGAGTAGAAGAAGAGGCAGTTGAGCCATGGTCAACAGAGAAAGCATATGTTAGTGATATTGAGAACTACACTGGAAAAGATGATATTGCCTCTGCTGATAAGACATATGTATTCAAAAAGGATACTGGTGAAGCTGTTGTAGGAGGTAAGTCTGTAGATGTTTACAAATGGTTGATAAAGAACTTTGATTCTGAGGAAGCTTTCTATAAGTCCCATGAGCTTAATAATTACGCAGGAGTCGGTCCTGATTTTGTCCCTGATCGCGTAAAAGCAAAATCTGAGAAGAAAATGTCATCTTTATCTGAAGGATACAAACAAGAAATCGTTGATGGTCTCAAAAGAATTCTACGTTAAGTAATAAATATTACAACAAAATAAAGAAAGATCAGTTTGTTATGAGCTGATCTTTTTTTATGGACTTATTCCGGGTACCTCTTATAATAGTATCAATATATGAATAATTATTCTAAGCAAGTTATGGGAGCGGTTTATGAAGTCTTATTTGACTTTGCTATATCATTAGCATTAGCCGTAGCGTTGTATTTTATTTTATTAATAGGTGGAGCTTCACACCCATTAGGAGCTGCAATCGGTCTAAGTGCATGGGTGTTTTGTATCTTTTCTTTTGTACATTGTATGATGACTGATGGAGCTACAATTATGATCTGCATGCTGTTGTTAGGTTCTATAGGTATCGTGGTTGGTTTGTCATATTTAGTTCTTTCATTATTGTTGAGTTTAATCGTTTGATATGAGATATATTAGCTTTGAAGAAATTAGAATACTTAGTGATAAACTCTGCGAGCAAATCCGAAATAGAGATCTAGATAAATTTGATTGCGTTATCGGTATAGCTAAAGGCGGGGTAATTCCAGCAACACTTGTAGCGTATAACCTTGATGTAGAAACGTTTAAAACTATTCAGATCAAATCTTACACAGAAGATAATACTAGATCTAGTACTACATTCAGTTCGGGTACCCTCTCTTTGTTTGATGAGTTGAGTAAGTATAATAATATCTTACTAGTAGATGATCTAGCTGATTCTGGCAAGACCCTCCAAGCATTCGAAGACATATATAAGTATCTACGAAACATAACAAATGTTCCTAAGATCACTACAGCTTGTCTCTATTGCAAGAAGAACTCAGAGTTCAGACCAGATCACTATTCAGAACTTGTAACATCAGATGATTGGTTAATATTTCCTTGGGAGATTAATACTTTACCTCTACATCATAAATAATCCTATGGTGAAACTATTCTTTGATCTATTATCTCCCTTAGTATTCTTAGGTCTCTCCTTGTTTCTTGCTTTAATACTACTCTTTATTATGCTTATTAATTAAAATAAAGGAGCCGAAAGATTCTTTTCTTGATGTTTCGTCAGGAAACTCCTATAATTGAGTATCAATTAAGAGAGATATGAACTTAGATTTCAAACAAACCAACCTAGTGAAGGTATCAGACATAGAGGTACCTGAGAGATTCTATAACAGAATCATGACCGGAATCAAAACTGTAGATGAATTCCTACATGAAGGCTTCTTACCTGGCTCTACTATGACACTAACTGCTGGGGCTGGAACTGGCAAAACTACGTTCATGGTACAATTGTTAGAAGGTCTATCTAAGAATAATTATAACGTTGCTTACTGCTCAGGGGAAGAGAATATATATCAGTTAGCTATGAATTGTAAGAGACTCGGTTGTACTTCACTCAAGATAGCTAATAAAACAGATGTAGATGAAATTGCTAAATTAACTAAAGAATGTGATTATATCGTGGTTGATAGCTTCCAAGCTCTAACTACTAAGACTAAAATGAATAGCTTAGAGAAAGAAAAGTACGCTCTAACTACTCTGGTCAAAGCCGCTCAAAAGAACGAATGCTGCATTTGCTTTATTATGCACTTAACTAAAGCAGGCAAATTAAAAGGCACTACCCTCGTCCCTCATACTGTAGACGCTAATCTTAATATGCTGATCAATGGAGACGATGATACTGTAAGAGATATATTCTTTAGCAAAAATAGATTCGGTCCTGCTAATACTATGAACCTAGCGTTCGGTGGCAAAGGATTCGATATGTCTAGTAGAGTAGTTACTGATAAATCTAATAAGTATGTAAGCAGAAAGAATAAGAAAGAAGACGTTAAGAAGTTTGTATCTAAACAATTAGACGTACCTTCTATCAATACTCTTAAAGCTAAATTCAATATCAGCTCTACTTACGCTAGCACTGCTCTTAGAGAATTAGCTAAGAAAGGCATAGTTAGAAAGATCGGCCGTGGCGACTCTGCTAAGTGGATCAAAGTTAATAATACTATAAACGAAAATAATTAATATGACTAGACAAGATACTTATAATATGTCTAATGATACTCTCTGCGCTGAAGCTTATAAATTAGCTCATGAAGAATCTAATAACTCAGACCTCGCTCTTCTTGTAGATGAACTTATTGTGAGAGTCCAAGTATACGTAACTAAATCTAAGAAAGATTGAGCATGTTAGATGATAATAGATTTACCATACTTAGAGTAGCTGGTGAGATCATTCTTACTCTTATGATTGTTTACGTTATTAAACTATTAATATCTTAAGAAAAAACATATTGTCTCATAGTAAAAGGTATAGTTTTTATCCAGAAAAGATAAGTAAATTAGTCATCTTTAGTAACTATATACATATCAATAGATAAGATCTAAACCGTTGAGAACAAAGAGGATAAGTATACCTGAGCTTTACTTTACATATAGGAATACTTAAAATAGAGAGAAATACCAGGAAATAGCGAGTATAGACCGAAAGTTCCCTATAAGTATTTAATCAAATTATATGAACTTGCCCCAAAAAAACCAGAGAAATCTGAAAAAAGTTCCCAGTTGCCATCTGGGGGATAGTATCTATAATGATATTAGTTGAGTTCGTCTGACCTATTCGGCGAGTTCGTCTCAGATATCGCGCGCGTATACGTGATATATCCGAGAGAGAAAGTAGTTGCCAAGGTCAGGAAGTCAGCTATAATAGTAGAGTACATTATGACACAGAAGAACACACAAACAGCAAATCGGTATATGGACAAGAACGATCACCGCGGATTCTGGTTTCGAGATAACGCTCGGGCCCGTCGAATGACAGTTGAGGTAACTCGACGAGCAGATGGGTCCTATTTCGTTCATGGAGCAAAGGCTCACTATACAGAGGGGAAGAGTAAGCGTACTGTTACAGTCAACGCTCGTCAGGTAAAGAAAGAGTTGCGAGCTGCAGCCCATACTCCGAAAGCGCTAAAGACGCACTAACCAACCATAACTAAAACTAGAGCCCCTCTCGCGAGATTGGGGCTATTTTTGTGTCCGATAGAGAGGTAACTTGATCATCTTACTCACCTTTAATATATTAGAGAGGTAAGGTATACATTTTACTCATCTTTACCATAGGTAGTAAAGTGAAAGTAAAGTGAAAATAATCCGGAAAAAGGGTTGCATGATCCTGAAAGAGCAGCCATAATGATTAAGATGAATAAGATAGAAGAGTTAGAGATTGGAATGAAGGTCATAATCATTAAAGATGGTGAGTATCAGGATTCAGGTTATGTGATTGATATTCTCGAGAATGAGATTGTCTTTCAGGATGGAGAAGAAGGCTTCTCGTATGAGAGATCTGAAATTGATGGCTTCATGCAATTACAGACAGCATAACAGATCTGATTAAAGGATTGAAAGATCTTTCAATCCTCAAGTAAAGAGAGGTAAGATATACATCTTACTCATCTTTACCATAGGTAGTAAAGTGAAAGTAAAGTGAGATAAGGGTTGCCTGAACCAGAGCTAGACGCCATAATAGATAAAGATATGAGAGCAAGAATCAAAACATCAAATAATCCCAATGCATACAGAAGAGATCAGCGCGCTGAAAGACAGTCTGAAGCAAGAATGAAGCGAGCTCGCGATCAAGAATTGCTGAAGAGATTCAGCAAACCGCTATTTGACGGGAAATAATCCGGAAAAAGGGTTGCCTGAACCGGAGCTAGACGCCATAATGATAGAGTAATAAGAGATATGAAAGATATGAATGATTACCGCGATAGAGCTATTGAACTAGTAGAAGAGGGTTTTATATCTACACTGGGCATGTTGACCATAGCGCTCAAATACATGAGCGACGATGATGTCAGGGACATGCTCGATGCAAATGATCTTATCCTGCACAGAGATGAAGATTGAATCATAAACCTTTGGTAAGCAACGCCTAGACGCCATAATATTAACAAGATATGAGAGATATGACAAAAGTGTATAAAGCAAGTATAAGTGATATGAGAGATATGACAAGAGTGTTTAAAGCAAGTATAAGTGAAAACAGTGATTTTAACGATGGTGACAGATCAGATTTAGGTATGTTTTCTAGTATAGAAAAAGCTAAAAAAAGACTTGCTATAGAAATTGAAAAAGATAAAAAATCGTCTCCTGATGGACAACCATATGAATACACTGTATATGAAGTACACGAAGTACCTGTTGATGATTTAAATCATCACCCAAAGTATAATCGGACTGTTTTCAAACTTAAACAAACAGACATTCCTAATTTTTCTTCTATCATGGTGCATAAATAAATCAAAAAAAGGGTTGCCTGAACCCGATCTAGCCGCCATAATGATAGAGTAATAAGAGATATGACAACAAGAGACCTAGCAATTAAGATAGCGGAAGAAGAGATTGGCGATGATATTTGCAATCAGGTTGGATTGAAAGCCACGCTGAAGATCCTTGGAGCCATCGAGCGAGCAATAGAGATTGGAGAAACAGAAGGAAGCGTGATGGCTCAGCAGCCTGTCCGGGCAATGAAGATGGATCTTTTTTCTGCATAAAACAGTTGCCTGATCCGGAGCTAGACGCCATAATGATTAAGATGAATAAGGAAGAAGATAAGCCTAGTAAGTTAAGAATCACGATCGATCGGATCAAGCTCAAAGCATTTGAAGCAGGGTTCCTCGCTGGTCGCAAATCTGGAGGCTGCACAGAGATTGCTCTCCGAAATGCCTATCTGAAGTTTGATGCAGCTGAGACTGCCAAGCTCAATAGAGTGACAACCTCAATGGAGTGGGAGATCACTTCGCAATCTCAGGCTCAGTAAAGTAAAGTAAAGTAAAATAATCCGGAAAAGGGGTTGCCTGATCCGGAGCTAGACGCCATAATGATTAAGATGAATAAGGAAGAAGATACAAGACTAGAGGTGAGCTCAGCTGAGTACTTTAACTTGATGATGGTCGCGAAGCAAGCAATCGCAATCATTCCTCATATTGAGCGCCACGTGGCTGCAGATGGCGAGCTCTGGATTCGCTCTAAGAGGCTCGAAGATGCGATTGAAGAGCTAAATTACATGAAATAAGGGTTGCCTGAACCGGAGCTAGACGCCATAATGATTAAGATGAATATGAAAATCGAATTGACAGAGAAGCAAAGAGACAATTTAAACACCTGGCATCGCTGGGGACAGCGTATGACCTTCTTGAAAGCAATCCATCGCGAGCTAGAGCCAAAGAAGGCTGCGTTGGAAGAAGCCCGAAAATTCATTGGCATTGCGAATTGATAGTAACTATAATATTTAAAGAAAGATAAGATAAAGATATGAAAGCACCTAAATTAACTTGTATGATCAGCGGACAGAGCAGAGTAACCTCCTACAACTACCTCAAGCAGAAGGCAGATCGCCTCGGTAAGAGCGTTGATTGGCTCTTGAGTAACTACGTAGCGAAGAATGTTTGCAGTAAGCTCCGCAAAGGAACTCCATTGAGCAAGATCACTGATAATGAAATCGTCGATAGTCGCTTAGAGGAGCTCGTCCAGAATAACAGTAAGTGCCGGGAAGCATTTACCTTCGTTGATGGTGTCTATACTCCTGATAAAGCTAAGCCAGCTCCTAAAGCTCCTCGAATCATGAAGACTGTCGAAGAGACTGATGCATATGTCGTCAAGACGGTATCGCTTGAGAGCATGGTAGAGAAGGTAGCTGATAAGCTCGCTAGCGCTAAATCAGAGTGGTGCCCAGAGAAAGAAACCACAGTGCCAGCTAAGACCAGTGATGAGGTCTTGACTGAGATGGTCTCTGAAAACGATCCTTTCTAACCTCATATTCATCATCTCGAGAGCGCTAGGTGCAAGCTTAGCGCTCTTTCTTTGTAAAGTAAAGTAAAATAATCCGGAAAAAAGGTTGCCTGAACCCGATCTAGACGCCATAATATTTAAAGAAGGTAAGAGATATGATGAAACAAAAAGTCAAAACTCCTGAATTGGTTAAATGTCTTTGTGGTCACACCCCACAAGTACGCCGTAGTTATGATCCACGTTCGTATGATCGGTCATATGAGGTGCACTGTAAGGATTGTGGAAAGACAGGTCCACAATATTGTAAGAATAAACACAGAGCTATTTGTAAATGGAATAACCGTATTGAAAAGGTATTAATAAATCAAAAAAGCTGTTGCCTGAACCGGAGCTAGACGCCATAATATTAGTAAGATATGAGAGATATGAAAGAGAATAACGAGACAGAAAAAGTAACACGCGTGGAAATCATCGATGAAAATGGCCGAGCTTTCCTCATGAGGGATTTAGCAAGCGTTAAATTAAGCCTACAAGATGACGGAAGAACACTCAAATTGTTTGTAACACCTAAGGCATTTAATACCGCGAAGTCACGCTGAAAAGGTATTAATAAATCAAAAAATCTGTTGCCTGAACCCGTTTGAGCCGCCATAATATTAGTAAGATATGAGAGATATGAAAAAAAGCGCACTACAATACACAACATTCGGATACGCCCAACTTCACCATACTGATGTCATCAAGGTGGTTTTGGTGCCCTTGGCTTTAGAAGTGGTCGCAGAGATTCTCGATTGCGAGATTGAGCATTACGAGATCAATATCGAAGATGGAGATGGGACAGATACGCTGGGTGAATTATCAGCGCTCAAAGGAGCTCAATACAAATTGCTGAGAGCTCATAAGTTCGGCCATGCACCAGAATTCACAAGAGTTGAATTGGTAGCAATGGATGATGCTCTTACAGCATGGATGGATATGAATGAAGAGAACGAAGATCAGCCATCCAATGAAGCATATTATGCATGCATTGCTTGGAATAAGATCACAAGAGCTCTCCAACATATGGGATAATAAATCAAAAAAAGAGTTGCCTGAACCCCTTCAAGCAGCCATAATGATTAAGATGAATAAGGAAGAAGCAGAAACTATTATCCGAGATATTGTGCATCAACATATTTTTGACTTAATAGATATTGATGGTGAATGTGAAGACAGAGAAGATATTGAGAAAGCTCTCGAAATTCTTACTGGAAATTAATTAGGAAAAAGAGTTGCCAGAACTCATTTAAGCAGCCATAATATTTAAAGAAGGTAAGATTATGATAGATAAGATTAAGAGTGAATTCAAATTGAATGTTAAAGAAGCAAACTGGTTAATGAATGAGCAGGATTATGATGCTGAAGAATTGATTGATCAGAATCTTGAAGACATAACAGATCTGATTAAAGGATTGAAAGATTCTTTAAACCCTCAAATAAAACAAAATGCTGAAGGAGTTGCTTTATCTCATCTAATTAGAGATCTTATAGAAGATGCTCTATTTGTTGCTACTGATTCTAAACTAGCTAAATAAATTATGAAATCATTCACTAAAAAAGATATCAAAGCCAAAACCATTACTGACTGGAACCACTTCAATTGCAAGTTCTTACCTGGTGATTATGTTATGGTAAGTAATACTATCAGTAAGAGCGGTCACTGGGAGAGTAAACGTTTACAATCGTTTGCTGCTCATGTAGGTAGAGTGTTTGCTGCTTCTAGTCCTGATGGTAAACGTATGAGGGGTACGTATGAGAATCGTCAATGGACTAAATATTATGTTGAGTTTGATAATGGTGAAGTAGGTGGGTTTGATTCTTTAAACCTTACTACAGACTTTGAACCATACATTACTCCTGAAGAGCGACTAGCGCGTGGTACTAATTGAGCATCAGATAGATAGAGAGGAGAGACATGAGAGCTCTCTTCTCTCAGAGCTTAAGTACGAGAATCTGCTATATATAGAGCACCCAAAAAAAGGGGTATAGATCCCATGGGAAAATTTTTTTCTCGAAATTTCTGTTGTTTTTCCTTATAGGAGTTTATATAATAAAAGAGTTATGAGTGATAAAGATAAAACTAGTTGGACCTGTGATCTGGGAGGACGGGTATAATGGAGATGGAATCTACGGTATTATTTGATATGATAAGAGAGGGATCCGGTATTGTGTTATCGGTATGTTTCGCTATCGCGTATTTCCCACAGATTATCAGGATGTTTAGGAATAAGAGCTCGAGAGACGTATCCTTAGGTATGCTGATACTCAACCTTATAGGTTATTGTTCAGGATTGATCTATATAACGAGTAATGAGATAGCTAGATTCTGGGTAGTGGTTAACTATTCTACGGGTATAGTGATGACCTTATTGACTGTATTTTTCTGGAAGTACTATATTCGGAAGGAGATAGAGGATTGAGGGGAGAGAGCAGGGGCCGCCGGGTTGGGATTTGCGTGCGTGCCGGTATAGGTTGAAGTAAGTTAACGAATAATAAATAATTATATGGCATCTAGAGAAGCAAAACATCCAGAGAATGTTGAGGGTAATTATTACGTAGACGAAGAGTGTATTGACTGTGATTTGTGCAGAGAAGAGGCTCCTAACAACTTTACAAGACAAGAAGATGAGGGATACTCCTATGTATACAAGCAGCCAGAGAACGCAGAAGAGGAGGAAGAGTGTAAGACCGCTCTAGCCAACTGTCCAGTAGAGGCTATAGGTAACTAAGACAAGGGTATGAAAGTAATAAGACTCATTGCTAAACCAGATACATGGTTTAAAGAAGGATCTGAAGTATACGATTATGATGAATTCGGTGTGAGATTTACTTTAGATAAATATGAAGAATGGAAGAAATCAGGAAGTATTCTAGCTCGTGGTATTAGAGTATGTGAGAATCCATTATCTGAAGGTACAGAAAATAACCCCAAGGTTTTAGGGGAAGAGTATATTGATGGAGAATTATGCGATATAGATGAATTTGAGGTTGAAATTCATGAGCTTCAGTGAAGGTAGTATGTAGGATATGAAAGATAATAAGATAAGAGTAACAGTTAAATGGAATACAGGAACAAGGGTTCATAAGCCGCTGAAAGGCAAGGGCTCTTATAAGAGGGTAACTCAAATTAAAGCTGAATAAACTTATTTTATTGCATTTTTCGGTTTATAAGCTATAAATAATCGGGTATGAAGAAAACATTATTGACAATTAGTGCGATGATTATTAGTTTAAATATTTTCGCACAAACTAATCAAATTCAGAAAGCTATCATTAAGCCGAGTTTCTCTGTAGAAGCTGGGTACGTTGATACAATTATTAGCAAAGGTGTTGCATATACTGGTGGGGATGCCCGGTACCTTGGATTGAGCCTACATTCTCCAGCAGAGAATAACTTTATTCCAGTGGACTTGTATGGGAGTGGAAAAATCATTGCAGAAGACACAGATTCTTTTTGGAGCGTAGGTGGTGGTAAGACACTATCTCTTAATGACTCTGATAAGTTCGCTCTGCGATTAGATGCAGTATACACCACTCGTAGAACTGACTTGAATGTACCTCAGAACTCTGAAGTAGCTGGTACAGTAGGATTGGTTACACCATGGGTAACTCCTTATGTTGGCTATACTCACGACTGGAGAATCGATCAGAACGGTCTAACATTTGGTTTGACACATGATTATTCTTTGGAGATTAAGGGAGACGAGTGGTTTAAGTTCACTCCTAGTATTGGCTATCATGTCTTTGAAGACTATGAGTCCGCTGAAGTTGGAGCTCGGTTATCATTAACTCGCTGGCAGCTTGCACCGTTTGTATCAGCTAAGTATGTAGATAACGATTTTGACACACAGAATGTCAATTTTGCTACAGAAGAGCTTGACGGTGATTTCATCTGGTCAGCTGGTTTAGCGATAAACTTCTAATCAAACAAACATAAAAAAAACATAAGGCGGTCTATTAGGCCGTCTTTTTTATTGCACCAATCACTTAGATATGTATAATATAGATATATGAAATGCTCTTGTGGTAAAGATATTGAAACGGCTCGTGTAGAATTCGGATTGAAGTCTTGTAAAGCATGTGCTTTTAATAGACCTGATGTATCTAGGTATAAAGGTACTATGAATTGGTCTCATAAGACTGCTCCTGTTATTCAGGTTATGTCCGCTGAATGCTGGTCTGAGCAGAAGAAGTACTATACTCCTAATGGAGCTCGTAGTGCAGTTAAGAATTTTAGTAAAAATGTTTGCTCTTAATAACCTGATAGATAATTAATAATATGAACGTAAGTGAATTTGAACGCTCCAAACCTACTCTCACCCTACAAGCTATAAACTCAGCTATTAATAAGTACCAGACCCTCGTAGAAAAATACCAACATAATGGTCAGCAATTGATCATGGAGGGTACTGATGCTGTTACTGTACAATGTTACAGAGATTTCTTATATGAACTCAATAACATAAAAGCTCACTTCATGTCTGGTCGTTAAGAGAACACTTCCCAGTAAATATTATATGGTGGGGGGGAGTTTTTGTCTAGCTCACCTTTGATCAGATTATCTAATGCAATTGTGGGGGTGTTTATTATCCCCTGATCATAAGTCGTTGCACAAGCAAACGCCTGGCCAATCGCTTTAATACCTACATTAAATGGAGCATCTGCAGTTAAATCTCCAACAAGAATATTTGCAAGAAGATGTCCTCCCTGCGCGCGCGTGCAGCCCGCCTTCCAATCCGCGGGAGTAACGACACTCTTTAAAGGATCTACTTTAACCCACCAAGTACCATCGGCAGCGCCGAGATCAGAATATTGAATACTTGAATTGCGATTATCGTCGATAGCGGACGAATCTGCTCCCCATGTACCATAAAAATTAATTTGAGCGACCGCACCATCCGTGATATCAACTTCAGGGCAGCTTCCACCACCACCGCCACCGCCACCACCACCGCCACCACCACCGCCACCACCGCCATCTGGGTTATCACATATTCCAGGAGTAGGTTGACAACAGCAATGATCAGGTCCAGGTATAACCTTTTTTCTACCTGTCTTTTCAGGTAACTCTCTAAGTATATCTATCGGTTGACCCCCGACACCCATCTCAGTCTCAGTTGGCACTGGATATGGCCTTAAAATATCTCGAGGACCTGGGCATATAACTGTAACACCAACACCAATGACGAATGTATCTTCCTCCACAAACTTAATATATCTCTGACCTTCAATCTCCTGTATAATGCAAGAATTCTTAGGAGCGAGGTATTTCTGTCTAGGTGGTACTCTTATAATCTCTGGAGTCGCATCTGGAGATATAGGCGCTGTAAATATAATCTCTCTCAGTCTATCGTAGAATGGTATAATCTTCGGTACTTCTTTTTCAAACTCATCTCTTATCTCTTCAAGGAATTCAAGATCATCAATACCTAAGTTCTTAACTTCAATATCAAATAAGTTTGTATTTTTCTCAGGTAAGTTAAATTTGAATACCCTATCAATAGTATCTGTATAAACTCTCTGACCTATAGGCAATGCCCAAACACTATCTTTATTAACTCCGTGATAGTTTATATGACTCTTAATCTCAAAGTAATCAATAGGTCTGTCATACATTTTAAAACCTTTTATCTTAACGTCTCTAAGGAAGTATTTACCTCTTTGTAGTAATCTATTAGCTAACGTTAAATTATAAGGCGTACTCAAAGCTCCAAGGAATAAACCAGTGCCTAGAGGATTATCTAAAGCAAACTTACCAGGAGAGAAGTTTACTCTTTGATATTTGTATCCGTTAACATATAGCTCCATATAACCGAGCTTCATACTAACATTAATTGCGAAGTGATTATAACCATTAACTAATTGCGAAATATCATAATCAATGGTAATATTCTTCTTCTTGTATGCCCCGGTTTTAGTAAAGATTGGTTTAGTCTTTAGCTTAACTTTAAATCGATTCTTTGAAGCTCCGGTCTTCTTTAAGAAATAGTAACCAGTAACAGTCTTAGTTAGATTGAGATTGTTTAATAACCTACCTAAGCTCTTTGTAGTAATTAAATTGAAGTCAAAGTCTAACTTATGTAGTAATGTTCTATCAGATAAGTTTTCTATTATAAGAATATATCTCTTATAGTCTTTACCTTCAAAATCATATATTAAGTCTATATATTTTTTAGAAGTAGGATCTAAGAAGCTTAGCTCTTGAGTTGAAATTAACTCTCTAGTATTTTTTAATTTAGCTATTCTATTAGTATCGTATAATATTATTACTTTATCTTCATCATCAACTATCACATTAGTAACTGTTGAATTGACAGTACCGCCAGTTAATTCGATTGTGTTTGTAGTTGGTCTGTTCTTATAAACAATGTTCCATGGATTTGCTTGCTGTTCAGGGTCTTTTTGTTTTATAACAAACTTATTTCCTAAGCTATCTAGACCTAATTCATTACCCGTATCAACTTGACTATCTGCTTCAAAATAAGAAGCACCACCTTGTTCACTTACATGTATCTTAGCTTTTTTGCCATATGTTGCTGAACTAACAGATCGTTGGAACGTAGTTGCGTTTGTATTAATATCGTACGAGAAGTAATTTGTTTTAGTACCGTAAGGATTGAATGCTAAGAATATCTTATCTTCTGTGACTTCAATATCATCTATTACTAAATTATCTACACCTGATAACTCTGTTAACTTACTTACTAAGTTAGGATTACTGTTATAAATATAAACTACATTATTTTCTCCTAAAATATAGAACTCGCTAAAGATATCTTTTCTAGCTACTCCTTTTATATTAACTGGCTGACCTTCTTCTAGAATTTCAATCTCATCATAAATTTC
>Ga0222719_10002838_pt1 | contig 15622 bp, 21 predicted proteins | sample C33_34DmetaG_FD_165039 | JGI IMG/M metagenome (GOLD analysis project Ga0222719, IMG submission 165039) | Estuarine water microbial communities from San Francisco Bay, California, United States - C33_34D | ecosystem: Environmental > Aquatic > Marine > Unclassified | place: USA: California...
TAGCTCTTCAAATCATGGCTATTCTGAGCGCTTGCCTTGCTTGGCTTGGCCTGTTTTAGCGTTTGAGCCATAAAAACAAGGGGTTTGAGCATGATAGTAGGCACGGGGGGCGTGGGCCATGGGGGGTATCCAGGTTATACGTATATGTACTACTACACAGAAGGGGTTTTTTGAGTCCCGATGCTTTTTGTATACCAGGAAGTACAACTTTACAGATTTACAAAGCTAGTATTGCTACTTGTAAAGTTGCAAAGTAGTTGAACTACCCGTAGCAAGCACCCCTCTACCCCGTAGTAGGCCCCCCTAAGGACCACTTGACTAGGTACCCTACGGTAGGTACCCTCCTAATGCACGGAATGGTTGTAGATATTGTGTCTTTTGTGTCACACTTACGTACTATATCGTTCACTTTTTGTGTAACAATGCATTTTAGGGGTTGTGGAGGGTCTCTTTATGGGTATAACTGCGTAGCAGTAGCAGCCTATAGTTAAACTACAAGAGTTTGAACACAAAGATAAAGTTAAACTTAAGAAAGTAGTTAAACTAAGGTAAGGGTGTTACAAATAAGACATTGGACTTAGGTAATGTTAGACTACAGTAGTTTAACTACACTAGCTTCTACCCTCATTTAGTACTTTACACTCTCGTATATGTCATGTTACAGTGTTTGTAGAGTATACAAGCTGCTACACATGCCTCTCTCCTCCCTCTCGTGTGTAGTTAGCTTGATACTGTAGTAGCAACACGGTAGTCTAACTACCCTAATCAGTCCCACCTGATTTGCGGCAGACTCCCCCTCTCTGTGCCCCTGTTAAGACACCGTGTTGCTACTCCCTCCCCCTTACAAATACTGTGTTGACAACTATGGCTAAGCGAGTACAACTATACTCATCCGACTCTGTGTTGGAAAACTTCTATCTCGTACTACTGAGTAACAACCCTGATAAGATGAGTAGGGTTCACATCCCTCAGTCTGACGTATTTTATGTCCGTGCTGCTATAGAGGCGGACACTGGCGTTAAGTACAGCTTAGACCGCATTGAGAGGGCCATGTACTTAGAGGGTATGCTCCGTAAGAAGGACGTGTTTGAACCCGAAAGGGAACGCTCCTGGGAGGTAGAAGATAGACTCCGAAACTACCCCCCTCAAGAAGAATAAGAGAGCCTCTCTCCATGGAATACCCTTCCCTAGCATCTATTATCGTGGCTCTGTTAGGGTCTGCTGGCTTGTGGGGCTTCCTGAGTCAAGCTCGTAAGCTAAAGCACGAGAAGGAACGTAAAGAGCAGGACTACATCCACGCTTTCAATGCGTCTCTAGCAGCACAGGTTGAGATGTTGTCTACTAAGATAGATCGCCTTGCCGCTGACAAAGAGCAGTTACTCATACAGATGGCTGAACTAAAGGCTCAACTCGCTGAGGCTAACACTACAATCAAGCACCTTGAAGAGATGCTAAGACAGAGACACTCCTAATATGCCCCGTAACTACAAGAAAGAGTATGCCAACTACCAAGGCACAGCTGAGCAGAAGAAGAAGCGTGCTTCACGTAACTCTGCTCGTAGTGCTATGGCTAAGGCTGGTAAGGTTAAGAAGGGTGACGGTAAGGACGTAGACCACAAGAATGGTAATCCTAAAGACAATACGAAGAAGAACCTTCGTGTAACATCTAAGAGGGCTAACCGTAGTTTCCCTCGTAACGCTAAAGCAGGGAAGAAGTAACATGAACAAGAAGCCTATGAATGCGGGTATGAAAGCCCTTAAGAAAGCAGCACCAGCCGTAGCTAAGAAGATGGGCTACAAAAAAGGTGGTATGGCTAAGATGGGCTATGCTAAGGGCGGTTACGTAGAGTGTGGTGCTTCTATGAAGCCTGGCCAGAAGCGGTCTAAGTAACATGGCTAAAGACCCTAGACTAGAGCGTGCAGGTGTATCGGGCTTCAACAAGCCTAAGCGTACTCCTAACCACCCTAAGAAGTCTCACGTGGTAGTCGCTAAAGAGGGTGACACCATTAAGACTATCCGCTTCGGTGAGCAGGGTGCTAAGACTGCAGGTAAGCCTAAGTCTGGTGAGTCTGACGCTATGAAGAAGAAACGTGCTAGCTTCAAGGCTAGACATGGTAAGAATATCAAGAAGGGTAAGCTCTCAGCGGCTTACTGGGCGGATAAGGTGAAGTGGTAGCGTGTGGTTAGCTACTCTAATAGTCTGTACTACCCTGGATGCTAACTCCTGTGAACTCATAGCGCAGCCCAATAGCCTGTACATGAATGAGCAGGATTGCTCTGATGCAGTAGAGTCAGGCACAGCTTTCTTCATTGAGACTGCTATGTTTATCTCTGGTGGATGCGTTAAGATAGGAGAAACAGTCTAATGGCTGCTAAGAAGAAGAAAAGCACAGTTAACGCTGCAGGCAACTACACTAAGCCTACCATGCGTAAGAACCTTGTAGCTAAAGTAAAGGCTGGCAGTAAGGGTGGTAAGCCTGGTCAGTGGTCTGCACGTAAGGCTCAGATGGTAGCTAAGCAGTACAAAGCTAAGGGCGGTGGCTACAAATGAAGGCTCCACAGAAGTCACTCAAGAAGTGGACTAAAGAGAAGTGGGGTACTAAGTCTGGTAAGAACTCCACACAGGGCAAGAAGGCCACTGGGGAGAGGTACCTACCTAAGAAGGCTAGAGAGGCCCTCAGCCCCGCTGAATACGCCGCTACGACCCGTGCCAAGCGTAAGGGTACTAAGGCTGGCAAACAGCACGTAGCACAACCTAAGAAGATCGCTAAGAAGACTGCAAAGTACAGAGGTAAATAGACAGATGAAATACTATGCACAATGGAAAGCTGAACTAGAGAAGCTTGGACTTACAATCGACGCTGAGGGTACTGTAACGGACCCTTTGGGTAATGCTTGTGCTGGTGAGGATCGCTTTGGTCAGGCTTGGTGTAAAGACCCTCGTATCAACGAGATTACAGCTAAGGGTGTGCCTGCCCCTAAGCCAAAGCCCAAGGCTAAGGCTAAGAAGAAACCCATTGATACACTTGAGAGTGGCGACTAATGGTAGCCCTTACACACCAAGGTAGGCCTGCCCGTAGGCGCTCTGTATGGGGTCACAATACTGGCACTACTACAGAGAATGTCTACACATGCCCGCCTAACTGTGTAGCAGAGATTTCTTTCATTCACATCATCAATACTGCGGGTAACACGGGTATTGAGATTGAGTGGTACATAGCAGAGGATAACTACACGTCTCACTTTCTTACGGGTAAGAACTTAGGTGCAAACGAGTATGTTACCTTTGCTGATATTGAGATTGTACTACATCCAGGGGATCAGATTAGAGTGACTCCTGATACTGCAGCTCACCTTGACACGATTCTTACTGTAACTGAGACTTTTGCAGGTAATACACTCGCATAGCGGGTATGCAGTCTTAGCAGTTCTAGTCTGTATATACATACGTATAACTATGTGCATCGCTGCAGTGCAGCACAACACACACATAGGAATATATCATGTTCAAGAGATTACACCAAGCTATCGTCAAGCATCAACAACGCCGTGCGGACTACTTCATTCTTAACACTATGTCAGACCGCCAGTTAAAAGATATGGGTATAACCCGTGGTGAACTTAAGCAGCGCATTTACGAAGAGTACTAAACTTCTTGCAAGTTTGGCTATTCTAGGTATAACTACAGGGTGTGCTACAAATACAACAGTATATACGGCATCCTGTAGAGTGGGTGATGCCAAGTGTCAGCGGAACCTCAATGCACAAACTCTTTACAGCATCGGACAAGAGAAAGCGGCTCTTAAGCTTCTGTGTATGGACCCTGAGTACTCTGACACTCTGGCTGACACCTGTACTAGCGGGTGATGTAACGGGTGACTTCTCTAACGGCTATGACAATTCTACTGTTGATAGCAATAACGTAGATGAAACTGTAACCAACAACTACAATGCTACAGGCGCTGGGAGTGCTGCCCCTGTGATGTCAGCCATAGCTCCCACTGTAATGGGTGGCGGTGGCAACGATTCATGCCTTATCCCTACATCTACAGGCATACAGATTGCTCTTATAGGTGTTTCTTCTGGTTCTATGCAACAGGATGAACACTGCAACAGGCGCAAGAATGCTCGTATATTGGGGTTACCACAGCAAGTAGGTGGGTTAGGACTACAGGTTTCAGCTATTAGCGTTCTGTGCCAAGACCCTACAGTGTTTCGTAGTATGATGTTAGCCAACACTCCCTGCCCTATTACGGATAGTAGAACAGGGAAGCTGCTTATGGGGAAGGCAGCTATTGGTAAGTACAGGGACAACCCAGCGCTCTATATCGTTGGGTACAAGCTAGACACAGACTTTTGGGATACCCTATTGGGTGTGGGAGAGGATTACACAGATGAAGAGGTTGTTGCAGACAGCGGCCCTAAGCTTAGCCTTAGCGACCAGTTCCGTAGTAGCAAACGCAAACGAGTACGAACTGACGGGGCAAGAGAAGATTGACGCTCTTATCGCATCTATTGGTGCTATCCAGACAAGGATCAGAGATGGTCAGACGCTTACTACTGGTGCTGTTGGGTACGCTGCTATTGGCGGTGTTATTACGGATGACGCCCTACAAGACGGTATCATTACCTCAGAAGAGCTAAACAACTACCTTAGTGCTAAAGACATGGTGCTTAACCATGACTACGCTGTAGCACAGACAGCAGAGCAACTCTTCATGCAGGAACACGCAGCTGCGATGAATAGCTTGAGCACTGCAGTAGATACGCTAACAGCTGCTACCTCTGTTGTCATGACAGCTGTACAGGTTGCTGGTATTGCTGCTGAGGCAGACACTAAGCCAGAGCAAGTAGCACTACAAGGTATGCTTGAGACTGACGCATACAGCCTAGACGCAGTTGAGACTAACGAGTACAATGAAGCAGTAGCTGCTGTAGAGGAGTTTGCTCAACAGGCTGGTGCTTTCATGGCTGCCGCTAACAACGACGAACTTACTGCTACTGTAGACAGCTATGCTGCACAGGGTAACTTTGTGGTAGGTAGCTACACAGCTATCACGTATACACAGTCTATTGATGAGTTTGTGATTGCGTGGGATGACTCAGGGTTTGGTACAGGTTTCCAAGGTTACCTTACACCTGAGATGAAGAGTGCTAGTGACGTTTACGCTGCTGGTGAATACATCAACGAATATGGCGGATACCCAACTCAGTAATGGACGTAGGTTTTAGCATAGGTGGATACAACATTAAGGGCTGGATGGTTGCTGTCGCACTTCCAGTTCTTTCTTCCGTTGCAGGCGGTGTGTGGTGGTCTTACGATACCCTACAGCGTTTCTATGGTGTAGAGGCGGGTATTGCTGAGGTAGTTGAGAAGTCTGCCTCCTTTGATAGCAAGGCTGCAGCGCTTACCTCTCGTATTCAAACGCTGGAGCAGGCTATCCAGGATAACGATGTGCGTGGCTTGAACACTAAGTTGGCACAACTCTCTACAAACATGCAACAGATACTAGAGCAACAGAAGGTTTTGCTTGATCTTCGTAGCCAAGTAGATAAAGCTACCACAGTTACAGACAGTTTAGACGATACTCTTGATACTCTTGAGACAGAGATTGACGACATCTGGAAAGCCTACGACTCACTTGTAGACAACCCATTGTAAGGACTAAAGATAATGGCACGTGCACTAACAGAAAACCAACAGCGCTTCCTAGAAGTACTCTTTGATGAGGCTGGCGGGGATGTAGTCGCTGCTAAGAAACTTGCTGGTTACAGCGAGAATACTCCTACTCGACTTATCGTAGAGGCTCTAAAAGATGAAATCGCAGATGCGACACGCACTTACTTTGCTCGTACTGCGCCCAAGGCTGCTATGGCTATGGTTGGCGCTTTATATGATCCTACTGAACTAGGCATCAAGGATAAGATGGCTGCAGCAAAAGACTTGCTAGATCGTGCAGGACTTGCTAAAGTAGATAAAGTTGATGTCTCCTCTTCTGGTGGAGGTATCTTCTATCTGCCACCTAAAGAAGGTAAAAACGAGTAGTAGTGCCAAAAGAAGACTACAAGAGAGACTTAGGATACTGGCAACTGCCTAAACCTCCTAAGGGCCAAGACAAAGAGTGGCACCCTATTGTACGGGTTACTATGCGTCAGGTTCCATGGGGTTACGTGCAGTCTGAGGAGAATGAGCACCTACTGTTGCCTATCCCAGATCAGCTAGAGGCTTTAGAGCTAGCTAAGAAACACTTGAAACAGTATAGTTACCGTGAGGTAGCTGCTTGGTTAACTACCCAGACAGGCAAGAGCATCACTGCTATGGGCCTAAAGAAAAGAGTAGACATTGAGCGACGACGTAAGAAAGCAGCTTCTATTAAACGCAAGCTTGCCGAAAGGCTCGAAGAAACCCTTGCGCAAATCGAAAAGCTCGAAAAGCAAAACACAGGCTACTACACCCTCCGAGACCCCGAAGAGTAAGCCTACCCCCGTTCCTGCTACACCTAAGGCAGAGCCCTACGATATTGAGGCCGCACAGGACGTAGTATTCAAGCCTAACCCTGGTCCGCAGTCAGACTTCCTTTCTGCATCAGAACGTGAAGTACTTTATGGGGGCTCAGCTGGTGGGGGTAAGAGCTACGCCATGTTAGCCGACCCTCTACACGGGTTAAACAATCCTAACTTCTCTGGGTTGCTTGTACGTCACACTACCGAAGAACTTCGTGAACTTATCCAGAAGAGCCAGGAGCTATACCCTAAAGCGGTACCTGGGATCAAGTGGTCAGAGCGTAAGTCACAGTGGACTACACCCCAAGGTGGTAGACTCTGGATGTCCTACTTGGATAAGGACACAGACGTTACACGCTACCAAGGTCAGGCTTTTAACTGGTTAGGCTTTGACGAACTTACACAGTGGTCATCGCCTTATGCATGGGACTACATGCGTTCACGTCTACGTAGTGCCCACGCTAAGGACTTAGGCTTGTATATGAGAGCTACGACCAACCCTGGTGGTTCAGGTCATGCTTGGGTTAAGAAGACATTCATTGACCCAGCGCCCTCCAATAAGTCTTTCTGGGCTACTAACATTGAGACGGGTGAGACTATCAAGTTTCCTCGTGGTCACAGTAAAGAAGGTCAACCTCTATTCAAGCGTAGGTTTATCCCCGCTAGTTTGTTTGACAACCCTTACCTTGCTGAGAGTGGCGACTACGAAGCAATGCTCCTCTCACTACCTGAGCACCAGCGTAAGCAGCTGCTAGAAGGTAACTGGGATGTTAACGAGGGTGCAGCCTTCCCTGAGTTTAACCGTACTAAGCACGTTGTAGCAGACTACAAGATACCTGCTAGTTGGACTAAGTTCCGTGCATGTGACTATGGTTATGGCTCTTACACTGGGGTACTCTGGTTTGCTGTAACCCCATCAGAACAACTTGTAGTCTACCGTGAGATGTATTGCTCGAAGGTTACAGCTACAGACCTCGCTGACATGATCTTAGATGCTGAGTCAGCTGATGGTACAATCCGCTACGGGGTGCTTGACTCCTCACTCTGGCACAACCGTGGTGACACTGGGCCTAGCCTTGCTGAGCAGATGAACATGAAGGGTTGCCGCTGGCGTCCATCAGACCGCTCTAGAGGCTCACGTGTAGCAGGTAAGAACGAAATCCACCGCAGGCTACAGGTAGATGAGTTTACAGATGAACCCCGCTTAGTGTTCATGGAGTCGTGCACTAACACTATCGCTCAGCTACCGTCTATTCCTCTAGATAAGAGAAACCCAGAGGACGTAGACACACACGCAGAGGATCACCTTTACGATGCTTTACGTTATGGTATCATGACACGACCAAGAAGTTCCCTATGGGACTATGACCCCTCTAAACAGCGCAGTGGCTTCCAAGCCGCAGATACAAGATTCGGCTATTAAGGACCTTTACAATGGCAGACATAGATGAACTCTCATTTGAGACAGATGAAGCTACCGCAGCCGAGGATGGCTCTGAGAGTATCTTTGACTCCAAACCTAACGTAGTTGCTTTCGTAGAGGAGCGCTTTGGGCGTTCTGAGGATGCAAGACGTGGTGACGAAGAGCGTTGGCTACGTGCTTACCGCAACTACCGTGGTATCTACGGCTCAGACGTACAGTTCACCGACACAGAAAAGTCTCGTGTATTCGTAAAGGTTACCAAGACTAAGACACTGGCGGCATACGGTCAGATCATTGACGTTATGTTTGGCAACAACAAGTTCCCTCTCAGCGTCGATCCTAGTGTCCTTCCTGATGGCGTAGCTGACTCAGTACACATCAACATCGACCCAGCCGCTGAGCAGGGCGTAGAGGGCCTCAGAGAGGCCTTTGGTACTGAACCCTCCAAGCCATTCCTTATCGGCCCTGACACGAAGCTAGAGCCTGGTGAGACCATGGCTGACTTAGCTAAGCGTCTTGGTCCACTAGCAGACAAACTTGCACCTGTATCTGACAAGATTATTGAGGGTGACGGCACTGGTCCTACTTCTGTAACATTCCACCCTGCTATGGTGGCTGCTAAGAAGATGGAAAAGAAGATTCACGACCAGCTTAACGAGTCTGGCGCTTCTGTACATCTACGCTCTTTGGCATTCGAGCAAGCCCTATTGGGTACAGGCGTCATGAAAGGCCCCTTTGCTGTAGATAAAGAGTACCCTAACTGGAATGACGAAGGCGAGTATGACCCTCTCATCAAGACAGTACCTGAGGTAAGCCACGTATCTGTATGGGACTTCTACCCTGACCCTGAGGCTTCTAGCATGGAAGACGCAGAGTATACAGTACAACGCCACAAGATGTCTCGTACACAACTCCGTGCATTGCGTCAGCGTCCCTACTTCATGAAGGATGCTATCCAAGAGGCAATCACTAAGGGTGCAGACTACGTACAGAAGTACTGGGAACTGGCGATGATTGACGATGAGTCTCAGCCTGACTCAGAGCGTTGGGAAGTACTGGAGTTCTGGGGTTACGTAGATGTAGAACACCTCGAAGAGAATGGCGTCTCTATTCCTCGTGAATACAAGGACATGGACGAACTAAACTGTAACATCTGGGTATGTAACGGTGAAGTAATCCGCTTTGTACTGAACCCATTCAAGCCTACACGTATTCCTTACTACGCAGTGCCTTACGAGCATAACCCATACAGCTTCTTTGGTATTGGTATTGCTGAGAACATGGATGATACGCAGACCTTGATGAACGGCTTCATGCGTATGGCTATTGACAATGCTGCACTCTCTGGTAACCTTATCATTGAAGTAGATGAGACTAACTTGGTTCCTGGCCAAGATATGTCAGTCTACCCAGGTAAGGTATTCCGCAGACAGGGGGGTGCGCCTGGTCAAGCCATCTTCGGCACCAAGTTCCCAAATGTCGCACAAGAAAACATGCAACTCTTTGATAAGGCTAGGGTTTTAGCTGATGAGTCTACTGGATTCCCTTCTTTCGCTCATGGTCAAACTGGCGTTTCTGGGGTTGGTCGTACAGCTAGTGGCATTTCTATGCTTATGTCTGCTGCTAACGGTAGCATTCGTACAGTGGTTAAGAACCTAGACGACTACCTGATTAGCCCACTTGGTCGTGCTTTCTTTGCATTCAACATGCAGTTCGACTTCGATGAGACTATTCGTGGTGACTTGGAAGTTAAGGCTGCAGGTACAGAAAGCTTGATGGCTAACGAGGTCCGCTCCCAGCGCCTCATGCAGTTCCTACAAGTTGCACAGAACCCAACACTTGCGCCTTTCGCTAAAATGGACTACATTATCCGTGAGATTGCTAAGAGCATGGACCTTGACCCCGATAAGGTTACTAACTCTATGCAGGATGCGGCTATCCAAGCAGAGATTCTCAAGGGCTTCCAACAACCAGCACAACCTCCTATGGGACCTGAGGGTGTACCAGCACCACAGGGTCAAGCAGAAGCAGGTCCAGCTGGAGCACAGGTAGCTGATACCTCTGGTGGTGGCGGTGGTCAAACGGGTGTAGGCATGGCTCCAGCCCCAGGTGAACAAGGTTTCAGCGGTAATGTCGCTTAAGAAGATCGTCAACGATAAAGAGTCATGGGATGCACTTGTCGAGTACTACGATGAGTGTATCGCTGACCAACATAAGATCATGGAACGTGTGACTGACGTTACAGACGTACACAGATCGCAGGGCGCTATTGCTGTGCTACGCAAGCTAAAATACATGAGGGATAAAGTTAATGGACCAAGATAAGCAAACAGAGGCAGTATTCAAGTCTGTCAGAGCGGAGACTGACCCTGTAAGCGGTAACGAAGTACCTCCTGGCGCTATGCCAGAAGAAGTACGTGATGATGTACCTGCTATGCTTAGCGAAGGTGAGTATGTAGTTCCTGCTGATGTATTGCGCTACTACGGTATGAAGTTCTTTGAGGACCTACGCACACAAGCTAAGATGGGCCTACAAGAGATGGACTCTAATGGTCGCATTGGTGGTGAGCCTGTAGATGGCCCTGATATGGCAGAAGAAGAGCTACCCTTTGATATTCGTGAACTACAAGTTACTGAGGTAGCTGATGATGACATGGGTATGTATGGCGGTGGCTACGTAAAAGGCTACGACGAAGGCGGTGTTGTTACTGCTATGGAACGGCCTGATTTCCTAACAGGTTTCACTCCGCCCAGCGCAGGTGATGCTGAGGAGTATCGCACATTCAAGAACGCCGAAGGCATGACTATGACTGTTCGCTTTGTGAACGGTAAACCTGTGTCTTACATTCCACCAGGCTACGAAGAAGTAGGTGCTACCGAGGGTACTCCTGCTGAACAGCCTGAGGTTCGTACTACTTCTGATAGCAGTTCTGAAAACAACTACACTCCTGTTCCTACAGATGATGGCACAGAGGAGCGTGAACAACGTACTCGTGTAGCTGACATGACAGATGCAGAACTCTCAGAGGCGCTTAGCGGGTATGGCGAGGGTAGAGCAGGTAAAGTAGGTAGAGGCGTAGTGAGCGTTCTTAATCCTCTTGCAGGCATAGGTACAAGTCTCGTTCACAACATGCAGGGTAACTACATGCTTGATGAGGCTCGCCGTCGCCTAGAGGACGATACCATTACTCCTGAGAGCACCAGTGTACTAAACACAGGTATTGAGACTTACGAAAAGAACAACGACGGTAAGGCCAGTGAGCTATTCCAGGGTGTGACTGGGTACGATAGTGTAACCGATATGCTTGACGGTGGAGGCAAAGGTGAGCGTGATCCTAGCACTAACCTCATGTCTAAACTAACAGGCGGCTACACCAGCTTGGCTGATATGTTTGACGGTGGTGGCCCAGGTCAGTCAGCTAGTGGTGGTAAGAGTATACCTTCAACTGGCGGTGGCAATGGCGGAAGCCCCTCTAGCGGCGGTGACAGTAATGACTCCTCAGGCCCTTCTACATTCGAGAAGGTGACGGGTGGCTACACGAGTATCAAGGACATGTTCGACGGTGGTGGCCCAGGGCAATCACGAGCCGACAAGGATGACGACGACAAGTAAACTTCAACACTAACCATGACAAAGGCTACCCAGCAATAATGCTGGCCCCATATAAGGATAAAAAATGTCAGACCTAACAGACCAAACAATGTACAGTGCAGTTCACAAGCGTAACGAGCAGAAGATCAAAGAAGCAGAGAAAGAGCTAGAAGCGCTCTTGAAAGGTGACGATGGTACAGAAGAGCCCGACAGCGAAGACAGTGTACAGCAAGAAGCCGCAGAAGAAGCTCCGAAAGAAGAGCGTAAAGCCTCAGAAGCTAAAGAAGTAGAGCCTCAAGAAGAAGAGGAACTATCTGCAGAAGAGAAGAGCTTCAAGAAGCGCTACGGTGATCTACGCCGTCATGCTCAGGAGAAAGAGCAGAAGTGGCAGGAGCGCCTAGAAAAGCTAGAGGCACAGCTGGATAAGGCTACAAAGAACGAGCTTGTACTTCCTAAGACTGCGGAAGAGATCGACGCTTGGGCTAAACAGTATCCTGACGTAGCTGGTATCGTAGAGGCTATTGCTGATCAGAAGGCTACAGAACGTACTACTGACCTTGATGCACGTCTCAAAGAGATTGAAGAGATGCGTACCGAAGCCAAGCGTGACAAGGCCGAGGCTGAGCTAATCAAGCTACACCCTGACTTCACTGATATTCGTAACGATGATGCATTCCATGAGTGGGCTGAAAAGCAACCTAAGGTTATTCAGAGTGCATTGTATGACGACGAGCATGACGTAAAAGCAGTCTCTCGTGTGCTAGACCTGTATAAGGCTGACAACAATATCAAGACTCCTAAGAAGGCTACGGCTGACAAGGGTGCAGCTGCCTCCGTTAAGGCACGTGGTGCTCGTACTGTAGTTGATGCAGAAGAGTCTAGCCAGATGCTTAGTGAGTCAATGGTTAACAAGATGTCTCTCAAAGAGTATGAGGACAGACAAGAAGAGATCATGAACGCCATGCGTTCTGGTAAGTTTATCTACGATATGTCCAAATAGGCATTGACAGTTTCGTCGCAGTAGATAAAACTATAGGCATGTACGGTATAGGATGCAACTTATGTTGTACATGTCTACTTAGAGAACAGCACAAGAGGTTTAGCGGCCTCTTTGTTCTCACTTAGGACACTAGCCACTAAAAGAACTACCCAACAGAGTACAGGCCCAGCGCATTTAGGACCGCAATCCTTCTTGTGTTGTTACCCTCGAAATAGCTTGGCCTCTTATGTGGATATGATGTTTTACCCCTAACCCTAGAACTACATGTCATATCTATAGGAGAATCAAAATGGCATTCGCAAAAGCATCAGGTTATACCAACCTGAACAACGGAAACTTCTCACCAGAGATTTTTTCTAAACAAGCACAACTTGCATTCCGCAAGTCTGCTATCGTAAACGCAATCACCAACAACGATTACTTCGGTGAGATTTCTGCTCAGGGCGACTCTGTTCGTATCATGAAAGAGCCAGAAATCACAGTCAACTCACTTGAGCGTGGTACAGCTGTATCAACTCAGGACCTTGTTGACGCTGACTTCCAGCTGACAATCGACAAAGCTAACTACTTTGCGTTCAAACTGGACGACATCGAAGAAGCACACAGCCACATCGACTTCATGCGTTTGTCTACAGACCGTGCAGCATACCGCATGGCTGACGCAATGGACGAAGACGTTCTTAAGTACCTCTCAGGTTACACAACTGCAAACGCTGTTAACACAACTGTTAACGGTACTGTAGCTGACGCAGCCGCAGGCACAGACGAACTCTTGGCTGGCAACAAGTTGGACATTACCTCTTTCGGTAACATCACAACTGTAGCTACTGCTGGTGATTCTATCCCACTTGCTCCACGTTTGACAGGCGCAACTGCTGTTTCTACTTCTACTGCAACACCTTTGCAGGTCCTCGCACGTATGTCACGTAAGATGGACGAGCAGAACGTAGACACACGTGGTCGCTGGATCGTTCTGGACCCAGTGTTTATCGAAATGCTGAAAGACGAAGATTCACGTCTTCTGAACGCAGACTTCGGTGGTGCTGGCCTCATGAACGGCTTGCTTGCTGCAAACATCCACGGCTTCCGTGTATACCAGTCCAACAACCTGCCATCCGTAGGTACAGGCGCTGGTACATCAGGTGCAACAGCACAAGCTGACAACTACGGTGTTATCGTAGCTGGCCACGACTCCGCTGTAGCAACTGCTGAGCAGCTGTCGAAAGTAGAAACATACCGTGACCCAGACAGCTTTGCTGACATCTGCCGTGGTATGCACCTCTACGGTCGCAAGATTCTGCGCCCAGAAGCACTCGTAACAGCACGCTTCAACGCTGCTTAATCTTAGTAACTTAGGGGCTGGCTTCGTGCTGGCCCCTTTGTGCTTATTTGAAAGGACATCTCAAGATGGCTATTACTACTGCAATGTGCAACAGCTTCAAAGAAGAGCTTCTTGGGGGTGTTCATGACTTGGATACAGACTCTATTCGTATTGCGCTGATCAAGGAATCTCATACAGGTACCTATGGTGCAGCAACTACAAACTATAGCAACGTTACAGTTAACACTGACGAAGCTGTAGGTACAAACTATATCGCTGGTGGTAACACACTTAGCAGCGCTGTAATCTCACTTGATGGCTCTACTGCTATCGTGGACTTCGCAGACACTACATGGGCATCTGCTACAGTATCAGCTGATGGCTGTATCATCTATAACGCATCACGTTCTAATGCTGCTATTGCAGTGATTGACTTTGGTGGTCCTAAAACATCTACTAACGGTGACTTCACAATCCAGCTTCCAGCTGCTGATGCTTCTAACGCTATTGTACGCATCGCCTAATAAGGGGTAATAAGCATGGCTCTGGTTCTCAAAGATAGAGTAAAAGAAACCACTACAGTAACAGGTACGGGTGCTGTCACCCTTGATGGCGCTGTAACGGGGTTCCAGACCTTTGCTACTGCTCTTTCAGATGGTGATACTACATTCTATGCTGTCTCTCACAGGAACGCAGCTGAGTGGGAAGTAGGCGTTGGTACATTTACGAGTGGAGACATTGTTCGTACTACAATCCTAGAGAGCAGCAACTCAGGCAGTGCTGTAGACTTCTCTGCTGGTACTAAAGATGTCTTCCTTACCTACCCTGCTGAGAAGGCTGTTGTAAAGCAGGCTGACGAGAGTGTCGAACTACCAGACGACCTTAGTGTAGCAGGTGATCTGACTGTCACTGGTGCGGGTACTGTAACAGGTGTCCTTACTGCGTCAGATGATGTTACTGTAGCAGGCTCTCTAGACGTTGCTGAGAGCATTGAGGTTGAGACACACATTGACCTTAAGACTACTACAGCTAACAAGCCAGCCTATGCGGAAGGGCGTCTCTTCTATGATGAGGCTTTCGGTGCACTTGCTGTGTACAACGATGAGGCTGACATTACCCTCCAGGTAGGGCAGGAAGAGTACATCCGTGTACGTAACAACTCTGGTGCTACCATCACTAACGGTACACCTGTCTACCTTACAGGTGAGGATGCAAGTACCCCTACTATTGCTGTAGCTCGTGCAGATAGCACCTATGCGGCTTCACAGGCTGTAGGTATAGCTACTCACGACATTGAGAACAATACTGTAGGCTACGTTACAGTACGTGGTTTGATTGCTGACGTAGATACATCACACCTTACTGTAGGTGATAGAGTACACGTTGCAGTAGGTGCTTCTGGTGGTACACAGACTGCCGCACCAAGCTACCCTTACTTTGCTACTGACGTTGGTATCTGCCTGATTAGCTCTGCTTCTGGTGGTTGTATCTATGTGTATGTAGAGACACACGCCTTTGAGACACTGCGTGTTACAGATAATGCTCACTTCGATAGTAACGTAACTATTGATGGTGACCTTACTGTACTTGGTACACAGACTATTGCTAACAGTGAGAATATCTCTCTTGCTGGTGCTTTCAACTACTTCAACTCAGGTGACACTATTGGTGATGCTAACACTAGCTTTACTGGTACAGGTCTAGATGATGCTACCCTTACAGGTCACTATGAGGGTACTACAACTGCCAAGACCTTCTACGTAAAGATTGACGCTACGGGT
>Ga0222719_10002840_pt1 | contig 15619 bp, 27 predicted proteins | sample C33_34DmetaG_FD_165039 | JGI IMG/M metagenome (GOLD analysis project Ga0222719, IMG submission 165039) | Estuarine water microbial communities from San Francisco Bay, California, United States - C33_34D | ecosystem: Environmental > Aquatic > Marine > Unclassified | place: USA: California...
TTGTCTTGTGTGTACTCTGTGCGGACTTGTGTGTGCTACAATAATATATTGATACTGTCCGATGTTAGTAATGTTCTTTAATTGTTTAAGAATCTTATATTCACTAACACCTGCTTGTGCTACATTCGTAACTTCATATTGCTCGCGAAACAATAAAGGCCAGCCGTGTCCTTTATCATTTGGATATCTAGCGGCAAAACTATCGCCGGCAATTAACAGTCTTTTAACCAAGAAAGGAAGTCCTCTGAAATTAGTTTATGATATTCTTTATTATAGTGTTCACCGTCATCTAAGTAATACTTTTCATGATTGATAAACTTCTTTTTAAAATACTGCTCAACAGTAACAGGTGAAACAGTAGTTACTTTTAAGTCGCCGTAAAAATCAAATTTTTCTGGAAACTTCATTCGATCAGTCATATTAAAAATGTACAAAGAGCAGTTTCGATCAGCACACATTCTATCCATAGTATATATGTCTTTAAAAAAGTCTCTTTGTTCAAGGTGTGTATTTAGATCAAAGAATAGTTTTACTTTCATAAAACTATCTTTTCTAATATCTGGGTCAACCAAGGCATTATCGTAATTAAACTTTGCCCCGGCCATTTCTTGAAAATCACCTTGATGTGGTTTGTTGTATAATTGGAATCTATCTTCTTTGAATAATTCATCTTGATAAATGTCAATTAAACCGTTGTGCTTTTCTGTAACTTTCTTAGTAAAGAAATCTACAGGCAATACTTCAGGCGACAGCATTTTATTAAATGCTAAAATAAATCTATTCCATGCTGATAAACAAACAAACACTTCGTTAGTATCAGGATATCTATCAAACATAGTTTTTAGCCAGTCAGGGTAAATTCTATTACATGAACCCGGAACAGCGTATATTGCTGTTTTTTTATTATGCTCTAAACCGTATAATTCAGCATAGTTATTATCATTCCACATAGAGTAGCTACCAGGACCAACTTTACCTGGTAGCGAATCATATCCACATGTATGACTATCACCTAAAAAAACAGTAGTACTCATATTAAAAGTACTTCTTTAACATTTCAATCTGATCATCATATTCTGCTACAATGTTCAGTTCTTTTTCGATTGCTTCAAGAACATCAGGATGTTCACCAATACCTGCCGCATTGTGGAAGTACACTTCAACGTTTGCTTTGTGTTTAGCAATATGTCCTTCTGCGTGTTTAATCATTGCTTCAATCATTAGTTTTCTATCATAAGCCATTACTATCTCCTTTTCTATAATTGCCTTTTTCTGGTATTACATGACGTACACCGCCACGTGGGTCATCCATGTCACCCTTACGTCTTGGTATAAGATGTACATGCGGCCACATTACAGTTTGACCTGCTTCAGCGCCTACATTCTGTCCAATGTTATAAGAATCGCAAATGCCTTTTTGAACCCAATCATAACCCCAAGCATAAGCGGCTTTATAACACCTAGCAAGATGATCCCAATCATGTATCTTTGGTACAAATAGAATATGTCCTTCGGTTACTGGAAAACCATCTTTAAAAACTGTAAAATGTCTTGTATCGATTACAACGTCGGTCCAAGGTACTTCGTTAAACTCCATTAACGTGTTCTCCTAAACGTCTTAATAGCAGGATCGTCAGGAAGATCATCTGCTTTAATTGTAAATTCATATCCTGCCATATTTCCTACATAATGTTTATGTTTAGCAACGTACACAAAATGTACTTTAACTGTATTCATACTTACATCAATAAACTTCTCTAACCTTACATTTATGATGTAGCCGTTTGTTTCTTTACCGTTATTAGTGCAATGTACAGGCACTATTTGATCAATCATATTATGCGACATTTAATTCTTCCTCTATGTATCTTTTCAATTCGTGATCGCCTACGTTCTCAGGTATTTCATTCTTATAAAAAAGTCTATAACTGTCAGAACCGTACTTGCCAATACCGTATAATTGTGTAGCATCATTACCATCCCAATCTCCAAACTGTTCACTCATTCGATACAGTCTTTCTGCTCGTACATGCTTCATGCCTAAAGGAGCAATTACTTCTTCTATTTCATTGCGTGTTGCGTGTAGTAAACTTGAATGCGTACTCCACTTGTTAAAGAATGTAGGTAGTACTGCTTTAACTTGTTTGCGGTTTGTACAATTCAAACAAATAACACCAACCATATGTTGCCATACATTTTCTACTTGTTGTTGTACCATTAAATCGTCACGCATTTTCCATTTCCCATTCGGAATAGATATTGCTAAAGCCCCATTGCATTACTGAATACTCATTTAGTTCGTCTCGAAATACTTGTACTTCGTTAATTTGTTCTTCAGTAAGTTCTGTAACTTCTTCTACACCATAGTGTTCACAAATTTGTGTACGAACATCATCTGTAATATCACGCTCGTAGTTTTCTTCCCATTTATGAATTCTGCCCCATTCAAATGCCATTATGCTTTGCCTCCGTTATTAATACAAACTGCTTGTGTACCTTTAGGAAAGTAATCAGTACCTGTGCCTAATTCGTCTAGTAAAACTTCTCTACCTATAAAGCATTGTTCCATAGTGTCAAACTCATACCATGCTTCAATTACAGGTTCGTTAGCATCTTGAACTGGGTTAAACATTAAATTGATAAAAACTAAGGTCCACATTAATATTCTCCTACGTTTTCCCAAGGATACACAAGCCAAACATCTTCTTCTGCTTTGTTTACTTCGTGGCAAGTATAATCTACAGTGTTTTCAAAGTTACTTGAAGCGTTGTCTGTTAGTGTAGCGAATCGAACATTATTGCCCCACACCTTTTTCCATTTAGGATCATTTGGTAAACAACTTGCCTGCCAATCTTCCATAATCCAGTTAAACGTGGCCCCTGTATCGTTGATATCGTCAACAATAAGAATTTTCTTTTCTAGTGGACCGCCTGTAACTTTATCAGCATCTTCACTTACATATCCAAACGCATCTTCACTCATCCAACAGTTAGTTTCACTTCCGTGGCCACTATCGTCACGTAAACTTACTTTTAATGCTTCACAACTGATGCCGGTCATGTTACTAATAATAGTAGCAGGAACATTACCACCTCGTGTAATACCTACAATATAATCAGGGCGCCAATTGTCCTTGTACATCTGATTTACAATACTGACGCACATACGTTCTACGTCTTGCCATGTGTAATAGTGTTTCTTAATATTCACCTTTTATCTCCAACTGGTACGCCTTTCTCATCTACTTCTCCGATAAGGTAGTCATAATATTCATGAATGGTCCACTTTGGCCCCTCGAGCGAGGTATTCTTCATTGTGAATCCAACGGTATCCTGCGTCGTCGATGTTAGCAACATCTTGGACTCCAACAAAACGTACAAAGCCCCATTCTTTACTTTTCTTGCCCATAAAGAACAAACTCCAACAAGGTATTTCATTACCATTTTCATCTTTTTCTAACTCCAACCAATGTAAATCATCTGCTTTTCTAATTCTAAAATGTCCTGGGCCACGCCATACTCTTGTAGCACCTACTACAAAACCTTCTTTACTAATAACTGGAATATGTTCCCAGTAACCACCTTTAAGAATAAAAGTAGCATATCCCCAGGGATGATCATGTAGTGTAGGTTCGTCACTTACAAGAACTTTGTGTAGTGTAATGTTAAAAGGAAAGTTCTTGCGTTCTTTTAAAAATAGATAATAACGGATAAGGTATGGTACCTTTCCGTCTCTGTCTGTAATTACACGTTTACGCCCTAGCTTATCAAGAAGTTTCAAAATCATAGATACCACCTTTCCTAATATTTTGAAATACATTAACTACTCTAGCATTATATTCATCTTCGTTTACTGCTAGATTGTTAAGATGTTTAGTCCATATTCTTTTCATATCATCACTTAAATTTGGATTGGCAATTACTAACTCTAAGTTAGCTTTGCGTTTATTTTGTAATGTTTCTGAATAAGGTCCCATTATACAATCTCTTCTGCGATTCCTATAAACTCTGCGATAGCAAAAAATATTGCTAGTGTTATTACTGATCCTGTATAAGCAGTAACTAAACACCCTGCTAGACGTACACCGCTTTTAATTAAACTTACGTAAAAATGTCCTTTACCAGGATCTTTTCCTGCTGGAACTATAATATGTTCTGGAATAGGCATTATCTTACCACCTTTAGTAAAGGTTCTGAAGACGAAGTGTCATAGTAGTCACCATCTTCTTTAAATTTTCGAGTTACTACTTCTCTAACAAGCATATCTTCTTTTAGCCTGTAAGTAATAAATTCTTGCTTCAATACACCATCATCAGGTGCGTGTAATGCTGTTAGCAATGGTCCTTCTTTTATCATCTTGGCGCAAACTCCTGTTGTAATTTAATATTGTCCATAAATTCTTTTTTAGTTCCACTATCTTCTTTGAAACTACCTTTTAACACTGTTGTTTGTGTTAAACTGCTGTGTGCCATAATACCTCGATTCTCACAACATCCATGTGTTGCTTGAATATAAACACCTAGATTCTTTGCTCCAGTTGCTTTTTCAATTTCGCGAGCAATGTCGTTACAAAGTTCTTCTTGTAGTGTTCCGCGTCTAGCACACCATTGTGCGATACGTGTGTATTTAGAAAGCCCAATTACTTTACCATTAGGAATAATACCAATATATGCTACACCTGTAACTGGTTGATGATGGTGTGAACAAACACTGCGTAGTTCGCTTCGAACTACTAACATACCTGTGTAGGCATCTTCACCTTCATTTGGAAATGCTGTTGCGTTAGGAATAGAACTATATCGACCACTCATGATCTCATTAACATACATCTTTGCTAGGCGTCTGCCTGTGTCCATGCTGTTAGGATCGTTGTGTCGATCAATTACTAGACTGTCTAGTACACTTTCAAACTTACCTGTAAGTTCTTCAATAAGTTCTTCTTTGTCGCCCTTTTGTAGGACTTCTGAAATGTTGTCACCCGCCCAATAGCGAATGCCGGCATCTTCTAATTTTGCTTTAATTTCATCTGACTTAGCCAATGTTTTTCTCCGAGTTATAGACGAGGATGTCTCTCATCATATTAGTATTGTAACACTTTTATCATATTAGAGCAACCGAAAAAGTCATCTTTCAGTAGCTTTACTTGTTTATTTAGGTTTAATTGTTGATCTTTATAATTTTCCATTAGATAGATAATGCGTTCGATAACAGCATCTTTATTAGTAGTATAACTATTAAAATCTTCAGTCCATTCACTTGGGTATTTAAAAGCATCAATAGCCATTTCACTGTAGCTCAATCTATCTGGAACCATAGGAATAGCATCTACTAGTGCGCCTTCGTACCAACTAATACCGAGTGTTTCTTGTAAGTTAGCACTAAACACCATTTTTGCTTCACCTAGCAAGTTGTGATACTCATTCTTAGTAAGTTCTTGTTCTTGACAAATCACGAACTCGTATTGTGGCAAGTGTTCTTTTAAATCACGGAAAATTTCAACTTGTTTTTCAGGAGCAATACGATGGGGGAATAAAATAAGATCTCTCTTTTTCATTCCTTTATACATAGAAAGAGTATTTTGTAAGTACTCCATAGGCCAACCAGTACGTACAATCTTACTGTTGTCTGTATTAAATGCTTTTTTAAATAAGTCTATGTGAAACTGTGTAGCATAAAAGTTATGATCATAACATTCATACATACTTTGTTCAGCATGTCTTACCCAAGGCTTATTGCCTATAAGCCTCCCAAGGAAATCATGAGGATCATAAGAGCCAGCATGCCATAAGCCACCGATTCTAATGTCCACGCCGAGTAATTCAGCCATGTAACGAAGTTGGATAACAGTTGGGTTCCACGCATCCGTATATAGGAAATAATCTTCATTTTTAATTTTACCTTCACAAAACATTTCTCCGATAGTTTCTAATTGTTTACTCTTGTAAACATTAGTACCACCAAAGTTGAGGAACGCCCCAGGTGTTGTAGCCTGAGGCGTCTCTCCCCCACTTATAACTACGACTTCTTTACCTGTAGCATTCCGCAATAAGTTAGGAACATGTTCCTTCCACTGTTTTGTGTAACGTGTGTCTACTGCTTCAATGTCTACAATGTAAATGGTCATTAGTTATTCCTTTTATAATTGTTATTATAACGTGGCCTCCGTGGACGATAATTGCTCCGCTTGCTTGCCAAATAAGCCCGCCAATTTTCATTGGACTTATTGTAAAGATGAGCGGGATTGAACTCACGGAGTTCAAAGCGGCAAAAATCCAAGTACGTATCCAAGTCGTTAAAGACTCGAGTATACGCATCGCGGTTAAACTTGATTGCCATTTTAATATTCCTCTTATGGTTTTCACTTATTGTGGTTTGGGATAAAAGATTGAACAGCCATTTTCGCCGTCTTCGGCTACATCAATTTCTACAAAGCGGCCTGGATATTTCGCAGAAATTTTATCATACAATTCGTCAGCGATCATCTCGCAACTTTTGTAATCTAAAAGGAGCACTTCAGAGTTGGCATTGTCTTCTCCTTCGCTTCCTTGATTATTTGCTCCGGAATAGAGTCTTTCGAGCCACCGTTTGAACTGGATGAATTCGATATCTCTATCGTTGTGACGCACTTCGATGCGCACCCGGAAATGAAAAATATGGCGATGAGGATAACCAAGGAACGAAACATCATCCCAGTCACCTGTTGCCAACTTTGGATCTGTAAGAGCCGCAGGATATTTGTGAATCCCTTCTTTTTTGAATGTAACCCATATTGATCTATTTACCTGAGATCTCATATAGTTTTTGTAGTCGTCTTCTTTCATTTTTCTCATCATGTAGTTGTGATAACTTTCTCGTTGTTCCATTATAGTATACCATTATTCTACGGGTTTGTCAAGTGTATATTTTGCCCAATCTGTGAATTTTTCTCTATCCATTAGATCGTGTAAACTGTGACACCAGACGCCTGGGTTAGTTGCCTTAAAATCTTTATCATCAATTTTTAACATAGTGTTATAGTTCCACTGTTTCACGTAAGGCACCGGAACGCGAAGTTGTGGGATAAAGTTGTCATCCTCTACAAGAGGCCCTTCTAGGAATTCTTCGGCGGCATTGATTGGAATATCTAAACTACATAAAAAACCATCTTCGAGAAACGGTATAATCATCTTATCCCATTCCTCGTAGTAGTCTGCGCTATGTTGACATGAAGCAGGATCAAAACTGTGATTAGCACCAAAGAAAATATGTTTTTCATCTTCAATGTAACTGCGTATAACACTAACATCGTTAATGCCAGTAACAAATAGTGTTTTTAATCCGTAAGCAACAGTTTTTTCAACTTCAACGCCTTTAAAAAAGGTAACGTTATCTGCTGTTCCTGTTTCATATTGTCTTTTCATAGTTTTGCTTCTTCTAGCCTTGTGATGTGTTCTTTAATTAACAGTTTTTCTTTTTTAAGTTCAGTTAGTTTAAAAGGATCTGTACCTAAATATGGATTAGATAAACGATCAATCTTTGTATCGAGTTCTAAATGTTTTTGTTTAAGATACTCTAGATTGTCTTTGTTTGACATTACGCCTCCTGTTCGTGATATAGTTCCTCTAATTCAGCAAGTGCTTCGTCATTTGGATCATTAAAGTCTTCAATACCACCTGTTTTTTGTTCTTCTTCGAACAAGTTATTAAACGTGTTATTTGCTACTCCGCCTTTCAAACGCATACCCATCATATTGTTTAACATAGGTTTTGCTTGTTCGATCATTTCAAACGGTTTTTCACTAACAAATAACTCTTCTACAAAGCGATCAAAGTACAATACATTACGAGGTACCCAATCACTAAATTCGTCACTCATATCAGCATCTTTAATTTTACGCCATGCTCTCCAGTCTGGCTTAAATCGAGCAGTTTCGATGTCAGTTAAGTTGTTAGCACGTTGTACTGCTACAATATGACAATATGTATTATGTGCCATCATCAGTGCGTAACTAAAACTATCCCAACTAGTCTTTCCAACTTTACCTATTTTGTTTTGCATATCGCCTTTATACCAACACACATCACCTTGTGTCATTCGTCTGCCAATTTCACTTTCAAACGGAAATGGAATATCAAAACGTTGACTAATGTCTTTATTATCAGGCGCTTTGTCCATAATAACTGACCAGCGTTTGTTTGTGTGTTGTGCGTTAGTGTATACAAGTCCGTGAGCAGTAGCAATAAACGGTGAAGCACAGTCAAATGATGCTGTAAAGTTTTCGTTAACTGTTTTTCTTACTTGACGTTGAATACTAGTTAAGTAACAACTCCAATCTAATTGTGCTGTACCCAAGAAGTGCATCCAGTCTCGGTCTTCTAATAGTTTTTCATCACGTAGTGTGATAATACGCTTTAGAGCAATTTCCATGTCGCACATGTTTTTACCGCCCATAGCCCAACCTTCTGTTGGTAAATGTTTAACTGCTTGATACCAAGCATCAGCAGTTTCCCAGTCGCTACCTTGTAAAACGTTTAAGAACTTTGTGTTACCTAATCTATTATCAATAAAGTATTTGTTGTTGTGTAGTGTTTTTTCTAAACAATCATCAAAACTTTTTAGTCCTGTTTTAGGAGAGTGAATGTGATCACTAGCCCAAGTCGGAACATCAAGTAGCATTGACCAATCTGCTGTTAGCTCTAGCCAGTTAAGAATGTTGCTACGGGTTTTATCAGCCGCGGCACCTTCAAAATTATGCCAATCAAACTTAAGAACACCCTTACCAATCTGATAACCACCTGAGTCACCTACAATAACAGTATTCTCTCTATCACGTTCTTGAACCATGCTATCTTGTTTAATAGTTTTATCAAGATCAAGTTGCGCATGACCCGCAGAATACAAACCATATTTGTAATCAAAATATCCTTGCTCTGCGTTTAAAAAGTTCATTCCTTCAATGCCGCGATCAAACCCTTTAGGTAGTCTATCTGCTGGAACAAATTCTTCATATCTTTGTTTAGATATGTACGTTGAATAGAAAGTACTAATAGCAGGCAAATACACTGCGTAGTCTTTCTGTAATTTTGTTAAGTTAACTGGTGCTTTCATAGTATTATTTAGGCCGCCTGTGCTGGAATGATATATTTGTAATTTGCTAGTCCACTGTCTAGTTCAATTTGGATAGCACCATCGTTACTCAAGCTCATCTTAGTATTGTTAACATCAGCAATTTTAAGAATAGCAAGGATAGGAGCAACAGGCCAAGTCCAGCCGCGATCTAATGTACCTTCAACATCAGTAGCAAAAATAAATTCACCTGCGTGTGAACTTGCGTCACCAAAGATAAATTTAAGATTACCTTGATCAGTTTTAGCAAGGAACGTAGGATGCTCTGGGTTAGCGCCTGCTTGGAAGTTCATACGTTGTACTCCAGCAAGTGTAGGAACAATAGTTACGTTCCAGTTAGCACCACGGAACTTTACAGTTTTCATCTTTTCATTAATAATTTCCATATTCATGAAACGATAATCGTTTTTAAAGTCTCCGTTTTTATTTTCAAAGTGAATACCGACTGGCATAGTTTCGCCGTTGCGATCTGCTGTTGTAATATTGATCTTAGCATCTTCTTTGTATTCGCTACCGTCTAGCAAATACTTTAGTTTATTAAGTTGCGGCATTCCAAAAATGCCAATCATATCCGGATAAGGATTATGAGTTGTTGCTTCCATGATCACTGAACGGTCATCTGCCATTGAAAAAATAGCAGTACTTTCTTCTTCACCTGTAACCTTTACGGTTGTTAGAAAGCCGAGGTTCTGTGTATGGCTTACAATGTCTTGTAGGATGTCTTTCATCTGGGTATCTCCATAGTTCTAATATACATTATAGTACATTTATTTAGGTTTGTCAACACTTTATTATTCAAAATCAAACAAATTGTTGAAAGTATTGTCTTGTCTTGTGGACGAAATATCCCAATCCAAAACACCGATTAAATTTCCAAGTTTTTCATCGATAACAGTAGTTTCCATAGTGGCGTCATCGAATGGTAATTCTTTAAACCATTCCGGCAATCTTAGTTCATCTACCGGATACGCAACACTAGTAAATCCCATAGGATTATCTTTAACTTTACAAACAATAACTTTAGCACCGTCTGTAATAGTTTGTGAGTATTTGTCACCGTTCATACGCTTGAGTGTGTTCCAGTTGATACTTGCTCTTACGTGTCCGGGCATGTTTGCTTTACCTAGTTTCTTTTCCTTTGCTTGATATTCAGTAATCTTATTAGCACGTTTAGGAGAACCTTTCTCCCAACCTGATCGTCCGTGAAACAATGTACGGAATTCTGTAATATAGTCTAGTACTTCTTCTTTTGGCTTTCCGTCGAGAACTTTTTCGAGAACTTCTTTTAAAAAGTCCTGAATAACAACAGGAGTGTCTGAGCGTTTTAGGTCCAAGCCCATCGCTTTAATGTTACCCGGCTTGCCATCAATATCAACACGGAATCCTTCCATGTCGTAATATAGAACAGCGTATCGTTTCTTTGTAATAAACAGTCCGCTTGAAGCAACTACTTCACGACCAGCGGCAATCACATCGCCTCTAGTTTTAGGACAATGGAATTTATCTAGCATCATTTTAGGAAAACTATCAGACGCATCATCGGCGATCTGATCATATAGTTTAACAACGCTGTCTTTATCCCACGGAATTTGACCTTTTTCTATTTCAGACTTTAGCACATTATAAGCACTGAAGTAACAAGAGTCAGTATCACCGTAAATTACTGCTTTGCCTTTGTAATCATATTCACCAGTAATAATCTCATTGATCTTACTCGCCATATGTTTTACAATAGTACGTCCAGTAAGTGTTGTACTTTGCCCGATCCTGTTGTCAAAAAATCTACAACCAGGATTAAGAATGGCCCCGTAAAGAGAGTTAAGATTAATTTTTTTAACAAGCTGGCGTTTGTCCCAGTATTCAATTTCAATTTTATTTCCTGCGTCTTTAGACTCTTTTAGTTTCTTCTGCATTTCTTTACGTTCAGCATACCAACGCTTTAGCAGACCTGGAATAATGCCTTCCTTCTCATAAGTGAAAATTGTGCCATTAGCACTTAGCATCCAAGGCTGATTGCTTTCGAATATTAAATCGTAAATCTGTGCGCCTGTAAGTGTATCACTATTACCATCTTCCCAATCAATTACAATTTCTTTTGCTACGTTACGTTCCATAACAAGCTCATATTCTAAACTACCAAACTGTCCTTCCCATGCCGCGGCAAAGGATTTTTTATGACGGACCATTTGCTCTTCAATGTAGTTTTTTGTGTATTCTTGACGAAGTTGACCTATGATAGTTTCAGGGCCCATGTTTAAAGCACGAATGGCACTAGGATACAGTGAGTTAATATCTACAGAGCCGATCCATTTATGTATACCTTTCTTAGGATATGCTACATAAGCACCTGCCGCAGGCTCACTGCCAGGCTCTCGTCTAATACGGTTTGGAACAATAAAGCCACGTCTGTGTGCTTCGTTGATAATACCTTGTTCTGTAACAGCAACAGCACCCATTGTAGTTTGTAGCAATACAGTATTTTCGTGAGCAACTGTATTCGCTAAATCAAGAAACTTTAGTTTCTTATCAAGTTTATCAAGTAGTGCTGTATCTTGTCTATTATATTCAATAAACGTTCTAAAGTCATTGTTGTATAATTGATCAAGTGTGCCTTCGTAAACAGTTTTGTTTTCACCAATTTCCATTTCACCAATAGCATCTAATCGATACGTATGCCGTTCTTCATAGGTGTACTTACGATACAGTTCTAAACTATCTAAGTGTACACGACCATAAAAGTCATATGTTACACTCTTACGACCAAACTTTTCAAACTCACGCTTCTTTGGCATTTGATTCCATAAACAAAAGCGTCTTGTATCTTCTTTAGATAGAACTTTTGTTACACGGTTAACTGTGTACGGAATATCAAAACCTTCACTATTCCAGCCTGTTAAGATATCTGCGTCTTGAATTAGATCTAAGAACGCATCTAGTAGTTCGCCTTCTGTTTCAAATAGAAAGGTATCTGGAATACCTTTAATAGATTCCTGTGCTTCTTCCATGTTCATTGTCTTTGGAGGAATAGCAAAACAAACTAATGTATCTAACCATTGAAGATGAATAGCAATAGAAGTAATAGGCATAAACGCATCTTCTGGAGAAGCATATCCTCGTTCTGGATCAAAGTCAACCTCAATATCGAAAAACGCAACATTAAGTTTAGGTGCGTCTTGATTGAGATAGTTATCTTCTAAGCAACGGAAAATTGGATTGATATCGCTTTCATAGAGTTTTCTGCTACTGTAGATCTTTTGTTCTTTGTGGAAGTCTTTTAGATTTTTACAAGTTACACGATTAAGTGGATCACCGTAAATGCTAGTATACTTTCCTTTAGCATCTGGGTAGTAAAATAGATATCTTGCGGGGTATTCTTTAAATTGACGTTTACCATTAGTGTCTCTTTCAACAACGTGAATGGTATCGGTATCACGATTGTAGAACGCATCTACATAACTCATATATTTTCTCCTATGTCACTTATGGTTGACAAATACCTAATGATCACTTATGGCTGATCTTGCCTTTCTCAAAACTATTTATTACCACCAACTAGCGGCAACGCCGAATCCGAATACGTTTATAATAGCGAAGTATACAGTTAACAACATAACCCATGCCGCGCCTCGTCTGTAACTTGCGTATGCTTGTGTTATGCTACCTACAAAAAATCCAGGATAAACATACATCATGTTTGGATCTTTTGCGTGTATTGCTAATGTTAAACTAGCACCTACCGTAAATACAAAACTAACTAATTCAAAAAAGAATGCTGTTTTGTCTGAATGATAACTGTTAAGCCAAAAGTCTACTACTGTTTGTTTCACGAATCACCTTGGCTATCACCGGGTAAATTTTTAGTAATACCTAAAATGCTTTCGATTTCTTCCCACTCTTCTTCGTGTTTTGCCCACTCGTCTTTGTGTGCGATTTTAATTGCCTTATTGATTGTGCTTGGTTTAATTTCAAGTTCTTCTGCTACTGCCTTTACTGTGTCTTTCAATCCAGCATTTAGATCTTCAATTTCTTGTAATACTGTAGAGCCTTCTTTAATTAGTCTTTCGAGTTTTGCTTTCTCTTCGGGACCATAATGTGATCGTGCCATAAATTAATCTCCTAGTTAATGTATGTATTATATAGTCATAAAAAAAGGCAGTCAAGTATTTTAACTGCCTAATTTTACCAATATGTATTTTAATCTATTCTGAAATAACTGTTCTAGTAACGTCCCAAACACCGCCTTTTGATTCGTATACTTTAGCGGCGTATGCTTCTTGTTTAACTCCACCTTCTGTTACTTTGGATGCGGCAACACGTTTTGCCCAATTCCAAATAGCAGTGTCAACAGCATTTACTTTCATTTCGCCGTTACTTTCTTTTACAATTTTAATAGCATCTAAGAAGCTCATTGACTCAGCAACTGCTTTCTTAGTAGTAACAACTGATTCAGTTTTACCTTTCTTTTTAGCGATAGCGTTTTGTAATCCTGCTGGTAATTTCTTTTGTTTTGCTGAAAGACCTTTTGAAGCAGGTTTTTTCTTGTCGCCGCCTTTTGCTTCTTTATCTTTTTGAGCTTTTTCAATTGGCTCTTCTTTATTTCCGTCACCGTCAACATCTGGATAATCAGGCATTTTCTTTTTAGCTTCTTTAACAAGTTTTGCTTCTGCTGTTTTTAGGATATCTTCAACTTCTTCGTCAAACTTTTTTGCTTTTGTTTCTTTGGACTCTTTTGTAGACTCTTTTTTCTGATCGTCATCAGCTTTTTTTGATTTTTTGCCTTTCTTCTTTTCTAAAGCGTCAATAGCCGCTTGAGGCATTTTTCCTTCTTTCATTGCCGCATTCTTAGCATGGCAATCACAATGTTCGCAATCTGGACCGCATTTACATTCAGTTACAGGCTTACCGCAACATGCCTCTGGACACATATCAACTGCTTCTTCAACTTTCTTTGATTCTTCAAGTACAGTTGAAATACCTGCTTTGACACGTAGTTGTGCCGCTTCACTTAGCACTAGTGGTGCTTTGGTGTCTGCTTTTGGCGCTTCAGCATTGGGATTAGCAATATCTGTAGGCTCAATTTCTCTTAGTTTGTTTACGATTGCGTTAAAGTCCATTGTTTTATCCTTGTTTACGATGTTGCCATTGCTCGGCAAGTTTATTAGTAAGATCTTTTTTAATAGACTCGTCATAGTCCATTTCGTCACGATCAACGTCTTGATCTTCGTCACCAAATTTTGATTCGTACTTCATATAATGATATACACTACCAATATAATCTGCAGCTTTAGTAATTTTAGATGCTGTCCATCCTTCTAAATTACTACCAGGTTCGATCATTTTGAACAGCTTAACAGAATACTCTGCTAGTCTATACAGCTCTGAACGAGCCATGTCTGCTTCATGATCGTAATTACGTTTGTCATCAGCTTCTTGAATAATCTTACTCTGTTTCATGCTAGTATTTATCTTTCTTAGCCTCTTTTAAGAACACCCTGGCCCGCCATCAACTGATCACCATCTAGCGCATTGTCTTTTGGTGTTTGTTTTTTAGGCTTCTGCTGTTTTGGTGCTTTTGTACCACTCTTACCAGGCGATCCTGTATAAGATTTACCTTTGCTGTGTTTAGCAACAGGAGTACCCGAACTAACAGCAGGAGTTGCTGTTGCGCTTGCTGAGGCAAATTCTACTATAATATCTCTAATTTTCATTTTATTTCCGTTACTGTTCTAATAATACTAGTTTTACCAAACTGTGCTAGAGTTAATCTACGTGCCATTTCTCTATTCTTAGCAATAACTGTAGTGTCAATAACTTGACTATAGCCCGGCATATTAACTTTTACGCCGACTTTCCACAGTTTAAATCCTTTTATTAACTCTTGATATTTCATACTGTATTTATTTCTTTTTAGCTTTACGCTTTTTGTTTGGAAATAGCTTTTTTACATTCATGTATTCTCCGCCTACAGGAACATCAGCAGTAGCATTTTGTTTAGTTACAATACCTACACCAGCGGCTTCCTCATTTTGTTTACTTTCTGGAACATCATCACGCCAAGTTAAATCTTTTGGGTCAGCAATAACTGCACGTATTTTATTAGCACCTGCTTTTAAATGAGCAAAGTATCTATGATGTCCGTCGACAATTAATAACTTACCTTCGTGTGGCACAACCACAATAGGCTTAATTTTTTCACCTGCTTTAATTTTGTCGACAAACCTCATCATATTATCGTGATTATCTTTTGGATCCATTTTGTCAGCAGGTTCAAACGGTGTAAGTTTAGATACGTCTACTACTTTTACTGTTTGCTTTTTGTAATAATCATCATCAACATCGGCGCCCTGATACTCAGGATTAGTCCACATAGTTATTTCTGCGCCTTCTGTTTTCTTTTTAGTTGGTAATCCTTTGTGCTTGGTCTTGGCAAAGTCTTTTACATCACTCTTTTTCATGTCTTTAGCAACTTTACCTGCTTCGCCGTCTTTAGGCATGTCGCCTTTCTGCATAGCACG
>Ga0222719_10002841_pt1 | contig 15619 bp, 8 predicted proteins | sample C33_34DmetaG_FD_165039 | JGI IMG/M metagenome (GOLD analysis project Ga0222719, IMG submission 165039) | Estuarine water microbial communities from San Francisco Bay, California, United States - C33_34D | ecosystem: Environmental > Aquatic > Marine > Unclassified | place: USA: California...
CGCGGCATGGGGTGCGCGTCTGGGAAACCCATCGCGAATGATGTTGGCGTCGTTTCCGGCGGCGAACGCGGGGCGCCGACGGCGACGGCGGCGGTGACGACGAGGGCGGAGTCGACCGGCGAAGGTGCGGGAGGCACATCCATGGCGTGCGTGATGCGCGACGATGCGTCGAATGCGCTGGCAAATGACGCGGCGTACGCGGCGGTGGTTGCATCGCGTGCGAATGCGGCGTCTAAGCGCGTGTGCGAGCGCTGGGGTGTCGAACCCGGGCGGGCGACGTATCGTTTCTGGTTGCGAGAAGAGACAGTGGTGTCGGCGCTCACGGAGGATTTACACGGCGCCGACGTGCGCGTGGATGGTGGTGATGCGTCGTTGATGATGTGCACACACGGGGAATTAGAAGCGCCGTGTGGGATGTATGTTGGTGACGTTGGCTCGGCGATCGTTGCGCCTGTGGTGTACGCGGTGGACGTGTATTTAGCTGTTGACGGCGTAAGTTTTACCAACGGGCACGTGTGCGCTGGAGAGCCAGACTTTTCGAAATTACAAGCGATTCAAAGCGCATTGTCGGTGTGTGCGAACGAGAATGAACGCGTGCTTTTGGAGAGGGCGTTGAAGGATGGACCGAAGGATGGATCGACGCCGTGGTGTACGGTTGTCGGCGACCGGTTCGGCGTCGGCGCGCACTTGTGTCATTTGCCTTTAATGTCCGATCACTTAGACGGGGCGATTCTAGATCCATATTCAAAGATGTACGCGCATTCATTGATGTGGAAATGGACCGATGTCTGCAAGAAGATTGGTGCGGGAACGCATACGGTGACGATTCGATGCGCGCCGAGAGGCGTGCTCGGCGTCGCTTCAAACGACTCGTGCGTATGTCGAGTGATGGGAGACAAGCCCGAAGAAGATTTCATGCGCGACGCTGGATTTAGGTCGTTCATTCAGTCGTTAGGTAGTAATTTATCGACATCGTCAAGCGCCGAGGGTATGAAGTCGACGTTTTCGCTGACACTCAAGGAGGAGCATTGCGTCGGCATCAAACCAGAACGTCGAGCGCAGGAGTGGGCAGACGACTGGCCCGAGGATGAAATCGCTGAGTGTTTCACGATTGCGATGAGTCTTGCAAATACTGGTCCACCTGGGGCAATGGCACGATCGATGGTTCCCGGAACACCGCTCTGTGCGCACATTATTCTCCCCACGACTGATGGCACATCTGGCATCGCCGCGATTGAAGACAAGGCTGGCAACTTACAATTCCACGAGTTCCATGCTTGGGGACTTTATCAGAGCGCGGGCGCCGACCCGGACGCGCGCACTGCGGCACAAATTAAATTTCGATGCGTCAAGTATGAAAACGACGAGGGTGCTCCTACGCAATGGGTCGCTGAGGCTTACGGTGCGCGACCGTGCAATGGTTTGATGTTGAAAAATAAATACGTCAGTGAAGCCATAGCGCGCGACAGCGCGCGTATCCCTTCTTCACCCTAGCTCTCAAATATTGAAATATATTTACACACTAGAATTTAACCTACTTTGCCGCGCCATATGATCCTGCTGATCCGACGTCGTCCTGGTACTCGCTAAACAACCATTCTTCGTATCTCTTTTTGTCACTTGACGCGTACAACATGAATCCATTGACAATCAATGACGCGATGCCAAGAAACGCAACGCCCGCACCGAGAGTCGTAGATAACGTCAAAACATCAAAGCGACGGCCGTTACCGTTGATTGAAAGCCGGATACGTGGGCCGTACCCTTTCACGAGCAGGCGCACATCCTTATTCGCTCCGTGCTTGTAAAACGTGACACCGTCTCGATCCGCTGGCTCGCCGACATTTCGTGCGGAAATCCAGCGAACATTGTATCCTTTTGATAGGGTGTTCAAAGGTGAATCTACACGGTGAAGTTCAAATGGAGTTTCTGGCGCGCATCTTTCGACGCCCAAGTCCAAGTTGCAGTCAAAGTTGATATCCAAGCGTCCATCGTAACCCTTTTCGGCGATATCGCCCACGGTAATGCCCCCACTCGCGAGTAAATCATTCACGGTGAATAAGTTCCATCCCATGGTAGGCGTTGTGCCGTTCAAGTTACTCCAAGAAAGCGTCTGCCCATCGCCACCGACAATCCCAGGAAACTCAACCGTCATGCGCACGAACACGGTGAACTCGCCAATATTTTTAAGTTCGCGCGAGATGTCGTCTTCAGGCTCCCCCGGGCACCATCCATCCACTAAACATCGTTTAGCACCATCACTCGTCGCCACACATTCACCAGTCATCAATCCACTCGGGCTAAACTTTCCAGCGACGCACACGCCCGCGTCGTCTTCGCACGCTTCGCTCGAATCCGTCCCCGGACACGTCCCTCGCGCCTGCAACGTCTGTGAAAGCGACGTCGCGATAAAAAACCCAGATGGTTCGTACGTTACCAAATCATTTGCATCGTACACGAACGTCTCACCATCCACCTCAAGCGTCGCCTGCCCTTTCACTTTGAGCCCGACGTTCCCCGCCGCTGGAGCGTGCAACTGGTGCCCGTGATGCGTCCAAATCAACACATACCCGACGTACGCGCACACCGCGAGCACGAGCGCGTAGTACAACATCCCAAGCCGCCATGATTTAATCACCACCGACTTTTGCGTCGTGTACGCCAGCGCCATGACTGCGGAAGTCTCACCGTCTCTGGGTGTTCACGCGCACGCAAATCGTCGCTCGCGTCGTACGCGTCGCGCGACGACGAGATCGAGATCGCGCGACGATGCCCGCCGTGAATTCCCTCCGCACTCGCGCGCGCGCGGTCGCGTGCGATCTCGTCGAGGCGCGGTGTGACGACGCGCGCGTTGCAATCGAACGTACATCGAAAGTCGCAACACGAAAAAACAAGTTCCGCAATCGAGTTCCGCGAGATCTCGGCGCGCGATTGCATGAAAACGCCGACGCGTCGACCGTCGACGACGCCGACGATGCGTCGCGTGGACGCGGAGGATTCCGACGACGCCGTGCCAGGGGTGACGAACCTCGGCGTCGCCGCGCTCGGAGCGCTGGCGCTCGCGAACGTGGCGCTCGGTATCTTGGGGATCATCTTATTGGTGCTCGGCATGCGCGAGAGCGGGCACAGCGCGATGGATGCGATGTTCGCCAACGGAGGGTTGAATGATACGTTATTTGAGAAGCCTGATGATGCGGCGTGCGTGATCGGGGTGTTGCTCATGGCGTTGAGTGGATACGGGTTGTTTGGATTGTGGAGGAGGAGTAAGAGCGTGCTGATGATTTATCACGTGTGGGCACTCGTGGCGTTCATTGTTGTAGTGTATGCGTGCGCGGTGATGAATATATATAAAGATGCGAGTGGAGCGATGGTGAGAAGTTACTGGCAGACGTATAGGGCGAATCATAACATTACCGGGGTGCACTTTCGAGCGGTGAGTGGAGCGGTAGTGCACATGGATGACGCGAATTGGAGGCATGAAATGATGGATATGAAGGTCAAGGCGCGATTGTTCTTGCGCACCGTGGCGTCATGTTTAGGGGCGAGTATGTTCTTTTTGCTCACCGCACTCGGAACGAGCGCGTACATTATGGGATTGAAATACACGGGCGTGCGAGTTGGCATTGTGACGAATGTGGCGGGCGTCGTGTTCGGATTAACTTTGTTTGTGTTGTGCTATTTCGTGGCAAAATCGACATACAATGTTCCGGATGCGATTTCAATGAAAATGGATATCGCATTCGCGTGTCCCGGGGGAGTGTATGAACCTGCTAACGCGCAGAAATTGGAAGAGTGTATTCGTCACACGCCAGATTTGATCTTTCAAACTACGTCGCACAGCGGTAGACGTCGACAGCTCTTGGCAGCGTCGAACACGACTGCGCATCCACCTCCGTCTCCGCCAAGTCCTCCTCCGCCAAGTCCTTCTCCTCCACCACCCTCTCCTCCACCACCCTCTCCTCCGCCAAGCGACTGGACGGCGTCGTCGGTTTGGACGTTTGAGCAAGGACATCACAAAGTTTCTGCCGAACAGTACAACGTTACTTTTAAGCTTGCCTTGACTGGTATTAGTGGCGACGACATGAACGAAGAATTCAAGCAATGGGCCGCGCAGAAAGTGGCGTCTTATGGCGAGGTTGACGTGGACAAAGTGTATGTTTCCGAGATGGTGGCCGGTGCGGAGCACCCGATAGGCGGTCGGTGGGCGCCAAGACTACTCGCCGCCGCGGCGTTTATGGTTGTCTTCGTTAACATGTACGGACTGGCAGCTATTTACATCACGCAGACTAAGATGCTTCTAATGGGTCACTTTTTCCTTTCATTCGTGTCGTTGTTATTGTTGGTCATCGGTGCTGCCCTCGTCGGGACGCACGCGGATGCGACCACGAAACTCATCTCGAATAAATGGCACGCCATTCAAAACAACGTCGTCGGCGTAGGAGTCGAGCCCAGTGATGCCGGTGCATTCGCTCGGGCACACTTCAAAGCGGCAGCAGCTTTGGGAACGACGCTCATCATTTTGCAAATAGCCTCGATGATTGCGTCTTTATTCAACTACTTTTCCGACGAGCCGACGTACTCGTTACTGACGCCTCGCACGCAAGGTCGAAACAACGGCGCGGTGAACGCGATGTTTCGACCTACCGAGCTCGATAGCGAGTATGATGAAGAGTATGGGAGACGTGGTTTCTTGAGTCAAGAGCGGGCATCGCATCAACGCCGCGGAAGCGACGGTGTGGTTCCCTTGAGTAATCTCGTCTCGCCTGCGAACAAACACTTCTCCATTGATTAAAAAGGCATGCATATACCGTTAGAGCATCAATGAAAAGCAATGTACATATAAGCTAACGCCATCATTCTATAACAATCTACGTGTTCTAAACACTTTCGCTACCATGTCTACGAGTCTTTAATGTACTCGTCGATGCCAGCTGAGGCGACGTGCGCCGCCAAATCGCCGACATCTGCGCATGAATCATCAAACGGACGCCACGCGCTCTCTGGTGGGTGCTTGAACCGTATCGTCCGGCCATCGCTAATATAGCTCGCGCTAAAATTGAAACGAACGATCACGCGCGTCTGCGCCTCCAACGCCACCGCCGAGGCTTTCGGCGACCGGTGCAACGCCGCGGCGTCTTCAAATATTACCAACGCGTCGCCCTTCGCGTCAATGGGCACGAAATTCCCCGCGCGTACGCCACACACCGCGCGAGATTGATTTTCAAAATCCACGTCAAACGAATCCACCGTCATCTCTCGAGGCATCGACGACGACAACGTCAACGCGTGCTCAAACCAGGTCGCTCCGCACGCGTCGACGTCATCCTTTGCCAGCGCGTGCGCGATGTACCCACCCGCGACGTACCCATCGCGATGAAACCCACAATTCGTCCCTCGATGCGGCGCAAATAATTCAACGTCCCCACGAACGCGCACATCATCGAGCGCACCGCTCCATTGAAACACGTCGAATATCTTCTCGCGCACGTACGTCGACAACGTCCCAACCGTCGATCGAGGCATCCCATTCGCGTCATCGAACACGCACCCGTGCGCGGTGTCGCACGCGAACGCGTGCACACCGGGACCGAGGCCATCCCACGGCGCGCATTCGCCGCGTTCGCGGCGTTCACCGCGAACGACAAGGAGCGGCGGCGGCGCATCCGTCGCGGCATCGGCGCGTGCGCGATAGTACACCACCGTCACATTCGCCGTCTGCACCACCGCGACGTCGACGTCGGCGCCGTACGCGACATCGCGAGACATGCGCGCGACGGCACTCGCGCCGCCCTGTGTGCGCGCGGGCGTCGTCGTCGTCGACGCCGACGATGCGCGTCGACGAATGCGGCGGCGGCGGTCGCGGTGCGCTTTACACGTCAGCACCATCAGATGTCGACGCGCGTCGCGCCTCGCGCGTCGCTCGCGCGTCGCGCGCCGCGCGTTCGACGCCTCGCGCGCGTTCGCGCCGCACCGCGCGATGGCGCCGACGAGCTCGCGCGGTTCGTGCGCGCGTTCGACGGCGATGGGATGGCGGTTGACGAGGAGCTCGATGCATTTCTCTCTCGCGCGTGCGTCGGCGCGAGCGCGCGCGATGTGATCGCCATCGCCGCGGATGCGTTCATGCTGTCCGAAGTGCCGCCGTCGACGTCGAAGAAGGCGGCGGCGGCGGCGGCGGCGGTGACAGGGGCGGAGCGCGCGCGGCGCGGTCGAGCCGCGTCGGCGATGAACGCGGCGGCGTCGGCGTTCGCGCGGATGGGCAAGCCTCGCGAGTGCGAAGATCTCATGCGTGGGTTCGCGCGGTACGGCGTGACGCCCGATGTCGTGACGTGGTCGATCGTGATTGCCGCCAAGCGACGGAATGGGGATGATGTTGGGTTGATTGTAGAGGAGGCGTTGGCGGATGTCAGACGCGGCTCGCGCGCCGGGAGGAAAAAGAAGAAGGTATACATTCACGAGGACGTTCGGGCGAGCGTTGAGGTGTTGATGGATGACGCGGATGATGGGGTTGGGGCGTTGAATAAGCCTGCGGGAATGCTGACGCATGCGAGCGAAGGTGCGGGGAAATCGGCGACGCTCGTGGACGTGGCGATGGACATCTTTTCTGGTCGCTTGAGCGAACTTAACGGATCTGATAAGCGCGGCGTGGTGTCGAGATTGGACAAGCCCACGAGCGGAATAGTGATACTCGCGAAAACAGACGCCGCGCACGCCGAGCTGTGTACGCAATACTACCAGCGAGATGTGCGCAAGACGTACGTCGCGTTGGTTGAGGGCGTGCTCGCCGACGAAGACGGCGAAATTCATACGCCGCTCGAGAATCGACCGGCGACGAGCGCGTGGACGCGCATCGAGACGTTTGAATCCGCCTCTGGTGCGTCGTTTTCGCTCGTTCAAGTGCAGCCGAAATCGGGACGGTATCACCAGATTCGTCAACATATGGCGTCGATCGGGCATCCGCTCGTCGGCGACGTCGTCTATCGTCGCAAGACATCGAGTCCCGCCAAGTCGCCGCCGAAATGCGTCGTCGAAGCGCTCTCTCAAGGGAAACCCGGGACGATATTTTTCTTGCATTGTGCGCGAGTTAGTTTAGTATTTAATGGGCGCGAACGCGTGATCGAGGCGCCATTGCCGGTGGCGTTTGAGAAGTTGCTCGCGCGCATTCGATCCGAGATGAAATAAAAACAAAGTGTATCACAAGTGTTGAACCTCATTCGACGACGCGCGCGACAATGGATGATGCAGAACGGACGGAACGAATGGACAATCTCGGGAAGTTACTGTTGGCGATGGATGAACTCGATATTCTATCCAGAGTGCGACTTTTACAATGTACTCTTAGATGTAATCGAGCATGTAATGAATATGAAATGAACGAATGGTGTGTGATATATATTAATGGCGGGTGCGCATGGTTTGCAAAATTCCGTCCGCATGCTCTCTAATGTTTTCCTACTTGTGCTGTGCGAGCCTACATCGGGTAGCCCGAAGCGTCCATGGCGGAGCCTCCAGCCGCGGCCGACTCCATGTTTTGGTCCTCCGGAATTTCGCAAACGACCACGTCGGACGTAAGGAAAATCTTGGCAACGGAGCAAGAGTTTTCGAGCGCGCATCGGATAACCTTCGTCGGGTCAATGATACCAGACTCCATAAGGTCTTCGAATTGGCCGTTCGCAGCGTTGTAACCAAAGTTCGGATCCTTAGAAGCCATAACCTTCTCGACGGTGACGGAGCCGTTGACACCGGCGTTCGTCGCAATGAGACGCATCGGGTACGACAACGCGCGCTTGATGATTTCCGCACCAACCTTTTGCTCGTCGTTATCCAACTCATCCTTGATCTTGTCAACCGCCGCCGCGAGCTTCAACAAGGTGCAGCCACCACCGATGACAATACCTTCTTCAACCGCCGCCTTGGTGGCGTTCAACGCATCCTCCACACGAAGCTTCTTCTCCTTGAGCTCAGTTTCCGTTTGGGCACCAACTTGAATGATGGCGACACCACCCGAAAGACGCGCCGCACGTTCGTTAAGCTTCTCCTTCTCGTAGTCCGCCTCGGTGGCTTCAATGAGACGGTTGATTTGCTTGACGCGAGCGCTCACTTCGGCGGCGGTATCACCAGCGCCGACAATCGTACAGCTCTCCTTGCCGAGCTCAATGCGAGCGGCGTTACCGAGAACTTCGACGCCGCACTTGTCGAGGCTCAAGCCAAGCTCCTCCTTGACGACAGTACCGCCAGTAAGAATGGCAATATCTTCGAGGTACTGGCTCTTACGTTCACCAAAGCCCGGGGCCTTGATGGCACAAATCTTGAGCGCACCGCGAAGCTTGTTGACGACGAGCGTCGCGAGCGCTTCTTGTTCAATGTCTTCGGCGATAATCATGAGCGGGAAACCTTGCTGGATAGCCGCCTCAAGAATGCCAATCATGTCACGCGCAGTGCTAATCTTCTTATCGACGAGCAAAATTTTGCACTGGTCGTACACGCACGTCATGCGTTCGCTGTCGGTGACAAAGTACGGGGAGATGTAACCGCGCTCGAATTGCATACCCTCGACGACAATCAAGTTGTTATCCACAGAGCGCGCTTCTTCGAGAGAAATGACACCCTTGCGGCCAACCTTAGCCATGGCGGCGGAGATCATTTCACCGACTTCCATGTTACCACCGGCAGAGACGGACGCAACCTTGGCGAGTTCAGCGTCTTCAACCTCCTTGGAGAGCTCTCGAAGGACGCCGACGAGCTTTTGCACAGTCTTTTCCATCCCGCGCGTGAGCTGCACCGGGTTGGTACCCGCCATGACAATCTTCATACCTTCAGCAATCATAGCCGCAGAAAGCACGGTGGCGGTGGTCGTACCATCACCAGCTTGGTCATTCGTCTTTTGCGACGCTTGACGCACGAGCTTGGCACCAACGTTTTCCACCGGATCCTCGAGTTCAACCTCCTTGGCGACGGTCACGCCGTCGTTGACAATCTTCGGCGAACCGTACTTGGACTCAAGCACAACGTTACGACCCTTCGGGCCGAGCGTCACACCAACCACAGACGCAAGCTTATCAACACCCTTTTGCATCTTCTTCAACGCCGCACCATCCTTGGCGTTGAAAAACAAATCCTTCGCCGCGTTTTGAACGACGAGCGCCCCGCGCGCGTTTGTCTTTTTCACTGTCGCCGCAAACGTAGTTTTACCTGCTCGCGTCAAAATCGCGCGTGAAACATCGTCAGTCACCGTACTCGTAATATTCACACTCATTGTCATCGCTCCTTCATCCCACACCCATCGCCCATCGCGTGTGCCAGGGCTTCAAACCTCGCGCCTCGCGTCCCGCGCGTCGCATAGGTCAAGAGAGATAAAGAACAATCCTTCCATGCGCCTTCCATGCACTGGTCCGCCACCACCCTTCACGCGACCGCACCAGCACCGCACGCGATCGAGACGCAAAACACATTACCCCTCTTCATTCGCATTCGCATCGAGACGCATCACACACGCACCGTGCGCAGAGTATTGGCGTTTCGCCGAGAGCGCGGCAGCCGCAGCCGTCGCGCGAGGCGCCGTGCTGTGCGCGAGTACACACGCGACGCGTCGCGCACACCAGGTCAGTCACCATCCGCGCGCAATCGAACGACGCAACACAGACAAAAAAATCCCACGCATCGTTCGCGCCACCCATCGACGTCGCGCATCGATCGACGCCTCGGCCGTCCGCATCCTCGCGGCGCCGCGCACGACGACCCATCCATCCATCCATCCATCCGCATCGACGTGTGCATCGTGTGCGTGGTTTATCCCCTCGCGCGACCGCGCGTCGGGCCGTCACTCGCGTCACACGCAATCATCATTTCGTCATCGACGCATCGTCGCACGTACCTCGTGTTCGCGTACATCGTTGTCGCGACGTGCGTCGTCGAAAAGTGACGCGTGGACGACCAGAAAGAACCCTTCTCACCGCACAGGGTTTGCCAAAACAACGCGGCGGCCGCGAGGCCCCCTCCGCGGGTGACGCGGATGTGGACCACGCACATACTTAAACCCAATGCACACCTATACCTACATACATACATCACATGCATTGCATAAATTACCATATGGCACATGCAGCACCCTTACCCAATATATAATCACACATATAGGTTAGAGATGTGGATGGATGTGTTTAGGTTTACACCACAACGCGACTGTGGCTCTAGAGCATGTCATACATAGATATGTTTACACTATAGTATGATATCAATATACTAGAGGGATAGAAGACCTAATATTCGTATGATGTGGTGGCGCGTGATGGGCCATGTGGGCCATCACCGGGTGGTGTTTTCGATGATGGTTGCGTCGTCGTCGATGGTGGTTTCGCCCGTGGTTTCGCCCGTGAGCACGCGTCTGACGTGCGTTTCTTTCTCGCGTTCGAGCGCGGCGAATGCAGCGCGCGGGTTACGCCAGATGAAGATGGCGCCGTCGGCCGCGGCGGTGACGACGACGTCGGCTCTGGGCGCAAACGCGCACGCGGTGATTGGAGCGGCGTGGGATACCGCGCCCACGTGCGTGAGCTCACCGGATTCGTAATCGAATATGCGAAGGTGTCGGTCGAGGCCGGCGACTGCGATGGAGGCGCCGTCGGGGGTGGAGATGTCTAAGGATGATAATTCGGCTTCGGTTGGCGCGTCGATGACGCGGATAATCGACGCGTCCTCTGGATCCCACCACGTGATTTTATGATCTGTGCCTGTGGTGACGATTTGAGTTCCTTCTGGATGTGCGCGTAGCGTTTTGAAGTATGTCGAGCCGAAGAAAGAGACTTTTCGCACGCGGCGTGCGACATCCCAAACGACGCAGGAACCGTCGTCGCTCGCCGTCACCGCCACTGAGTCCTGACGCAAGGTGATGATTGCATTCACCGTCGAGCGGTGTTCTTTCATCGATGCTTCTAATGTTATGATATCATTTCTTACGTTCCACACTCGCACGTTGCCTTCCGAACCGCCGGTGATGATGGTTGCGTAGTCGCGCGTGCCGTGTATCGCGGTGACCGCGTCGTGTGCGTTCGACGCCATAAACACGAGTTCGCCGCTTTCGCTATTATGCGCGCGAATCGCGCCGTCGTCCCATCCACTGAGTAGCAATTGACCATCGTTCACGTAGCTCAAGCATAAGCACGTGATGGTTGACGGTTTGATGACAATGCGAGATAGCTCTTTCGCCGCGTCCGCGTGCCAAATGCGAATCTCCGCGCCGGCGCTCGTCGCAAAGTGTTGTGAATTTTGCGCTGGAAACGCAATTGACGTGATTTGATTCGTGTGTGCGGAATCTAAGCACGTGTCAAATGGCTTCACGAGCAACAAAGCCTCCTTGCTCAACGGATGCTTCGCACAATATTCCAAATGGTGTAATTCTCCAGTCTTTGTACCGCAGTACACGTCAAACGTTTCTGAGCCATCGCGATAATTATCAATCTGAGCAGTCCCGGACATTATAGATTTAAGAGCTTCGTGTAAATACCTTCGCTTTGCATAATCCGACTTGCAATCTATAGGGTAATCCAGTCCTGGTGTGTTCGATTGTGGACATTGAGCGACGGAGATGCTCGTCACGGCTCCGCCATTGAGCACTTTGCACGACTCGAATTTCAACACGCATGAATCGGGCTTTCGAGAAAATAAAGATATGCTGCCGTCGCCTCCGCCAGCGAGGAGTCCATTTTTGACCATATGAAGTGTCGTGATACCTCGAGAAATATGCTTTTTAAGAGTAAATGTCTCTTTGATGGCGCGAGATTTAACAGAGACGCAAAGCACGTCGGCGCTCGTCGTGCCAAGATAGGCAAATTCATCTCGTTCATCGATCGCAATTGATAGAATTTCGCGCTTCAACATACCTAACACCACTGGTTCAAAACTCAGTCTCTTGGCTTTTGCATCATATTCCCACGTACTAACCGCGAGTTCTCCCGCGGTGAGGAAAGCGTTATTGGAATGGTGAAGAAATTCCACGACGTGTACTTGACCATCTGCTGGTGCAGGAGATCCGCAGAGCGCACTGCCACTAACAACGTTCCACATGACAACACGTCTATCAGATTCACCACCGATAGATGCTAAACGAGACTCATCAAAACTGAACGCCAAAGCCACGACCTGGCCGGTGTGTAGGGCCAAGCGTTTGACCAACGCATACGACGAGCCATTCTCGATGGCTTCCCAAATAATTATATCCGCCCCGCCGCCCGAGACGCACTCCCCAGATGCAATGAAGCGCCCAGTTACTGATACAGCCAATGCTGTGACATTGCCGACGTGTCCGTAAAGGAAGGTAGCGGGGGGTAATTTTTGACTCTCTTGAGCAGAGGCGTCTTCATTCGCGCAAGCGTTCCGGACGGGCAGCGGTGACACAACTACTGTGGAGCCAAGCGGGTACACGCGACGCGCTCCATCCGGATGCAGGTGGAAACCATTTTTCACCGATCCAGCAAAGCCGATGACAGCCTTGAGTGGAAGCTGGGGGAGCGCCATGTTGTGCAGTATTCGCTTCAACTTTGACTATTTTTAGAGAACCAGGAAAATGAATTTTCAACAACTAGTATGTAGACAGATTCGTTAGAAACAATTAAGCGGCAGTTTCGACAAACTTGCCGTCACGGATGTCGTGGCGATGGACTATTTCTTCGGTAAACGGAGACGTGGCATCTAACAGTGTCGCAGCAGCGTAAGCGATGCGCACCGCGGAAACGTTATCTGTGGACAACGACGCGATCCACTGCGGACGTTGAAGCGAACCTTTCCAGACAGAAATGTCCGTTAGTTCGTCAGGAGCGTTTTCGTCGTTGTTCCAGCTTTCGTCAACAATAGCGTTATCGTCCTCTTCCTCTTCTTCTTCATCGCTATCCACTTGCTGGCGACGGCGTTCCTCCACAGCTTCTTGAATGACTTGAGCGGGTAATAGAGCAGCCAATTTACGGCGAGCGAGCTTCCAGGAGGCCATATCTTTACCAGTGTGCTTCAACACGAGTGCCTCGAGAGTCGCTTTTGAAAGCTCGTCCGGAGCCTGCGGTTGTTTCTCGCGTTCGATCTTTTCCACTTCTGCCGCAATTCTAAACTCGTCAATCTGACAGTGGTAATACTTCTCCTCGAGTTGCAAAAGCGACTCAGCCATGAATGTCGTATCGACGTTCTTGAGCTTGTTGCGGAAGGTGCGCCAGTCAGGGGTGGTTCGAATTCCAATTCTTTCAGCGTTGATGCACATGGTGTCCATACATTTTCTGGCGAAAGTAAGCACCGCACCCTCATCGCACGACAGAAATGCCGCTGGACGCGTTGCAACGTACGCCTCCATCGAAGGCGCGCTACGCGCCATAGCCGAACGGCGTGGTCGACCATCGAGAGCAGCAGCTAATTGCCGATCTCGATCTTCTTGAGTCTCGCTGAGAGCCTTGAATGCATCAGCAATCGTCACCTTGCGCTTCTCGAGTTGTTGCAACAAAGCGCGTTCGCGCACTCCCTTTGGACACAGAGCCTTGACAAGTGCATCGACAGCTTGCTGAGTGTTATAGATTCCCCATTCACCAGAAAACGATTGCACGTACACCGCATCTTGACGTCCACCAAATCCCCACCAGTATGTGGCAAGATGACGGTCCATGCCGAGCGGGCGGCAGCGAACTTGGCATTGCGCATCCTCGGCGGCGCGCTTGATCTCTCGTTGCCTCGCACGTGATTCGTCGATTTCAAGACGACGTCGCGCCGCTTCTTCTACAGCCTCAATTTTGCGCTTGCCTTCGTTTTCTTCACGAGCTTTCGCGCGTTCAATCTTCGCGCGCTCTTGTTCGTACTCGTTTCGCTCTGCATTGAGCACTGCTTGCGCCCTGGCAACTTCATTTTTCCATGCCATCAATGCGTGACGGTCTTCAGGGTGGCCAGTGTACGTTTTGAGGTGATCAGGAAGTTCGAACTTACGTTCTTCTTCGTCTGCTTCTTCGTTTTTCATCTCCTCGTCCGTATCCATCTTGACCTCATCTTTTGATGCGCCACCCTCTGTCGGTGCTTCAGTAGCTGCTTTGGCAGCTTCTGCTTCAGCCTTCGCCTTGCGCTTTTCTTCAGCCAAACGCTCTCGTTCGATTCGCCGCTCTTCCTTCTCAGCTTTCTCGACGATGCGTCTATTTGCAGCAGCCTTCAGCCGAGCTTCGTGCCGTTCAGTTCTAAACACGTCTGCTTGCTGCATCCGCGCACTGATAATGCCTCGGCATACATCTCCCTCGAGAGCGGTGTCCGCTAGAGCGCGAAGCAAAACAAGATGTTCTTCTTTGCTAAGAGTAACCCAAGCAACCTTACCCAACTTTTCTGCAACATCATACGCGCCTTTACCGTGGATCTTTTCGCCTCCATGTAAAATCAAAGTGCGAGCCACTTCGGGCCAGTTCAAGTTGTTCACAATGCGGTTCAATCGTGCCACAAGTCGACCAGGACCACTCGCGGCCGGCGTCAACGCTTCGTAAAGAAGGCTCAAGTACAATTCAGCGAGAGTCGAGCGCGCTTTTGTATTGTTTTCAAACAAATCATTCACGGCATCCGCGTTATTCAAACCAGGAGGCGCTTCGAGACCTTCTGCAAATGTGCTCAAAAACTCAGCGATGGACGCTTCTTCGGCAAGAATTTGGCCATTCGGTAAGCTCACAGGCTTGGGAATCGTGTGATAGAGAAAGTCGAATGGTACACCGGCCTCCTTCGCCTCTTCAGCGAGTTCGATAGCCAACATATCGTCATCAATAGGATAACGCGCCTCCTTCTCCTTCCGAACCTTTTCAGCCGCTTTGAGCGCGTCTCTTTCTTGCTTTTCACGCTCACGCATCGCGGCTTTCTCAGCCTTTTCTTGCTCTTTCAAGCGATTCTTCTCACTCATGATGCGCGCGCGTTCTGCCTCGCGCTCACCCTTAGCCATGAGTTTGAGTTTCTCTCGTTCAATTTGGTTTTCAAGCGACACCAACTTTTGCCCAAACAATTCGGTGAGTTGCGCATCCATCGCATTAATCTTTTCGTCAAGGTCTTGAATGACGGCATCATCCGTCGCCGCAGCCTTATCTTTCATCAATTGCACGCGTTGTTTGGTGATTTCATTGATTTCCTCGGCGCGCTCGACGTTTCCGGTTGCTTGTTCCGCCGCAGATTGAGCCTTTCGTACATTTATCGTCAACGTTTCGCGCATCTTGTTCATTTTGTTCATGGCTTCACGAATCTCCTTCTTACGCATCACCACGTACGCATCTCGCTCCTTCTTAATTTCTGCCTTGGCATCTTCCACAGACTTTTTCCACGTCATCAAACCTTTGCGGTCTTCCTTGGCGCCATCAAACTCTAAGAATTTCTTTGCCAGTCGATCTTGCGGTGCGTCGGGTTCGCACAAAATATCCTCGTTTGACTTGTTTTGCAAGTGCGGAGCTGCAAGTTCCATCGGTGGATTGGTTTCAAACTCCTCGAGCGCTCGAGTGCACTTTTCTAGTTGCGCCGCGGCTCTCTCTGACGTTTGCTTTGACTTTTTCAAATCCGCCGAACATCTCTTGAGCTTATCCGTCCAAGCCGCTAAAGACGCACGTTGATCGGGATCAAGCGCTTCTAACATTGCACTGACACT
>Ga0222719_10002844_pt1 | contig 15594 bp, 18 predicted proteins | sample C33_34DmetaG_FD_165039 | JGI IMG/M metagenome (GOLD analysis project Ga0222719, IMG submission 165039) | Estuarine water microbial communities from San Francisco Bay, California, United States - C33_34D | ecosystem: Environmental > Aquatic > Marine > Unclassified | place: USA: California...
GCGCTGCTATGTCAAAAACTGGTAATCAGTTAGATGTAGAAGTAGATGACTCTTCAATTGAAGTAAACGCAGACGCATTAAGAGTTAAAGCATTAGGTATTACTAACGCCATGTTGGCAGGTAGTATAGACGGTGCAAAGATAGAAAACTTTGTCTTTACAGATGAAGGCTCTACACAAGGTACAGTTCAAATTGGTAACCCTATGGAGTTTTTAGCAGGCGAAGGTATTAACACTTCAGCTTCAGGTGGTACATTAACAATTGCTGGTGAATTAGCAAGTACATCAAACATTGGTGTTGCTTCATTTACTAGTTCTAATTTTACAGTAACATCTGGTGATGTTGCTATTACTACAGTTGACGGAGGTTCATTCTAATGAAACTATGGAACAAATTTATTAATTTTTGGATTACAGGTATGCCTGGATTTGAAAAACCTTTATTGTTAAAAGATGAAGTTAAAACAGACTTAAAACATTTGAGAACACAAACAAAATCAGAATTAGAAAAACTAGGTAGAAAAGTTGGTGTCGAGTTAGATAAAAGACTTACAAAAGAAAAACTTATTAAACAGATTAGAAAACACAGTAAATAATGGCTACAGTAATAAAACCAAAAAGAAGTGAAACGGCATTAGCCATTCCATCAGCAGGTTCTTTAGAGGTCGGCGAATTAGCACTCAATGTAACAGACGGTAAGTTTTATACTAAGACGAGTGGTAATGCTGTAAAAGAAGTTGGTGGTGCAGGTTCAGTTACATTACAAGATGTGATGACAAATGGAGCTACTACTATAACTAATTTAGTTTTAGACCAAGGTGCTAACATAACTTTTGAAGGTAATTTAGCAAACTCATATGAAACTTTTTTAAATGTTGCAGAACCAACACAAGATAACACAATTTTATTACCCAATCAATCGGGTACAGTTGCAATGGATGGTGACGCATTAGCGTATGCTATAGTTTTCGGGGGATAATGAATGGCTAGTACATTTAAAAATTTTGGATTAGATGTTGGTGTTTTAGATGACGCAACAGGAAATATGTACACAGCTGGCGGTTCTGTATCTGCTGTTGTTCACGCATTATATATTTCAAATAAAAGTGCTACTAATATTGCAAATGTAAATGTTAAAGTTACTACAGATGGCGGTTCTACTTTCTTTCATGTAGGTAGAAGTTTAGAGGTTGATGTTAATAATACTTTAGTTTTAGATAAACCTATAAATTTAGAAGCGAGTGATATTTTAAGAGTTTATGCAGACCCTAATCCAGACAGTTCGTCTGTAGATGTTGAGGCGTTTGCAAGTATATTGGAGATTAGTTAATGGCAATTAATAATCATGTTGTAAATACAGGTGGCCGTGGTAATAATATGTTCAGCGAGACCTTTCATGGTCTTAGAAGAACACAAGACGGTAAATTGTATTACACATTAAGAGATAAAAATGTAGGTACTTTTAGTAATGATGGTGGTTCAACAGAATTAACAAATAAAGATGATTATGTTACAGTAGTTGAAGAGTATATTTCTGGTAAAGACCAAACTTTTTCAGGTGATGGTTCTGATACAACTTTCACTTTATCTGATACAGGTAGAACAGCAGACCAGATTGCTGTTTTTGTAGATAGAAACAGACAAACGGCAACTACAGATTATACTATATCAGGAACAACATTGACTTTTACAAGAGCTCCTCATAATAATGCTGAGATATTTGTTAGAGTTATTAAAAAAGAATATAAGAATGAAACAACTGATACCTACCAACAATATAAGTTTGAAAGTGGTAGAAATTATTACAAATTAAACAGCGACGGCAAGTTAGTTAGAGTAGAAAACAAAAAAATGCCTGTTGATGAGGTAAACTTTCCAGATGATGTAACGGATGGTGATTTTGCAAGTTATAACGGAAGTTCAATTGTTAACCCAACTACTTGGTCGGTGTAGTATAAATATATGGAATTAAGAAGGTAAAAAATGGCAGATTTTGTACTAGGAAGATTAAAATTTAAATGGCGTGGCGATTGGGCAGCCTCAACGGCTTACTTAATTGACGACATTGTAAAATATGGCGGTAACACCTATGTTGTTGTAGAAAATCACACATCTCAAGCTGCAACTGCTGATTTTTATACAGATTTAACAGCAGGTAAATATCAAATTCATACCGAAGGCCTTTTCTTTAAAGGTAATTGGGCTGGTTCAACATTCTACAAATTAAATGATTTAGTAAAATACGGTGCATATCAGTATAGATGTATTTTACAACACACATCTGCTTCAGATTTTGCAATCGGTTCAAACTGGCAAGTTTATTCTGAAGGCTTACAATGGGAAGATAGTTACAATGCAGGCACAACATACCAAGACGGTGATGTAGTATCTTATGGTGGTTACACTTATGTTTATGTAAACTCAACACCAAGTTCAGGTAATACACCTACAGATAATTCATATTGGGATATAATCACAACTGGTTATAACAATACAGGAAATTATGTACATGCTACAACTTACAAAACTGGAGATGTTGTAAATTATGGTGGTTATGTCTATGTAGCAAATACAAACGGTGTAGGAAATTATCCAGCAAATACAGACGGTACAACTAATTCATCTTATTGGGATTTAATTGTAAAAGGATTTGACTATCAATCAGGCGCTTATGGCGCATCCACAACATATAATATTGGTGATGTTGTAAGATATGTTTCTTCAACTTATGTGATGTTGAAAGACAGACAAATCAATGTTACTCCAGGTACAGACGCAACTGTTTGGCAGTTAATGGCGCAAGGTGACACAGGCGCAGTATTAACTACAAGAGGTGACTTGATGTACCAAGACGCTTCTCAAACAGCAAGATTGCCTATTGGTATTTCTGGTTCAGTTTTAACAACTGCTGGTTTGGAACCAGTTTGGTCAAACGCCGAAGGTGCAAATGTTCTTTATGTTGCAAACTCTGGTTCAGATACAAATCCAGGTACACAATTTTTACCTTTTAAAACAATTTATAAAGCATTATCAGTAGCATCTTCAGGAGATGTTGTTGACTTTAATACAATTACAGGTGGTACAGGCGGTACTCCATCAACTTATGATATTGTTCAAACGGGTACAACTGGTTCAGGTACAGGTGTCCGAGCAAGAGTTATTTTAGATGGTTCTTCAACACCAACAGTTACAATAACAAATGGTGGTTCAGGCCACGCAGCTGGTGATGTTATTACATTTTCAGATGACGCTTCACAATTAAGTGGCGCAACTTCAATTACAATTACAGTAGTTTCTGCTTCAATTGGTGATGTTGTCTATGTTAAAAACGGTGTTTATAGAGAAACTTTACCTTTAAGAGTTCCTGCTGGTGTTACAGTACAAGGTGAAAGTTTAAGAGGAACAGAAATTAGACCAAATTCAGGTACAGGTCATCAAGTTAAGACGGTTACATATTCATCTGGTGGTACAGGCGGTACTCCAGGCACTTATAACTATGTTCACGCTAATGCAACTTCAGGCACAGGTATTGCAGCTTCATTTGTAGCAAATGTTGTGACAGATGGTTCATCAACACCTACAGTTACAATTTATCACGGCGGTACAGGATTTAATTCAAGTGATACAATTACAATTCCAGGTTCTAGTTTAGGAAGTTCAAGTGATTTAGTATTAACAGTTGCTTCATTAGAAAACAATGACGCTTCTAATATGTTCTTATTGAACAATCAAACAAACATTACTCAAATGTCAATGAAAGGTTTAACTGGTACACCAGGTGCTGGTGGTACAAGTAAGGCTGCTGTTACTTCACTTGACCCTAGTGGTTCAATTACAACTGCTTCTCCATATATTCAAAACTGTTCTTCAGTAAATGCAAATGCAACAGGTATTCAAATTGATGGTTTATTACACGCTTCAGGTAACAAATCAATTCTTGCAAATGACTTTACACAAATTAACTCCGATGGTATCGGTGTTCACGCAATTGGCGGCGGTCGTGGTGAAATGGTTTCTATCTTTACTTATTATTGTGATAAATCTTTTTATGCACAATCAGGCGGATTTATTAGAGGTCTAAACTGTTCATCTGCTTATGGTGAAAAAGGTGCTGAAGCTGATGGTACATTAGCCGCAGAAAGTCCTGTAGAAGTACAAGCTCGTGGTGAAATGTTAAAATATTCAACTACTGGATTTATTGGCGCTGCTACAGAAAGTGATATTGCAGATACAGTAACAACTTCAGGTACGCCTACAGCGGCTGCAATCGTAGGTGACACTTCAGGTGCAACTGCTACAATTATCAGAACAAACATTTCATTAGATTATATTCATATCACAGGTAGAACAGGTAATTTCCAACAAGGTGAAACTGTTACAATTACAAAAGACGATAGTTCAACTTTCCAAGCAACACTAGACGCTACTTTTGGCGATAGTTCAGCTGCTCAAACAGGACAAATTGGTCCACTTATTGCAGTTGATTCCTCAGATGGCACACTATTAAGTTCAAGTGCTATTACAGTTGGTTCAAATGTTCAGTTTGCAGGTGATATTACATATTACAGAATTAGTGCAGTATCAGAAACACAAACAGATAATCAAACAGCTCTAATTAGATTGACTACTAGTGTAACTAGTGCTAACGCAATTGCAGATAATACAAGTACAACTGTTACAGGTAATTTTTCAAATATTAGATTGACAGGACACGACTTCCTAGATATTGGTACTGGTGGTTTTGCTGATACAAATTATCCTGGTGCCTCTTCTCAACCGGCTGACCAATCAGATGAAATTAATGAATTATCTGGCGGCCGTGTTTACTTTACATCTACTGACCAAAAAGGTGACTTTAGAGTTGGTGACTTATTTAGAATTGAACAGGCAACTGGTGTTGCAACTCTTAACGCAGACGCATTTGACCTTTCAGGTCTATCAGAATTACAACTTGGTTCTATTGGTGCAGAATTAGGTGCTACAATCAATGAATTTAGTACAGACGAAACTTTATCAAATGATAGTAACACGGCAGTTCCAACAGAAAGAGCTGTTGTAGGTTATTTAACAAGAGATAAAGCAGGCACAGGTGCTTGGGTACCTCCAACAGGTACAACAGCACAAAGACCTACAGGCGGAACTTTATACACAGGTGCTATTAGATACAACTCTACATTAGTAACTTGGGAAGGATATAACGGAACACAATGGACAGGTTTAGGTGGTGGTAATCCTTGGCAGACATTTACTGCTGACGGTTCAACTGCTTTAACAATTGCGGCCAATGATAGATATTTTATTGATACTACATCAGCTGCTCAAACAGTTACATTACCAGCTTCACCTCTAACAGGTGACCAAGTTTCATTATTAGATTTGGCTGGAACATTTGATACAAACAATTTAACTATTGGTAGAAATAGTTTAAAAATTATGGGATTAACCGAAGATTTAGTCATCTCAACTGAAAATGCTGGTATACAATTAGTTTATACAGGTGCAACTTATGGTTGGAAACTGGTAACTGTAATATAATAGAGGATAAATAATAATATGGCAAATTTAAGAGATTTTACTGGAAAAAACAAAATATTTACCGGAACAAAAGGTATGATAGTATCAGATGTTGCCGGTGTTACAGGTGATAGAGTTGATGAAAAAGGTAGATTTAGATACAATTCAACACTAGAATTAATGGAATATTACAATGGCACATCTTGGATTGTCATTGACGCTCCTCCAACAATTTCAAGTGTATCACCAACCTCATTTGACGAAACCGACACTTCAGTAACCTTTACTATTTTAGGTTCAAACTTTTCATCATCTGGATTAAGTGTGCAAATGTTTAATGCCTCAGGAACAGAAATTACTATAGGTTCAGTAACAAGGGTTTCATCAACAGAAGTAACATTTGTTTTAACAGTTTCAAATTTAGGAGCAATTGATGAGCCATATGATATAAAAGTTACAAACGGTTCTGGTTTGGCAGTTACAAACGCAGAAGTGATTACTGTTAACCAATCTCCAACATGGACAACATCTGCTGGTTCATTAGGCACATTGGGTAATAGTAACAGAGCTGCAAGTGAGTTAACAACTTCAACATTAGTTGCAACGGATCCTGAAGGTGGTGATGTTGATTATTATATATCATCTGGTACTTTACCTACAGGTTTATCTTTAGATAGTGAAACAGGTGTAATATCAGGAACAGCAAACGCAGAAAGTTCAGACACAACTTATAATTTTACTGTAGAAGCACACGATACTGCTTCTAACTTTACTTCTAGAGCATTTTCTATTACCGTTCAAGCTCCAGTTATCACAACATTTAACTCACCAGGAACATTTACAGTTCCTGCTGCTTTAACATCTGTTGATGTATTAGTAGTGGCAGGCGGTGGTGGCGGTGGTGCTGAACCAGGAAATAATGGTCCTGGTGGCGGTGGTGCCGGTGGTTTGATTTACCGACCAGGTTATCCAATTTCTCCAGGTACACCAATTTCGGTTACAGTAGGTTCAGGTGGTCAAGGCGGTACAGCTTCTATACCAGGTGACGCAGGAAGTCCAGGTCAAGGAATTACAGGTGGCTCACCGGACGCTCAAGGTGCAAACGGAGTTGATTCCGTATTTTCAGGATTAACTGCTAAAGGCGGCGGTGGCGGAGGTTGTCCAGAAGGTTTAGGACCTAGTAATGGTAAACCTGGTGGTTCAGGTGGTGGCTCTGTTTCTATGGGCACTACACCAAACTCAGCTGGTAGTGCAACTCAACCTAGTCAACCAGGCGATAGTGCTACTTACGGATTTGGTAATCCAGGTGGTGGTGAACCAACAGGAATTGCTGGACAAATCGGAGGTGGCGGCGGAGGTGCTGGTGCAGCCGGTGGAAATTGTGGAGGTCCTGTTTATCCTACTGACGCTCCAAACTTACCAACAGCTATTGCTCAAGGATTCGGTAAAGGCGGAATAGGTAGAGAATATTCAATTTCAGGTTCTCCTGTTTATTATGCAGGCGGCGGTTCAGGCATGGTTGCCAATAGTAACGGTATAAATCCAGGAACTTTCATACCAGGAGCACAAGGTGGCGGTGGTAACGGAGGTTGGCAAATCGCTGATAACACAGGACAACAATCAACAAGACCAGGAACAGCAAATCGTGGTGGTGGTGGCGGTGGCGGCCGTCCAGGTCACGGTGGTGATGGCGGTTCAGGTGTTGTAATCGTGCAAGCTTAGGAAAAATTACAATGGCAATCATACCAAAACAAAGAATAGCTTTAGTAAAACTAGACCCAATTGAAAGTAATTCAACAGGTGGTGTTGTTGAAAAAATTATTATTTGGGGTGGTGATACAAATGATATATCACATGACCCTTATCCATACAAAAACACACCAGGTTATAAATGTATTCCTAGTGATGAGGCAGAATTAGGTTGGATTTTACAAGATAAAACTGGCATTCTTAGGGACCCTAATTCCTAACATATAAATATACATAATTAACAGGAGATATAAAAGTGACTGAAAATAAAAATAAAGGTGTTGAATATAATGTTGATGTAGATAGATTAGCTAAAGGTGATAAACAATTAGTTAGAGAATTAACAGATATTTTTGACAAAAATCCAAATACAAATTTAAAATTATTAGCAGAAACATTAAGAGTTAAATATGGTATTGATGAAGCTGAAATCATGCCAATTGAAGGTTCTATATATGAACAATTTTCTAAACCTTTTAAATTATCAGACCAAATAGCAGGCTTTATGCAAGACTACAGTTCTGGTAAAAGAGTTAGAATTCCTTACATTAATTTGTCTGGAGATTTAAAAACTTTAAATAGTTTTGTTCAACATATATATGACGCAGGCTATCAAATGGGGAAAGTTGATAGCGAAAAAAAAGAATAAAATGATGTTGTGATTATGAGGAAGTTATATAATGAGTGTAAAAAATTTATACTATTACTTTAGTGGAGCTTTATCACCAGAAATTTGTGATAACATTATTAAAGCCGGCGAAACTAAATTAAATCTATTAAAAAGTGCAGGTGCTAATACTTCAGGCACAACTGGTGGCGCCAGAGAAAAACAAGCATTAAAATCATCTAAAGCAGTTTCTCAAGCTGATAAAACAGCAATGGAACTTGAGGATCCAGAAAATTCTTATATAAGAGATTGTGAAGTTTCTTGGTTAGAAGATAAATGGGTATATGATATAATCTGGCCTTTTGTTAAAGAAGCTAATGATAAAGCAGGTTGGAAATATGATGTTGATTGGGGAGAACCAGTACAGTTTACAAAATATCCTTCTCCTGGAGGGTTTTATGGATGGCACAATGATTCCAATTCAGACCATTATAGTAAATATAAAAAAGCTATACCTGGAATAACTCCTATAAAAGAAAATGGAAATTACATTGATAATCATACTCCAAATAATAATTTTTTTGGAAAAGTAAGAAAATTATCTGTTACCATAAATTTAACAAAACCAGAAGACTATGAAGGAGGAAATTTAAAATTTGATTATGGTCCTCATGTAAAAAGAGATAATCAATTCCATGAATGTACTGAAATCAGACCTAGAGGTTCAGTAATTGTATTTCCCTCATATGTTTATCATCAAGTAACTCCTGTTACGAAAGGAACAAGATACTCCTTAGTTATGTGGTGTTTAGGAAGGCCTTTAAAATGAAAAATATAATTAAGAATATTGAAAATTGGAACACTCTTAGCTTAGAGGAAAAAGATAAAGCACAAAAAAATTTGCTTGAAAAAACTATTATTAAAGAAAAGGTATTTGATTATGATAGTGCAAAATATTTTGAAGAAAATGGATATGTAATTTTAAAAGATTTTATTACAAAAGATATGGCAGATTTTATGTACGACTATGTAAAATTGTCAGCTAAAAGACTTTTACATCTTGTAAATAATGAAATTTCACATGATGGTGAAGTATATGGTACCTTTACAGATATGCAAGCGCCAGGTGATTATAGTAAATATGGCGATATGTTATTTGATACATTATTAGCTAAAGGAATAAATTCCGTACAATATGCTACTTGTATTGATGTGATACCAACATATACTTACCATAGGCTCTACACAACAAACACAGAATTAAAAAGACACAAAGATAGACCTTCTTGTGAAATATCTACTACTCTTTTTTTAGGGCACGATATATCAAATGTAAAAGAAAAAGATTATAGTTGGCCTATGTTTGTTTCTTCTAAAAAAGAAAACAAAGAATTGCCTGTTCATTTAAATCCTGGAGACATGATTGTTTATAGAGGTTGTGAAATAGAACATTGGCGTGAACGATTTATTGGAACAAATCATGCTCAAGTTTTTTTACATTACAATGATATTCACGGACAATACAATATAAAATATGATGGTAGACCTGAATTAGGATTACCAGCAAAATTTAAACAACAAGAACAATCTCAAAATAGTGTACCCGATTATTTTGATTATGAAAAGAAAGTTGATTTAAGTAAAATGGATTATGTTATATGATAGAGGTTTATGATAATACAGTACCATTTCACATACAACAACACGCATATGATTTTATTTTAAATTCTCATTTTAAAATTAAAGGTTGGGAAGATAGAGATGATACCGACTTAATTAAATATGATTTACATTCCAGATGGTCTATTGATGATTTAAAAGCTGCAAAATTATTTTCATTTATAGAAAAAATAAATTCATTTGATACTTGGCAAAAATGTGTGGTTAATTTAACAAAACCCGGCGACCATTATTATACACATACTCACGGAGAACATTCAGATGTTGTGTTATATTACGCAAATTTAGAATGGCGTGATGAGTGGGCAGGTGAAACTATGTTTTATGATGATAATAGAATACCTACAAAAGCTTATTCATTTACACCAGGCAGATTTATAAAATTTGATGGTAGTATACCACATTCAATTAGACCACAATCATTTATAGGACCACAATATAGATTTACAATAACTAATTTCTTTAGGAAAAATTAATATGAAATTTAAAATTTTTAATAAAGAAGAAAAATATCCTTTTTTAGTTGTTGATGATTGGTTTTCTGATATAGAATTATCATCAGTATGGTCTGAATTGAATTTTTATTTACATCAACCAGAAATACAAAGAGCAGAAAATACAGTAACAGCTACAGATACTAAAGGCAACCCTTTGTCTAAAGCATTTAGATTTTATATTGATGGTTATTATAGATTGGAAAAGGTTTCTCATATATTAAGATATAAAAATAAATTTGATAATTTAGAGTTAAAAAAACATATATCAGAAATAAAACCATATGGTAGAAATTTTTTAACAACAAGTTGGAGAAATGTTTTATTATCTTATTATGAAGAAAATGACAAATATGAAAGTCACCACGATATGACACAATGGACTTGTTTAGTATGGATGGTAAAAGAACCAATCGCTTTTACAGGTGGAGATTTCTATTTTACTGAAATAAATCAAGGAGTAAAATTAAAAAACAATAGAGCTATATTTTTTCCTAGTTGTTATTTACACGGCGTAACACCAGTTGTTTTTAAAAATAAAGATGATTTAAATAAAGGTTTGGGTAGATTTACTATTACAACATTTTTTGATACTGATATTAATAAAGGATTTTTAGAAAGTGAATAGTGAAATTTTACAACTTTGGCCTATACCAGTTTACAAGTCAACTATAAATGTTGATGATGAATGGTTACAACTTGCTAAAAAAGAACAGTATAAAAGAATGGATGTTGGTAATGGATATATGACAACTGATTATTATATATTGAAAAAAATACCAAAATTAAAGTTGTCAATTGAAAATTGTATAGAAGATTTTACTAAAAATTTTTTAAAAATAAACAACCAAAGTAAATTCTACATTTTAAATTCTTGGATTAATAAACATCAATTTGAAGATTTTGCACAAAAACATTATCACGGCAATAGTTTAATTAGTGGTGTTTATTATTTAAATGTAGAAAAAAATTCAGGCGACATTGAATTTGTTAAAAATCATCTACATACAAATACCTTTTCTAGTAATATATTGTTTCATTATACGGAAGATAATTTTATCAATACTGAAACTGTAAGAATAATTCCTAAAGAAGGACTTTTATTATTATTTCCTTCACATTTAGAACATAAGGTTACAAAAAATATGACTAAACAATTTAGATATTCTTTAGCATTTAATGTTTTTGTTAGAGGTAAATATGTAAGTGATGAAGTTATGGACTTAGAAATAAAATGATTGAAAATTTTAAACCAATCTTTTTAGGCGCTCAACCTATTTTTAAAATAGATAGTGTTTATACGCCAAATAAAGATGAAATAAAATTTTTAAAAAATTTATCTTATAGAAAAGATAAAGGATTTTCACTATCCAAAAGTGTTAATATTTTAGACAATAAAGAATTAGAAAATATAAAAAATCATATTGTAAAAGCTTTTGATGTATATAAAGATAACATATTAGAGATAGAAAACACATTTTATATTAGTCAAAGTTGGTCTACAATAAATAAAAAAAATTCTATGCACACAAAACACAATCACCCCAATACATTGTTTAGTTGTGTTTTATATGTTGATGTTGATAGTAGTGGTATAAATTTTTTCTTTGATAAGTCAGCCATTCAACAAGCATTTAATTTTAGTTATAAAATAAAAAAACATAATATACATAATTCAACATCTTGGTCTGTACCAGTTAACACAGGAGATATGGTAATATTTCCAGGAGATATTAAACATTCATCATTTATAAATGAAAGTGATAAAGAAAGAATAATTGTAGGAGCTAACTTTTTTATTAGAGGTGAATTAGGTATAAAAGAAGATGTAGATAGGATAATAATATAATGCTTGATATAAAAGAACTAACTTTAGAACACCACAAAGACGCCGAAAGGCAGGACTTTGTGAGAATATTAATGTCTGGTCAAATAGACCATAAATTGTATGCAACATACTTGTACAATCAATTTCAATGTTATGCTGTATTAGAAAAGTATGGGTTGCACAACTCACTATTCAGAGATACACCAAATCTATTAAGAGCTGAACATATATTATATGATTTCAAATCTTTTGAAATAGATACTCCAGAGATTACTCAAAGCACAAAAGATTATATAAAACACATTGAATCTATACAAGATGAGGCTATGAAATTGTATGCTCATATATATGTAAGACACATGGGCGATTTATCTGGTGGTCAAATGATTAGAAGAAAAACGCCAGGTCCTAATAGATACTACAAATTTAAAGATAAAGAAGTGGGTGAGTATAGAAGAATCGTAAAAGAAACTATCAATACTTATTTAAATGTTTATGAACATTCAGTATTGCCAGAAGCAAACTATTGTTTTGAAAGCGCAACAAAATTATTTAAAGAAATGAAGGAGCTCCATGATTTGGGAAAGACTGATTAAGTGGAAAGAAGAAACAATAGAAGTATTAAATCAAGAACTGGTTGAGTATGAAGAACCAGGTATGGAAAGGTTTAATAATGATGAGTTTGGTTGGGTAAATAGAACCTGGAAGAATGATTATATTAGACGAGCACATGTAGATGTGGTTGATGTAAGAGATAGTAAGAAATTATGGATGGCTCATGTTTGTTTATTTCCAGAATTGACTAATGGTGGACCAATTTATGGGTTTGATATCATTGCAGGTAAGAATAAAGTCACAGGTGCCTTTCACGATTTTAGTCCTCTATTGCAGAAACAACACCCATTAACAGAGTGGTTTATAGAAGAAAATAAATGGTTTACACCGAGTAAAGAGAGAGAGTTACCTGATTGGGCAAAGGCAATTTTTAGTGGTGGAATGATTGCAGCTGGTAATGTGTCAGAGGAAGATGAATTAAATCAAATTTGTACTATGGCCGTGTCCAATTTGCGTAATTATATTGATAAGATTAGAACACATGATGGTGAAGCTAAGCGAGAAGATGTGATAAAGGCACAGAATTATTACTGTGAACATCAACAAAAAAACCCACATACACCAAGAGTTATGGAGAAACTAGGTCTTCCTGAAGAAGATATTAAATTATTCTGTTCCGACAATCTCTTTCCTATCATTAAATAATCCTTATAAATATACCAGAAAAGGTAACAATTATGGCAGAACCAGCAACAAGAGAAAATTTAAAACAATATGCTTTAAGAGCGTTAGGTAAGCCTGTTATTGAGATAAATGCAGATGATGACCAGTTAGAAGATAGACTGGATGAGGCATTACAGTATTTCGCACAATATCACTATGACGGTATTCAAAGAGCATATTTAAAATATCAATACACTTCAGCTGATAAGGCACGAATGACTGTTGATTCTTCAGAGTCAATCACTAAAAACGGTGTCACTACATCATGGAAAGAGGGTAATAACTTTATTGTTGTACCTGAAAGTGTAATATCAGTAATCAATATATTTCCGTTTTCAAATAAATCTAATATGAATTTGTTTGATGTAAGATACCAGATGAGATTAAATGACTTGTACGATTTTTCATCTACAAGTGTTATTAACTATGATATTGTATTACGACACCTAGACTTTTTAGACCATATCTTAGTAGGTGAAAAACCTATAAGATTTAATCAACATGACAATAGACTTTATATTGACATGGATTGGACACATGATTTACAAGTAGGTGAATATATCGTAATAGAAGCATACAGAAAAATGGACCCTACAGTACATACAGATGTATTCAATGATATATTTTTAAAGAGATATGTTACAGCATTATTTAAAAAACAATGGGGAGCTAACTTATCTAAGTTTGATGGAGTAGCAATGATTGGTGGAGTTACATTAAATGGAAGACAAATTTATTCAGAGGCATTATCAGATATTGAAAAGTTAGAACAAGAGATTAGAAGTACCTTTGAATTAAATCCAGCAATGATGATTGGATAACAAATCATGGCAGTAAATCACTATTTTCAAGGTGGCAGAGGTATCGGCAATGACTCTGAAAAGAGATTGCATGAAGATATTATTATCGAATCTTTAAAGATATTCGGTCAAGATATCTATTATCTACCTCGTACACTTGTTAATAGAGATTTAGTTTTAGGAGAAGATACATCTAGTAGATTTGACGACTCTTATCTATTAGAAATGTACTTTGAAACTACTGAAGGATTTGCTGGTGAAAATGAAATAATTAATAAGTTTGGTTTAGAAATTAGAGATGATACAACACTTATATTATCTAAGAGAAGATTTGAAGACCATGTAGCTAGTAAGGCTACATTAACAGCAACTGGTCGTCCTAATGAGGGTGATATTGTTTTTGTACCTTTACTAAACTCTTATTTTGAAATACAATTCGTAGAAGACCAAGAACCATTCTATCAACTTGGTAACTTACCTGTCTATAAACTAAAAGTTACTCGTTGGGAATATGCTAGTGAACAGATTAATACTGGTAATGAAATATTAGACCAAGTAGAAGACAAATACACACTAGACCAATTACAACACAAATTTACTTTAGAGTATGGCCAAGAAGTATTGACAGGCGCAGGTTCAATTATGTTAGAAGATTATCACGATTATTCTACAGGTCAACCAGCATTATTAATGCAAGAAACATATGTAGAGGCAAACATACAAACACAATCTCCGTATGCAAGTAACTTAGATTTAAATGCTGAGGCAGGTTATGATACAGTTAGTACAGCAGATGACATACTAGACTTTACAGAAAGAAATCCATTTGGAGAGGTTGACGAATAATGTTTGGAACTCATTTTTATAACGAAGGATTAAGAAAGTTAACTATTGCATTTGGTCAAATATTTAACAATGTAATAATTCAAAATACTAGTAGTACAGGTGCAATCACTAAAAGATTAAGAGTGCCATTAGCATATGCACCAAAAGAAAAGTTTTTAGTTAGATTAGAACAACAAGCTAATCTATCACAAGATAGAGAGGTTGCAGTTACCTTACCTAGAATGGGTTTTGAGATAACTGGTTTATCTTATGACGCTTCACGAAAAATTAATAAAATGCAAAAACTAATCAGAATAAAATCTGGTGAAGACGGCAAGAAAATGGAATATAATTATGCACCAGTTCCATATAATATTAATTTTAACCTATACTCTTTTACAGCAACTGCTGAAAATGGTTTACAAATCATAGAACAGATTTTACCATTCTTTCAACCAGAATACACAGTAACAATGAATGTTGTTCCTGAATTGAATATTAAAAGAGATGTACCAATTATTTTAAATAGTGTAAATTATGAAGACACATATAACGGAGAGTTTACACAAAGAAGAGCAGTAATTTATACACTAAGTTTTACTGCTAAAACATATCTATATGGACCTATGACTAATCAAGGTGTTATTAAAACTGTTCAAGCAGACCTTGGTACTGACACAGATAGTCCATTAACAAGAGAAGAAAGAATTATTGTAGTACCAAATCCTACATCAGCTGACGGTGATGATGATTTTGGATTTACAACAAGTTTAACTTTTCATAGTGATAGTAAACGATATAACCCTACGAGTGGTAATGA
>Ga0222719_10002846_pt1 | contig 15577 bp, 15 predicted proteins | sample C33_34DmetaG_FD_165039 | JGI IMG/M metagenome (GOLD analysis project Ga0222719, IMG submission 165039) | Estuarine water microbial communities from San Francisco Bay, California, United States - C33_34D | ecosystem: Environmental > Aquatic > Marine > Unclassified | place: USA: California...
CTGATGGGGATTTTGTTAGATTTAGATATAGCCTGCCTGAAAAAATAGGCGGATGGCAGCAAATTACCGATCAAACATTAGTAGGTGCTGCAAGAGAACAACTCGTTTGGGCTGATTTAGATGGTCGAAAATATGCAGCAATAGGTACTCACAAGGCATTAATTATTTATTATGAAGGTGCGTTTTATGATATCACACCTTTAGATACAGCTTTAACCAGTTGTACATTTGATACAACAAATACTTCTGCAACTGTGACTGTAAATAAAACAGGTCATGGCTTATTAGCAGGAGACTTATTTACATTCACTTCAGTTACACCACCATCAGGTGCGGGATATGTAGCTAATGATTTTGAAACAAATACATTTGAAGTTATATCTGTACCCGATGCAGATACATTTACTGTTACTATGGCTTCTGCTGCAACAGCTACTACTTCTGCAAGCGGTGCTGCAACAGTTAATCCATATATTAAACCAGGGCCGGTAGATCAAACTTATGGTTATGGTTGGGGAACAGATACTTGGAGTTCTGGAGAATGGGGAGAAGCTTCAGGAACATCCAATGTTGTTCTTGATCCCGCATCATGGTCACTAGATCATTTTGGACAAAAACTTATAGCAACTATTAAAAATGGTAAAACATTTGAGTGGGATCCAATTACCGCAGTACCTGCAGCACTATCAACAAGAGCAACAGAAGTTAGTGGAGCACCGACAAGATCAGTGATGTCAATTGTATCTGAAAGAGATAGACATTTAATTATACTTGGAACTGAAACAACAATTGGTAGTGAAAATACACAAGATAAAATGTTTATAAGATTTAGTGATCAAGAGGATATTTCTGATTACACACCAACATCAATTAATACAGCAGGAACATTTAGATTAGATTCTGGTGTTAAAATTGTAGGAGCGGTAAAAGCTAAAGATTATATATTAATTCTTACAGATACTTCTGCATATGTTATGCAATTTGTAGGACCACCTTTTACATTTTCAATTAGACAGGTTGGAAGTAATTGTGGGGGTATTGGTCAACATGCAATTAAATATGTTAATGGAAGAGTGTATTGGATGGGTCAAGCAGGAGGATTTTTTGTATTTGATGGTACCGTTAAATCCTTACCTTGTTTAGTTGAAGATTTTGTATTTACAAATAAAGGAGATAACCTTGGAATAAATTACAACTCAGGTGAAATAGTTTATGCAGGACTCAATCATTTATATGAAGAGATCAGTTGGTTTTATCCGAAATCTGGTTCATCAAGTGTAGATAGAGTAGTTACTTATAACTATACAGAAAACACTTGGACAACAGGATCACTAGCTAGAACATCTTGGTTTGATTCAACATTATACGACAACCCATACGCAACAAAGTTCAACGGATCAGGGACACCGAGCTTTCCAACAATACAAGGTGTAACAGCAGCTAACGGTGCTTTAACATATTACGCACATGAAATTGGAAACAATGAGGTAGATTCGTTAGGTAATAAAACAGCTATACCTGCATTTATTCAATCTGGAGATTTTGATTTAGCTATAGAAGGTGATGGTCAAATGTTTATGTCTATGAGAAGATTTGTCCCTGATTTTAAATTATTAACTGGTAATGCTGAAATTACAATTAATCTAAGAGACTATCCAACGGACACCGCAACATCTTCACCTTTAGGTCCATTTACAATAAATAGCTCTACCGATAAAGTAGATACCCGTGCAAGATCGAGATTTGCTAGTTTAAGAATTGCAAATACATCAACTGATGAGAATTGGAGATTCGGAACATTTAGAGCAGACATACAGCCAGATGGTATGAGGGGATAATGGCTAAAGTAGATATTAATATACCAGAACCAACACCAACATATACTGAGGAAAACCAAAGACAGATTTCTCAGTCGTTGAGAACGTTAAAAGATAAATTAAATACTTCTTTTCAAGAAGAATTAAAACAAGAAGTCGAAAGAGTTTCTTGGTATACAATGAGGTAATATGAGCCAAGGATGTAATAACGTAAATGTTGAACCCACAGTTATTGGTGGTGGAAATGGATCAAATGCTTATGATGCATTTGGAAGATTAAGAGTTTCTAATCCATTTACTATTTTTGATAGTACAAATGTAATGTCAAAGAATAGTCTCTTTGATGAATCTTTAACTGGATCAGGTACAGTTTCATATACCGCAAATAAATCTACAGTTAATTTAAATGTAACTACAGCTAGTGGCGATAAAGTCATAAGACAATCAAAAAGAGTTATGTCTTATCAACCAGGTAAGTCATTATTTATATTTAATACATTTGTAATGAATGCACAAGAATCTGGATTAGAACAACGTGTTGGAACTTTTGATGCAAACAATGGAATATTTTTTGAAGACACTGGAACAGGTTATCAGATAGTAAGACGTACTTATGTAACAGGATCTGCTGTAGATAATGATGTTGCTCAATCATCTTGGAATGGAGATAAGTTAGATGGTACTGGTGCATCGGGTTATACATTAGATCCAACTAAAGCGACCATTATGTTTACAGATTATGAATGGCTAGGAATGGGATCTGTTAGAGTTGGTTTTGTTATTGATGGTAAATTTATTACAGCACATACATTTTTAAATGCAAATAATTTAGATACGGTTTATATGCAAACTGCAAACTTACCCATAAGATATGAAATAGAAACGACAGGGACGATATCTGGTGCAGCCGTATTACAACAAGTCTGTTCTTCTTGTATGATTGAAGGTGGTTATTCTCCACAAGGAGTTATTCAATCAGTTGGAACAGCTTCATTAGGTGGAGTGAATTTAACAACGGCTGGAACGTTTTATAATATAGCAACGATTAGAATTAAATCAGGACGACCTTACGCACTTATTATTCCTCAAGGTTTTATAGCTTCTGCTGTATCTAACTCTGATTTTGAACTACAATTAAGACAAAATGCAACTCCATCAACAGCGTTTTCATATACAAGTTATTCTGATAATGTAGAATATGATTTAACTGGTACTACAACTATTACAGGTGGGACTATTATAAATAGAACTTATTTATCTGGTAAAGGGGTTTCTATTGAAAACTTTGGAGATGGTTTTAATTTTGAATATCAACTTGGACAAACAATAGCAGGTGCATCTGACACACTAACTTTATGTGCTAAAGGTGCATCAAATGGTGATGATGTTGTGGGTTCATTAAAATGGTACGATACGACAAATGGCTAACATATATAAAAACGCATTCTACGATCCTAATACTACTGCAGCAGTGACAGTGTATACGTCACCGTCTAACTCACGTGCTATCATACAAAATATACAAGTAACAAATGAATCTGGATCAAAGATATTAAAAGCAAGTATTACTGATGCAACAAATACATCAACAATACAAATAGCTTATGCATCTATCTCTGGGCCTACAATATGTAATATAGCAAAAGGACCAATCATACTTGAGGAAAGTGATACATTAAATATTGAATGTAATACTACCAATTCAGTCTCAGCTGTGGTATCCATTCTTGAAATAAATAGATCAGATCAAAATGGCTAAACAAAAATTTACACACTACGTCCCTAGACCAAAACCTAAAAAGCGTCCTGGTCGTCATAAAAAAAGTCTTTCAAAAAGTGAAAAAAGAGACTATAAGAAATACAACCGACAAGGAAGATAATTATGAGTGATTTACCAAAAATACCTGCTGAAGCTAAAGAAATTATAAGACATAAAAGAACTGGTAAAATTTATGCAAGCAAAGCTGAGTTTGATGCAGAAGTTGCAGATCAAAGTGTAGATACAACTGCAGAAGATTTTAGACAAGACCTTGAAATAAAAGTTACTAGAGTTTCAATGGGTGCTAAAACAAAAAAGTGAAAGTAATTCAAGAAGATAATTTTTTTCCTCGATTAGATTTTATTTTACCAGAAATGAAAAAAATAAAATTATACACTAAAGAGGAAATGATGGCCTTAACTAATTCATCAGGAGAAAGCTGGCCAGGAACAAGAAGTAAACCTTTAATAGTAGAAAATATTTTTTTGCACGAATACCTATGCTATTTAATTTTTCAAAAAAAATTAATTGACGGAGGTTTTTGGAATATTAAAAGTCATTTACATTTAAGATTAGAAAAAGACGAATCTTTAGATTGGATACACAAAGACCAAACAGATTTATCTATTTTAGTATATTTATCTAAAACAAACTTAAATTCAGGAACTTATTTATATGACGAGAATGACAATATTGTTAATGATATAAAATTTGTTCAAAATAGAATTGTTATATTTCCTGGATCATTTGCTCATAAAGGTTATGGACATCATGGAAAAGATATATATGATGGCAGACTAACTTTAAATTTATTTTTAACTAGGGAGAAATAATGAAACCCAGAGGAGCCACTGAGCTACAGATGGAAATGCTGCACAAGCATGTTCCAAAAGAATTATTAGACCAAGTACAAATATGTACATCTGTACCTGGTAAAGTTCCAATCGATCCAAACAAAGTAAACATTCTTTGGCAAAAAAATTCATACGATCAACCAAACTTACAAGAATTTTTTGGTAATAAAGAAAGACATAAAGAATATGATTGGTATGTATTTAATTCACATTGGAACTATGAAAAGTTTAGATACTTCTTTGATATACCAGCAGATAGATCTGTAGTTATTAAAAATGGTTGCACATCATTTCCACAAAGAAGACCTTATGAAAAAGGACAACCTATAAAAATATTACATCACAACACACCGTGGAGAGGATTGAATGTTGTACTTCGTGCTATGCAAGAAGTAAAAAATCCTAATATTACATTAGATGTGTATTCATCTACACAGGTTTATGGAGATCAGTTCAAACAACAGAATGATGATAATTTTAAACCATTATATGAACAAGCAAGACAATTACCTAATGTAAACTATATTGGATATGAAACTAACGAATATATTTTAGAACATATGACTGATTATGATTTATATGTTTACCCAAGCACATTTGAAGAAACTTTTTGTGTATCTGCTTTAGAGGCTTTAGCTGCAGGTGTTCATGTTATTACTAATAACTATGGGGCGTTATATGAAACATGTTCTGAATGGCCTGTATATGTTAACTACACAGATAACTATGAAACGATGGCTAGAGATACCGCAGCTGCTATTGAAGTTGCAGCAAGTTATTTACATGAACCGTTTATACAAGAACACTTAGACGAACAACAAAAATTCTATAAACGATTTTATAATTGGAATAAAAAAGGAATGGAATGGGAAAGTTTTTTGAGAGGAGCCATCAATGAACGAAATAAAGCCTAGACCAAAACTAGTTGATGGAGTGAAGAATGTTACTCCTATGTGGAAAACGGACACCGGACAACGACCACCGGTTAAGCTAGAACTACAACAATCCCCTTACAGAATATTTGTTGCAACACCAGTACATGATCAGTGTTCTATTCACTATGCTCAAGGATTGTTAGAATTTCAAAAACTATGTTTTGAAAAAAATGTATTAGTGACCTTTCAAATAATGAAATCATCACTTGTTACACAGGGTAGAAATTTATGTGTGTCTGGATTTTTAGAATCTGATTGTACGCATATGTTATTTGTTGATTCGGATATTATATTTAATGCACATTCTATATTTAAAATGCTTGAAAGGGATAAAGACATTATCTCAATACCTTACCCATTAAAGACTATTAAGTGGGATAAAGTTTACGACAAGTTTAAAAAAGGTGAGATTAAAAATCCACAGGATATGGGTAAATGGACTAATCTTTACCCAATGAAATTAGCTGACCCACATGATGATATTAAAATTGAAAGAGGGGTTATTGAAGTAACTCATAGTCCAACTGGTTGTATGTTAATTAAAAGACAAGTATTCGACAAAATGATTAAGGATTATCCAGATAAGGCAATAGTTCAAAAGACTGTTATCAATGGTGAGTATGTAACTAAACCTCATATGTGGAACTTTTTTGACTGTATTCATGACCCAGTAACCAAAACTTATTTAGGTGAAGATTTTGCCTTTTGTAAGCTATGGAGAGACAAGGGTGGTAAATGCTATGCATTTATTGACGACCCTATTGCACATATTGGTGAACATCAATATGAAGGACGTTTTGCTGATGAGTTGATATTACCTAAGTAAAATGGTAATATTTGCTATTAAAGATCTTTAAAGGAGAATTGTATTACATGTTAAATCTTTTACCCTACGCATTAGCAGCATACGGTGGTTACAAAGGATATCAAGGAGCAAGACAATCTGGAGCTTCAGGATTAGGAGCGTTACTAGGTGGTGCAACAGGTGCTTATGGTGGATATGCTTTAGGTACAACTGGTCTTTCTATGTTTCCAGGTTCACAAGCAGCGCAACAATTTGCTGCAATGCCTTTAACTCAAAGAATTTCAGCTACACCAGGTATGCCGACAGCTAAAGCTAGTCCAAGAGTGATAGGAGAGTATAGAGATGGTTCACCAATCTATGAAAGAATTGCTGAGACACCGGACAAAGGATCTCTACTAGATATTTTAAGAAAAGAACCAGGAGGAGCTTATGATCCTTTAAAAGTATCTTTAGCTGCAGGAGCTATTCCATTAGCCTTAGGTGCGTTTGATCAAGCACCACAAGATATTTACATGCCTGGATATAACATGAGTTATTTACAATTAAGAGATCAAAGACCTGGATACACATATATTGATCCAACAACTGGCGAAGAAAAAGCTTATGAAAAAATTTATGCACCTGAAGAACAAGGTTTAGGTGATAAAAGAATGGGTCCTTATTCAATGAATGTACAAAGACTGCGAACAGGTGGTATAGCAGAGATACAAAAATTTAATGAAGGTGGTGTTAACTATCTTCCATCAAAAGTTTCTCATGACGAAAATGATGCTAACAATTATGTTAGAGCATCAGGTTATGTAGAGGACGGATCTGGAAACGGAGACAAAGACGAAGATACAATGTTAGCTCAATTAGCAGACGGAGAGTTTGTAACAAGAGCAGATGGAGTATTAGGTGCTGGAATCATAGCTGGAGCAAATCCAAATAGTATGAAAGATATGAGAGAAAAAGGCGCTAAATATTTCTACGAACAACAAGCAAGATACAAAAGAGTATTTGATTTATTGAAGGAGAAAAATGGCGACAGCGAACAAAAAACAAATTAAACCTTTAGTTAGTATTTTACCACTAGAGCCAAAAGACATTGAAAAGTTTTGGCCACTTGCAGAATTTATGGTAGCCGAAGCTTTAGCATTCTCAGGTAAGTATGCTGATTCTTCTTGGGTAATGGAACAATTAAAAAAAGATATGATGCAATGTTGGATCATGTTTGGTTCGGATGAATCTGAAGAAAATAAAGTATTTGGTATCTGTGTTGGGCGTATTGCAGAGATGCCAAACTATAATCAATACGAAATAATAATTTGCACGGGTAAGAGAAGAGATCTTTGGGAAGACTCTTTAATACAAAGTGTTACAGAATTTGCTACAGTCAATAAATGTAAAAGACTTAGCATCATGGCCAGACCTGGTTGGGAAAGAGTTTCCAAAAAATGGGGATGGAAAAAGAAACATGTGCAACTAGAGAAATGGATATAATATGAGTTTTTTTGGAGGAGGATCATCACAACCTGCAGCAGCACCAACTGCACAAACATCGTTTGTAAGAGAAGCTCCAGGTATTGAAGAACGTAAAATAGAATTAATGGACATTGCGCGACAGGTAGCGCAAGAGCCTATAAACTTACCTGATATTCAAGTAGCGCCTTTATCTGGATTAGAACAATTAGGAATGACTCAAGCTGGTACTACTGGTATTGGGGCAGGAACACTTGGCCAAGGTATTTCACAAATACAAGGTGCAGCAGGTCCAATTGGTGCATCAGATATTGCACAATATTTAAACCCTTACCAACAATATGTAACTGGTGAAATTGGTAGACAAGCGCAGATGATGCAAAATCAATTAGGTGCACAAGCTGTAGGAAGTGGTGCATTTGGTGGAGGTAGACAAGGTGTTGCTCAAGCTGAAATCGCTAACAGAGCATTAGAAGCTATGGGAAGAGCACAACAACAAGGATTCACTACTGCATTAGGTGCAGCGCAAAGACAACAACAAGTTGGTTTAGCTGCGGGACAACAATTAGGAGCATTAGGTGCGCAACAACAACAAATGGCTCAACAAGATATTAATCAATTGTTTGGTGCAGGTGGTGTGCAAAGACAATTAGCTCAAGCTGCTTTAGATGCACAAAGACAATCTACATTACAACAACAATACGAACCATACCAAAGAGCTGAGTTCTTAGCTAACTTGTATGCAGCAGGACCTAAAACACAATCAGGTATAACAATGGGAACAGCTCCAACAACAAGTCCATTAGCACAAGCAGTTGGTACAGGACTAGGAGCATTTACAGCTTATCAAACTGCACAAAACAAATAGGAGGATCAATGGCTATAGATAAAGTTTTAAATCGTCCTATGTTTAGACAGGCTGCACTTGAGAAAGGTCACTTAAAACCTATCAAAGCTAACGTGGGTATTATGGTTGGTCAACCTTATAGTTCTCCAAACGTACCTGCAGTAGTACCTGGACAAGGAACATATTCTCCGGTTAACACACAACGTTTTGGACCACCAAAACCTACTATGTTTCAAAATTTTATGAGAAACCCTATCGTAAGAAGTTTAAGACCTAGAAATATCATTCCTTTTGAACTTGGTTATATGGGAACTGGTAAAGTTTTAGATTATGCAGATCCAAACAAAGAATTAGGTGGTATTACAAGATTTGGTTTACAAACATTAGGTGGTTTAGGTGCTATGAAAATTCCAGGTGCATCTGCTTTAGCTTCAGGACCAGGAATTATAGCATTAGGATCTGCTTACGGATTAAAAAATAGATACGATGCAGGTAAAAAAGAATTAGCAAGAATTAAAGCTATGTCTCCAGCGGAGTATGAAGAGTTTAAAAGAATGAATGAAATTAAAGCATTAGAAGGTGAAGCAGGCGGATTTACTGATGAAGAATTATTTGGGAAATTTGTACCAAAAGAAAAATTACCGTCAGTTGAACCTAAAACAACTTTAGAAAAAAGAAAAAGAGCTAGAGGTGTAAGACCTGAAACTGAATCTGTTACAGATAAACTTGTAGCTGAAGATAATAGAGCAACAATAGATAATCAGTTAGTAGACATTGATAAAGTAGTTAAAAATCAACGTCCTAGAATGGATGAGATTGCAGGAGGTGGTCCAACAGAACCTCAAAAACCACAACAAATTAAAACTACTACAGTTACAGAGCAGGAAAATGAAAAGAAAACAGATCAACAAGCAAACGCTAATGTTGTAACGGCAGGTGCTAAAACAGATTTAAACAAACCAGGTAAAATAACAGCAGCTGACGGATCACAAGTTACTGATTCTGTTATTGAAAGAGCAAAACAAATAAGAAAAGAATTAATGGCAGGTCAATCATCACAAGCTAAATTAGTATTCTTATCTAACCTTGCGTCTGGATTATTATCTGGAACTACAACAAAAGGTGGAATAGGTGGAGCATTAGAAGTATTTGGTAAAGCAATTGGACCAGCAGTAAATAATTATGCTGCAATAAAACTAAAAGAAAACGAATTAGAAAATGAATTTATGTCTGATGCATTAGAGCTTGCACAAGAAGAATTTGAAGCAAGAAATGCTATTTTAGAAGCACCTGATTTTCCTGATGCAACTGCAGGTATTATTCAATTCTCTGACGATAGAGGTAATGTAAGAAATATGTCTGCAAGACAACTTAAAGATGGAACTATTCAAATAGCTGTACCAGGACAAACAGATCAATATGGTAGACAATTATTTCAAACAGCGCCTGTTGGAACATTTGATAGATTTGTAGATGCTAAATATGCAACGAAAGAACAAGGTGAAACACTAAGAAACTTATCTGGTAAATATAAAGCATACAACCTAGGTAGAAAAACAATTGATATTTTAAGAGAAGCAGAAGGAGCAGAGAAAAAATTTGCTGGTCCTGCTGGTCGATTCAACTTGTTTACAACACGTCTAGGTGATGCATTAGATGACTTAGGTTTAAGTTTTGCAGGATCTAAAGAGGATGGTTTAAGACAGATTGAAGAGCTTAAAGATGATTATGTAAGAGATTTGATGAATGATGGTATGTCAGAAGAAGAAGCTAGAAATTTCTTAGATAAAAACTTTGGTAAAACAGATAAATTATTTGCTGATACTTTAAAATCAATGGGTATGTTTAGAGACGAAACTGATGCTGCTAACCTTGAAAGATTAGCAATCAATGAAACAATTTTAACATATGCACTTGCTAATTCATTGAAAGACAAAGACAGATTAACACAAAAAGATATTCAAATGGCAAAAGATCTAGTTAACATCTTCCCATTATTAAGAGGTCAAAAACAAGTTATTAAATCACTTGAAGCGGTTAATGAAACAATACTTGCTGATATATCACGACTAGAAAATGATTATCAATTCTCATTCTTTGGTGACTCATCGACAATTGATAACTACAGAAGAAAATATGGTATCATGGGTCCAGAAGCTGTTTCAGAAAACCAAATAGTAAATCCTTATAAAGATCAGAGCACACAAGAATTGTTGGAGGCTTTCTAATGGCTATCACAAAAGAAGAACTTCAAAAAAGATTAGATGATAAATCTTTAGATCCATCTAAATTAAATCAAAGACAAAGACAAATCATTGATGAACTTATTGATAGAGGTGAACTTAAAGGACCTAAGATGTCTGTTCTTGGTGCACAAAGAACTAAAGCTGCAAAAGATATAGCAAGAGCAGAAGAATTTTACAAAGATCCAATAGCTGCTGCATTAGATGCAGAAGATTCAATATTCAAAGGAAGACCTACAGCAGAGCTTGCAGGTGACTTATCAGGAAGTATTGCACCCTATGTTGCAATGAGAAAAAAGATTTTTGGTGCAGCTAAATCAGGAAACTTATGGCAAAGAGGACCAGGTAAATTTTTACAAGGTGCTACTAAAGTTGCAGACAAATTACCAGGACGATTTAAATTATTAGGTGGTGCATTAAAATTAGTTGCAAGAGTAGCTGATGCCCCTGCCAAAGTAGTACAGAGTCCTTTAGGTAGAGCGGAACTATATTCTGTATTAGGCGGATCTGTTGGTGCAGGAACAGGATCTGTAACATATGACATGTTAAATGAACAGGCTGGATTAACAATTGCAAATGCAATTACAGATGAGTTTGCTGACTTACCAGATAGAGATATTGATCAAGATATTTTACTAAATGCAGCACAAGCAACAAAGACTGCTGCGTATTGGAATGCAGGAGCTGCAGCACTTACACCATTCATTAGTGGTCCATTAGGTAAATTAGGATCAAAATTATTTGGAACTAAAGGTGCTAAAGCAAAAGAACTTGCAGAGTATGCAAGAGATAAAGGATTACCATTACCACTAAATACTGCAATTGAAGATGGTCTATTATCTGATGTTGGTAGAAATTATTTTAAAACTGTTGGTGTATTTCCATTTGTATCTGGAATAGGTAGATCAGCATTAGAAGGAGCTGAACAAGCAGCAGGTAAACAATATTTAAATTCATTAGCAGAGTTTGCACCTATAATGAAAACATCTGCTTTATCATCATCAATTTACAACCAAGCAGCTAAAGTGTTTCAAGAAAGATCTGCATTGATTGGTGCTAAGTATAAAGCATTTGATACATTAGCGGACACAGTAGGTAATCCAAAAGTTATTAGAATGACAAACTTACAGAAAAGAGCTAGAGAATTCTTAGATCAAAATAGACAAATGTTCCCCGAACTAACTGGATATGTATCAGGGTTAGGTAGAGAAATAGATATTAAAAATATTGATAAACTTTTAAAAGCTGAAGGCGATCCATTAAATTTATTCATGCAAGCATCTGTAGCTATAAGTGATGAAATGATTACTCCAAAACAATACAAAGGTTTAATGCAGATGATGAATAGAGCTATTGAAGGTACACAATATCAAAACGTTAGAGCATCTATCTGGGGATTAAGAGAAGCTATGGAAAATGATTTAAATGCATTTGGATCAAACTTAACAAAAGATAATTTTTTAAAAGACCAAGGTATAAGAGAAACTTACGAAGAAATGACTAAGCAACAAGGTAAAGAGTTTGCTGATGGATTTATTAATAAAAATATTGCTGATGCAGAACAATTATATAGCAAGCTATATGATGCTAACTCTACCTTCTCAAGCATTATGGGATTCTATCAAAAGATGGGTGTTCCTAAAAAACTAAGAGCATTTGATAGTACATTATTCACAAACAAAGGTGTAAATAACATTTTAGGTACAGAGAGGTTATCAAGAGACCAAGTATTTCAAACAATGGAAAGAGATGTATTTGCATCGAATTCACCTGATGCAATAGAACAATTTAAAGTATTACTAGGTGCTACAGGATCAAAAGCAACGGACAACGGAAAACGATTATTTGATGCAGCTAAATCAAGATACATGTTTAATGCATTCTTATCTTCATTTGATACTGCAGGAAGTCCAGCAGCTCAATCAATATTTAAAGATGTAGTTGGTCAATCTGCAGGAGTTAAAGCGGGAACTGAGTATGCACAAGATGCAATGAAAAGATTAGGAACTGAAGAATTACAAGCTGCAAGACAATTTAGTATTGATGATGTTAAATTGAATAATGGTATTTACGATATAAGCTCAATAAGATTTAGTCCAAAAGACTTTGCTGATTTTAATATTAATAAGTTTATGAACAAGCTTGGTATTGGTGAAGCGACTTCTGATATTGGTAGAGAGAAGATGGTTAAATTACTTGGCCAAGATGGAACTAATGAATTTTATAAATTTACAAACTACATGAAAGCGATTTCGGATATTCCTTTATCTGATACATCTACCTTCTTACAGAGAAGAATGACACTCGGATCATTTGGATCTGTAGCTGGTGGTATGTTTGTTGGAGCAGGAATGTTTACAGTTAACCCATTTGCACCTGCAATATTTTTATTATTAGCTAGACGTGCAGGAAGAATGTTAACGGATCCAACTGCAATTAGATATATGAATGATGCACTGTTACCTGAAGAATTAATTAAAGGTTTAAAAGGTAAAAAGATTGGATTTGATAATAAGTTTAGCATTAGAAGTATTAATCCTAAATTAAGTGCAGCAGGTTTAACTCAAAAGAGAGAAGCGTTTGCAAGATTAATGAATTACTTATCTGATGAAGATAAAGATTTACCAAGAGTAAATCCTAAGACAGTTGATCCAAAAGCAATTCAACAAGAATTACTAAACCAAAGTTATAAAATTGAACAACCAATTTATGATGAAAAGAACTTACCAAAAGAAACAGTAGAGTCTATGTTTGCAGAAGACTTTACAGGATCATCAGGTAATGTTGAAACCGATAATCAAATGGTTGATTACCTACAAGCATCATTAAGAAATAGAGAAGAAGTAGAAGTTGATGAAGCTGCAAGAAACGTAGAAGCTGATCAAGGTATGATAACTGAAGGTATTGAAGATCAATTAGTTAATCCTGTGCAACAACCAGCAACACCGGCTACCGGACAAGCGACACCGCAAACCGTACAAGCTTTATTCCCTAACGATCCGTTAAGTGCACAAATAGCTGCAAGAAGGCAAGGACAATCATAATGCCTAGAAGTAAATCTGCAATGGATCGAATTGAAAACCATGAAAGAATTTGCAGATTGATGCAAAAACAAACTTTTGAGAGAATAGATAGAATGGAAACAAGAATAGCTAGAATGGAAAAATGGATTATCGGTGGATGTATAGCCGTAGTTTTAGCTGTACTTTCAAACAATATATAGTATTAATGATGCATGAAGCTCATTAAGAAATACCCTTATAAGCATTACAATAGATTCTCAGATACCACAGGACGAAAATATTTAGTTGATAACATAAAAGTACCAAGTGTTACGACTATATTAAGTGCAACTAAAGATAAAAGATTTTTAGATAATTGGAGAAGACGAGTAGGAGAAACTGAGGCAGATAGAATTATGCATCAAGCATCTACAATTGGAACTGAAATGCACCAAGTATTAGAGTATGCCTTAAATGGACAAGGATATTATAATGCTAGTGATGAAGGTGCTAAACCTAGAATGATGGCAAAGACCATACTGAAAAATATAGATATATCAGAAGTGTGGGGTAATGAGATTAGTTTAGAATATCAAAATAAATTTGCAGGAACATGTGATTTAACTGCTGTGGCTTACGGAAAGCCTAGTATTGTGGATTGGAAACAGTCTAATAAACCAAAGAAAGAAGAATGGGTAGAAGACTATAAATATCAGTTGGGTGCCTATTATTTAGCCCATACAGCCAATTACGGCCCCATAGAGCAGGGTGTAATAGCAATCTGTACCCGAGACCTACAATATCAAGAATTTAAGCTCTCAGAGCCTGATTTAAAGGAATATGGAGATAAATTTTTAGAGAGAGTAGAACAGTTTAATAAGTTAAATAAGCCAGCTCTTTAATTCTTCTTCACCTAAAGTTTTAGCAGCAACCCTACCTTTTTTAGTTAACGACTTCATAATAGCCTCATCTAGAGTACCTTTAGCTACAATATCAACATAGACAACAGTACCCTTCTGACCCATTCTATGAGCTCTATCTTCTGATTGCATTCTAACTTCTAGGTTATAATTATTAGAATAATAAATTACTGTGTTACAAGCAGTAAGAGTAAGACCAAAACCCCCAGTAGTTGGATTACCAACAAGGAACCGTACCGTAGGGTCCTTTTGAATTTTCTCGACAGCTTCTTTTCTAGTCTCAACATCTATAGCTCCATAAATACTTACAACCGATTCTTTACCATATTTCTTTTCTAAAAAGGTTATGATTTCTTGAATGTTATAAATATAGTTAGCCCATATAATAACCTTGCCATCTGTCTCTTCAAGTATCTCCTCAAGAGCTTTTAGTTTTTGATTATGCAACTGCATAATTTCACCATCATCATTTTTTGTAAAACCGTTACAAACCTGGTGCAGTTTGATTATCTCAGTCAATTTGTTAGAAAAAGATATGGTGCTGTCCTGGACAATAGCTAAAGCATTTGTTCTTAACTTCTCATATATTTTTTTAGCATCACCTTCTAATTCTATATTTCTTTTTTGTCTGACCTTAGGCTCTAAATCAAGACATTCATCTTTACGAACACGACTAGAAAATCCTTTAAGTTTATTTTCTAACTCCTCAAGGTTTTTGTAATATTTGGGTATAGAGATCCAACGATTCGATCCGACAGGAATATCACCCATTTCTGCATACCTATTTCTAAAAGTTAAATAGCTGCTAAACCCTAAAAGTTCTGGATTTAAGAATGCACATTGTGTATATAGATCCAATGGAGATTTTGTTATTGGCGATCCTGTTAGGATACGCCTTATGGAGGATAGCGATCGTAGTTTTAATATGTTTTTT
>Ga0222719_10002847_pt1 | contig 15571 bp, 14 predicted proteins | sample C33_34DmetaG_FD_165039 | JGI IMG/M metagenome (GOLD analysis project Ga0222719, IMG submission 165039) | Estuarine water microbial communities from San Francisco Bay, California, United States - C33_34D | ecosystem: Environmental > Aquatic > Marine > Unclassified | place: USA: California...
TATTAAAAAATGGTGGAGGAGGCTGGATTCGAACCAACGTACTCGTAGAGAACAGATTTACAGTCTGCCGCCTTTAACCACTCGGCCACTCCTCCATTTCAAGGGTGCTATTTTTGTTCTAGAATGGACTTAAGTCAACTAGATTATCAATAACTTGCACAAATTATCACAAAAAGAAGTCCTTAAAGGCTTAAATCTAGAAAATATAGACTTTTATCTGCTTGATACAGTTGATTCAACAAGCACCTTTGCAAAAAAAGTATTATCAACCAAAGATTTTCTGGTTGTTATTTCTGAGGAACAAACTGCTGGAAGAGGCAGGCAAGGAAAGCAATGGTATAGCCCAGACACAGGTAATATTTACATGAGTGTAAAATTTAAAGATCGGAACCCTGCTCCTCTTAGTCTAATTATTGGACTTTTAATATCAGAAGCTATGGACTTAGTCTCTGGAAAAAAAATTAATGCTGGCTTGAAATGGCCAAATGATTTATTGATTAACAATAAAAAAATATGCGGGATTCTAATCGAATCTGAGGTTAATGAAGACATTGTTGAATTCATAGTTGGCATTGGAATTAATTATACCCTGCCCAGCAAGGAATCATGGTGGGGAGAAATTGGTAAGCTAGCTGATATCCTGCCGCGTGATAAATTAATTAATAGTATTTTGCATGGCATCATGAATTACTCACAATATGGTTATAAAAACTGGAAAGCGTCCTGGGAAAACAGATGCATGCATATGGGCATGGAATTAAAAGCTGTCACAACCAATCAAAAAGATACTGAGGTTGGAATCTTCCATGGTATTAATGAGGAAGGTAAAATGCTCCTACAAACACCAAAAGAACTAAAAATAATTAGTTCAGGTGAATGCTCTATTAAAGGGATATATTAGTTCAATGATGCATACAATCTTTAAAACAGAAATTACTCACAGTCATTCAGCTGCAATTGCATCAGTAGTATTTGGTGCGGGTTGTTTTTGGGGGGTTGAAAGAAAATTTTGGTCATTGCCAGGAGTGATAATGACATCTGTAGGTTATGCAGGTGGAGATCATCCAGATCCTACATATGAAATTGTTTGCGCTGGAATCACCGGTCATGCCGAGGTTGTAAAAGTTGATTATGATCCCATGCAAATTTCTTTAATGGATTTATTAAAAGTTTTTTGGGAATGCCATGATCCAACTCAGGGAATGAGACAAGGGAATGATCTTGGCACTCAATATAGATCTGCATGTTACTGCTTAAATGAATCAGATATGGAAATTGTTAATGCAAGCTTAAAACTGTATCAAGAAGTTCTACTTGGTTCTGGTTATGGAAACATCACAACAGAAATCAGACTGGAAGATAAATACTTTTTAGCAGAGGAATACCATCAGCAGTACTTAGATAAAAACCCAAATGGCTATTGTGGAATAGGTGGAACAAATTGCTCTTTCCCAAATTAATAAAAAGTATATAATAATTTTTTTTTGCCGGTATAGCTCAGTTGGTAGAGCAGTTGATTTGTAATCATCAGGTCCCGAGTTCAACTCTTGGTGCCGGCACCATTTTTTAAATACTTAAATCATCAAGATTGTAGTCTTTAAGATCCTCGCGAGCGGCATCATTCCAGTTATATGACTTACCTGAAATTTGAAAGGGTTTATATAAATAAGGGTCTTCATTTGGGAATCTTTGCTTTCTTGCATCAATCGCGTAGCCAATTACTCTCGATCGTCGCTCAACTATTTCCTCATTAAAAATCTGAGCATCACTGTGTATGCCGCCACCTCGAATGCCTAGGACCGATGATCTCCGATGAAATCCAAAATTCACTGTTATGCGTGGCTCATATCCGCAATTAGGAAATGAGCCATGAAGCAACTGACGATTGCAAATCACGACATCGCCAGGATTGCAGATGATTGGAACTGCGCCTTTTAATCTCTAGCTACCAGAAATATTGACTAGCTCTTGAATATCAATTTTTCCAATTTTATGAGTTCCTGGAACTACCCATACACCATTTACTGCCGTACTTCCAAAAACTTGTGCCATAAAATTAAAACCATGAATATCCTCATCAAAATTTTCACTATCCCAGTGTGTAACTCCATCCTGATGCCATGAAACAGCTGCTCCAATTCCTGGCTCTTTAATGAAAAGAGCTTCATTGAATGGAGCAAAATCTTTACCATTAATAGCCTCTGCAACCTTTAATAATTCTGGATGTGCATAAGTTCTTAAACAAGCTTCTGAAAATTGCAAAGATCCGAGCAAAATAAATGGTGATGCAACTGGAGAATCTTCTGGAGCTTTTGGCTCAAACATTTTAATTTGGTGTCTTCCATTGGCAAGTTCGGTTCCACCCAGAGGATCTCCTAAGGGTTTAGACCATACCAAAGTTAAAGCTTTTGAATCTACTCCTAAAGCAGGCTCACCATTTATATCAACTGAACTTTCAGGGTGGGTTGGGAAATTTAAACGCATCTTATCAAGATCAATTTTTATATCATCCAACTCATCATGACTAAGCACTCCTTCAAAGATATAAAATCCATTTTCAGAATAAGCTTTACGAATTGAAGCACTGAGATTACCTTGTGCATCAAAAGATATGGGCCCTCGATTATTAATTGCTAAAGCAGCCTTCTCTCCTTCAAGAAGATAATTTTTCATTTCCTGAGAATTATCTCCATAGAAAGCTGCGCATGCCTCTATGGATCGTTTTGCGTTGATCATATAAGTTTAATTTAGTGATTAAAGGTAAAAATATTATAAAAATTTTTTAAATGAAATTCAAAGAAGTATTTTGGCATAAAAATTGCATATTTATTGATGTACGCTAAGTATTCATTCTTTTCCCCCTAATTAGAAGTTGAATACAAATTCATATTAATGCTTAGCGTACTTTCCCCCTAAGAATGGTGAAGGATCTTTTAAAGATCCTTCATTTTTTCTTAAAAATTAAGCTCTGCAGAGATATTAATTAATCGCCCTCTGGGATCGTGCACCCTGGTATCAAAACTAAAATCAGGAGCGTCATATAGCAATGGTGCGCTCTTATCAAAAGCATTCATAATACCAAGACCCATTTCTAGCTCACCTACGCTGAGTTGAAATGACTTAGTTATTGAAAAATCATGCACTAAAAATGATTTTACAAAATTTGTATAGCCAAGATTGATCGCAGAGGTTGGGATCCCTCGCTCATTAGAATATCCATCTACATATCTAGTATTCATAGCAACCGAGAAATCATTTATAGTCCAGTTAAAAAAAGTATTCAATCTTAATTTGGGCAAAGAGTGAGTGTGAGCATCATAGTTGAACTTACCAACCCTATTTACCATTATGGAATGATCTCCATCTTCCTCCTGATCAAGGTGTTCAGGCGTTGAGAATTTTGATAGTTGAGTGGCTTTAATAGAATACTCAAAGTCACCATATCGAGTGGGTTTAAAAATATTTAACTCCAAATCAAAGCCACTGACCTCAGTTTTCTCTTCATTAAAATATGATGTGCTTACAGCAATCAACTCTCCGAATTGATTTCTTGTAACACTTGCTGCATATGGGTTTGTATTGAGTAAAACTTGTGCACTTTCTACTTCAATGCGATTTTCATAATCTATTGCCCAATAATCTATTGTCAAATCAACAGCCTCAGCAATGTTCCATATAAACCCAAAACTAATATTTTTGGAGGTTGCTGGCTTTAAATCTGGATTACCCAGAAGTGCCAAGCGAACAAATGGAGAGTCATTGATATCTCTTACACTGCCTAGCTGAATCTCAGATGAGAACATTTGCGCCATTGATGGTGCGGTAAAAGAGGTGCCAGTTGAGCCACGCAAAAGAAAGTTCTCAGAGGCCAAATACTTAAAAGAAAATTTTGGATCAAATGAAGAATCATTTTTAAGCTTTTCAAAACGACCAGATAAAATTAGGTCCAAACTATCACCAAAATTTTTGTTGGTTTCAAAAAAAATAGCTTGCTTATTTCTATCAGTGGTAACATTTTTTCCCCCGCCTAAAAATAGTAAATCAGCTCCTTTAATTAATTTTCCATCAGCATCAAATATTGCCCTACTTGCCTCAGAATAATTAATCTCAAGATCCTCTGAATTGAGTTGAAAACCAAGAGCAAAATTCATGCCTTGTGTTTGACCAGTTAAAATTCCATCCATGGATATCAAACTACCCGTCTTGATAGAAGTCTCAGATCCTTTAATGTAATCAATTAGACTTGGTGAATTTTCTAAGGGTAAAAATATATTCCACTGCTCATTACCATTTGGCCCGCCTTCCCCTAAAATTGCTGCCTCGAATCTTGATTCAATGGTATCTGGACGATTGTGTTTATTCTCATGTTCGCTTGCAGTCAAAGAAAGTTCGAAATTCATATCTTCCGAGATATTAAACATCAAACTATTGCTCCAATGATATTGAAAAATGTCTTTGGGTGAATTGGGCGAAGGAAATGCTGAGCCCAAGGGTCGCCCATACCAAATAATCGGAACATTGAATGGGCTTCCTCCTTGCCCAGGAAGAATTTTTTTAGATAAATATGATAATGCTGGGTATGAGGGGGACTGAGGATTGTCATTAACTTCAACAGAAGTCATGAGCAAAGTCATAGAATGATCTATTGCTTCACCAGATCTTTGAAAATGGAGATAACCTTTTAAGTGATCTTCATCATTTACTATATTAAATCTTTCACCATAGAGAAATTTACATCTAGGGCCCGCAATCACTCCGCCATTTGCAACGCAGCTTTGGTCAGGGATTGTTTGATTTTTTGAATAGCTGCCTGCATATGGGCCTGACTGTAATAAATCCGCTTCTGTAATCTTAAAGCTATTACCTAGCCCACTAAGACCAAGCTCAGCTAACTTCGGGATTTTACTTGCATTTAGTGGGGACCTATTAAGCCTACTAATCGCAATAACATATTTCCCATCAAAAGCTTCTCCTCCATGAAGCAATCCGAAAGATATGTCTTGTTGATCATAGTTGGAGGTTTTCTGAGAGGTTGCAGATATTTTCAAGCCATCAAAAGCATGGTAGGTGTGAAAATTAATAACGCCTGCAACTGCATCAGATCCATATAAAGAAGTAGCACCATCTTTAAGAATTTCAATTCGCTCAAGAGCAATCTCAGGAATGATGTTAACATCAATATAGCCCTCTCCTTCATGAGAGGGTGTACCAGCATGAGTCTGTCGTTTTTTATTAATTAAGACCAATGTAGATGCATGATCCATCCCTCGTAAAGTGATTGCAGACATTCCCTGATCAACACCATCCAAGGCATTGGTCTGAAAATGAGAGCCTGAGGCAACGCTGAGATACTTGCTTAGCTCAGCAACTGTTGAAACCCTTAAATTCTTATAATCTTCTGCTGAAATAACGTCTACTGGAGAAGCATTTTGTTCAGAGGATTCTATATAGGACGCAACTGAAATAATCTCTTCAGTTTCCTGAGCAAAGGTAAAATTAATGACAAGGGAAAAAATGCAGAATGTAAGTAAAATTCTAGAATTCATTTAGCGGATAAATAATAATTTTTAACGATTATACGTATTTTAAAAATAAAAAAATCGGAAACCATTTAATAATAGTTTCCGGTCCATAAAACCTATTTAGATGAAATAATTAGAATGTTAGGTTAAACCTAATACCATAATTTTTTCCAGGTAAAGGAACCTGAGTTTTTACATATGAAGAATGATTTCTAGCAATTTCATCAAGTAAGTTGTTTCCAAATAATGAAACAGTTAAGTCTCCCTGACCGCCAAGATCAAAACTTCTAGATAATTTAGCATTCAACATTTGATAGCCATCTGTATTAGTCTCAGCAAGGCCTATATCATTTTGTTTTTTAACATCTTTGAACATCAATCCAAAGATTGTATTATCTTGTAAATATTTCAATTTAAAGATATTTCGAACTGGATTTAATCTTGGAATATTGCCACCACTAGAGAACTTTCCAGAAATTTCATCTCTTCCAAATGATAGAGTCAACTCGCCAGAACCTAGGTCCATTGTGTTACCAAATTCAAGCTCATAACCATCTAATTCTGCGTCTTGTTGAAGATAGTTTGCAAGAATTAAACCTCCATGATCATCATGACCCTCTTCATGCTCCTCATCATGTTCTTCATGCTCTTCTTCAGTTTCATCTTGAAGATAAATATAGTTATCAACATCATTCATGAACACAGTAGCTTTAGCAAAAAAGCTGCCATTTTTCATGTTAAGTGTTAAATCTATATTGTTAGATGTTTCTGAATTTAAATTTACATTACCAACCTCAAATCTAGCGGTTGCTAAATGAGCTCCATTCATAAACATTTCAGTGGTTGAAGGTGCTCTTTCTACTGAAGAAAACCCAAAATCAAAGCTGAGAAAGTCGTTAAGCTCTCTTCCAATATTTAAGGCAATACTAGAATTGTTAAAAGCTTTATCATAATAAGCAACCTCACTTTCTTCATGCTTATCATAATCTTCATCATGATGCTCTTCTTCGTGCATTGATACTATAGACCCTTCGTTATCAATAATGTCATATCTAACACCAAAATCTAAATCGAAAGAATCAAAACTTCGGCTCAAGTAATAACCAAATGTAAGCTCATCTCTTGATGCAGGAGTCATAAATGCTTCTGCTCCGATCACTGATGTATCCTCATTAACAAAGTTGATAGCAAATTTTTGAGAGACTGTAGAATTTGAAAAATCAAAAATAGCTCCTGCCTCTATTGCATCATTTGTAAAAGTAGTTGGTCCTTCAGAATGACCTTCATGCTCATCGTGATCCTCATCTTCATCTTGATGATCGTCTTCATCATGATGCTCTTCTTCCTCATGCGCTTCTTTAGCATGTTGCTCAGTAAAGGAGTAATCAGTGTCTCGCATAAAAACATCAACTTTTTTTACTAAATTACCAGTCAAATTGAAAGATCCTCTGATGTCGAACTTCTCAGAATCAGTGCTACTAAAAATTCTTTCGCCCTCATGCTCATCATGGCCCTCTTCTTCGTCACCATGCTCATCGCCATGACCGTCATGTCCTTCACCGTGATATGGAATTCCATACATGCTTTCAATGCTTGCCAATGAAACTCCAAGATAACCCCAGTCGCCTGTAGTGGATGCACCAAATTTAAATGACTCTGATTCAAAATCAGAATTTGCCAAGAAGCCTAAGTTTTCTTCGTGCTCCTCATGCTCTTCTTCGTGATCATCATGGTCTTCATTTTCATCGTGATGCTCTTCTTCATGCATAATTGCACCATTAGGAACATCAAAATTTCCAAGAGAGGTATTTTTATATGCAAGGCTAATGTTTATATAACCGCCAACATTGTCCTGATAAAAGAAGCTTTGACTGTCCCCATCATTAACTGATTGTGACTCAGCACCGACTTTAAATAATCGCTCTACATCTTTCATGGCAATAGAGTTATCAACAATGTTGACGATGCCGCCAACTGTTCCGTTCGTGTAGAGTAAAGAAGACGGGCCTCTAACAACCTCTATTTGCTGCACATTACTCATGTCAACGTCGTTAAGATGGTCAGCACCAAGGCCTGAAACATCACGATTGACCATTCCATTATCTAGAACTTTAACTCTTGTACCTGACATCCCTCTAATAATGGGTTGACCGACCGCAGAGCCATAGTCTGCTGAAGAGACACCCAATAAATCATCTATGCTTTCGCCTAGACTTTGAGTGGCTTCAGTTGCAATATCCTCTCCGCTTAAAATATGAATTGGGTTAGCTAACTCGCTGGCAGCTTTATCAATTAAAGCTGAAGTAACAACCACTTCATCCATATCATCAGCAAACAAGGTGTTGATTGAGAAAGTAACTAACAGTAAAAAGAAAAATTTATTAATTTTCATAAAAACCTCCTGAAAAGAAAAATTAAAATTTAAAAAGATTTAAATATTAATTTTTGGAGGTGCTTGTGAGTGAAAAGGTTTATTTACTTGTAGAGAGAAATCTTGGGGGGACTCCTGATCTACAATTTGTGGAAAAATTTCACTAGGAATAAAAACAAAAACTTCTAAGTCTGAAGATACTTCGTTGAGACAAGTTTGGCATTCTAATTGAGGCCTCTCCGTTGATGGAGTTTCATCAATGTGTGCAAATGAATGCAGTGATATACTTGCAAGGAAAAATAACCCAATGAATGAAATAGTTTTTCTTTTGAGCCCTAAATTCATAAGCTGATATTAAAGCATCACATTAAAATTACAACTGCTGCAAAATACAATGTACAAAGAAGCAATCCAAGACGCCATCTCAACACATGAGCTTCCATCAGAGTGGAGCTCAGCTCTCTTAAGTGAAGCGGAGCATGTAGCTCAAAAGAAAAAAACTGCAAAATACAGAAAAGATTTAAGAAAGCTCCCTTTTGTAACCATTGATGGTGAAGACGCTAAGGATTTTGATGATGCTATTTATTGCGTTAAAAATACAAGCGGCTATAGACTGTATGTAGCTATTGCAGATGTTTCTTATTATGTTGAGGCCAATTCAAAGCTTGATAAAGAGGCAAAAAAAAGAGGCACCTCAATCTACTTCCCAGAGACGGTCATCCCAATGCTTCCAGAAAACCTATCAAATGGAATATGCTCGCTGAGACCTAATGAGGATAGGTGCTCAATGATATGCGAAATGTCTATTGATCTTGATGGTAAAAGAAAAAAATATAAGTTTTATAGCGGTTTAATAAACTCTAAAGCTAGGCTTACTTATAACCAAGTCGAAAAACACTTTAAAAAATCATCTAACATTAAACAATCAATAGTTCGTGAATCAATAAAGCATCTTTTTGATCTTACCAATGTAAGGTTAAAACTTCGCAATCAAAGGAAAGCATTAGAAATCAATCCAACTGAAGCAATCCTTGAGTTAAATAAAAATAAAGAAGTAAATAATATAGTCATTAAGAAAAATCTCTTTGCGCATAAGCTTGTTGAAGAATCGATGCTCCTTGCAAATGAATCAGCTGCTGAGTTTATGCACGATCGCTTAAATTTAGGAGTCTATAGAATTCATGAAGATCCAGACCCAAGTAAGCTTGAAACATTAAAAAAGCATTTTAAAGTTCCAGCACAGATTGCAAAAAAATCATCGCCCTTAGAAGTAATTAATAGCTGTCTTAGAGAGGCGCATGAGAAGAAAGATGACACGGGTCAGATTCTGGTTCTTCAAACTCTTGCAAGAGCAGAGTATTCAACAAACAACCTAGGTCATTTTGGGTTGCAGCTCAAACAATACTCTCATTTTACTTCTCCTATTAGAAGATATCCTGACTTATTGGTTCATCGACTAATCAATGCATCCCTTGCTCATAAAAAACCCAATATGAGACAAAATGAGCTTCAAGATGAATGTGAAAATTCTTCAATGCTTGAAAGGCGTGCAGAAAAGGCATCTAGACAAGTTGAACAAGTCTTAATTTGCTCTTACTTAAAAAATAAAATTGGTTCCTCTATGGATGGTGTAATAACCGGAGTGACTGATTTTGGTTTATTTATAAATTTAGAAAGATACTTTATTTCTGGATTATTGCATGTCTCTGATTTGCCGGATGACCGATATCAATATCTACAAGATCGAAGCGCTCTTAAGGGACGAAGGAGAGGAGGAATATATAAACTTGGGCAGAAACTTAAGGTTAAAATTACTGCTATCTTTCCGCTTGAACGTAAGATTAATCTAGTGATTTCAAATGGAAAAAAATAATTCTACAAATCTTCGAGTGGGCTTTCATAGTATAGAAATGCTCTTAAAGCTTTCGCCTGAGAATATAAAAAAAATCTTTGTGCCAGCGAATCGAAATGATGATAGAGCTCTTAGCCTGATTTCAATGGCTGAAAAGCTTTCCGTTTCAGTAGAAAGAAAAAAAAGTTTAAGCCAGCACCCTGAGGCTATTCTTAAAAATGAGGTTAACCTGGGCCTAAGTGATATAAAAAAATATGAGGAAACCATTCAACATGATAACCCTACGTTTTTGGTCGTAGATAATGTAATTGATCCCAGAAACCTTGGGGCATGCATTAGATCCGCAGCAGCTAGTAATGTTGCTGGAGTAATTATCAATAAATATCATTGCTCTCCAATCACCCCATTGGTTAGACAAGTTTCTGCAGGTGGTACGGAATCGATTCAGATATTTACGGTAACAAACTTAATTAATTGCTTGAAGCACTTTGAGAAACTAGGCTATTTTATCCTAGGAACAAGTGAGCACGCAGATGCAATGCATACTGATTTAGACCTAAATAAACCTATTCTTGTGATTATGGGCTCTGAAGAAGAGGGCATGAGAGAGAAAACTTTAGAAAAATGCTCTGAGGTATGTACTCTATCAAAGAATCAGACGATCAATAGCTTGAATGTTTCTGTTGCTACAGGGGTAGTACTTTTTGAGATAGCTAGGCAGAAGTTAGCATAAAATTCATTTACAATAACTGAACTTAATACTATCTTTGAATCAAATTAATGCTTAACCAAAGAACCATAAAAAATCCCATCAAAGCTGTAGGTGTAGGTCTTCACAGCGGCAAAGATATGACATTGGAGCTTTTGCCTGCCCCCATTGATGCTGGTATAACTTTTATAAGAACAGACTTGGATCCTGAAATAAGCATTCCAGCTATATTTGAATATGTTGGAGATACAACTCTTTCAACAGCTCTTTTTAAAGAAGGATATAAAATCGGGACTATAGAACACTTATTGTCTGCAATCGCAGGCTTAGGGATCGATAACTGTATAATTAAAGTTGATGGTCCTGAAGTTCCAATTATGGATGGTAGCGCAAGCCCTTTTGTGTTTTTGATTCAGTCAGCTGGATTAGAGATACAAGAAAAATTAAAAAAATTTATTAAAGTAAAAAAAGAGGTTAGGGTTGAACGCGGAGATACATATGCAGCTATTAAACCGTTTGACGGTTTTAAAGTCTCATTTGAGATTGACTTTGATGATGCAACCATAAAAAAGCATGCTCAAAAATCATCAATCGATTTTTCCTCTACTTCCTTTGTAAAAGAGGTTTGCAGGGCGAGAACTTTTGGATCAGTAAAAGATAAGGATACTCTTCAGTCTCAAGGATTGGCATTAGGGGCGAGTGCTGATAATGCAATTGTTCTTGGAGAAGATGGCATTCTCAATGAAGAAGGCCTTAGATTTGATGATGAATTTGTAAAACATAAAATGCTCGATGCAATTGGTGATTTATACCTGCTTGGACATAATCTTATTGGTCAGTTTTCAGGTTATAAATCTGGTCACTCTCTTAATAATGAGTTATTAAGAAAAATATTGGCATCTGAGGATGCATGGGAAGTAGTCACATTTGAAGATTCATCAATTGCCCCCATATCATATGCAAGAGCTCCATTTGGTGATGCAATATAGCCCTGAATAGAACAATATAATTTTAAAAAATTAAACTCATGTCATTTTTAACCAGAATATTTGGAAGCAGTAATCAACGTTCATTGAAGCGCATGCAGATATCTGTAGACCAAATCAATGACCTTGAACCAAATTACCAAAAACTGAGTGATAGTGAGTTAGCTAACCTAAGGGAAAAATTAAAGGAATCCTCAAAAGATTTAAACTTTAATTTATTGGCTCACACTTTTGCTGCAACCCGTGAAGCAAGTGTCAGAGCAACCGGCTTAAGACACTTTGATTCTCAAATGCTTGGAGGTATAGCTCTTTCTGAGGGTAACATTGCTGAAATGAAAACTGGGGAAGGGAAAACTTTAGTTGCCACCCTGCCCGCCTATCTAAACGCAGTAAATGGTAACAAAGTAATATTGGTTACAGTGAATGACTATCTTGCCCAAAGAGATGCTGATTGGATGAGACCTATTTATGAAGCGCTTGGATTAACTGTTGGAGTAATCTATTCAAATCAATCATTCGAAGAAAAAAAATTAGCCTATCAATGCGATGTTATCTATGCCACCAACGGGGAACTGGGCTTTGATTACTTAAGAGATAATATGGCTCTTCGTACCGAAGATAAAGTCCAATGCTCATTAGATTTTGCAATTGTCGATGAAGTGGATTCAATTCTCATTGATGAAGCCAGAACACCTTTAATAATATCTGGTCCTTCAAATGAAAGTGCAGACTATTACATGCAAATTAAAAAAATTATACCCAATTTAAAGGAGCAATTGAGAGAGGGCACTGAAGATGAACCGCTGCATGACGATGAAAAAGGTCACTACATTATTGATGAAAAAAACAGGTCCATTGAACTGACTGATGATGGATACATGTTTGTTGAAAGGCATCTTGAAGAACTAGGTTTACTTCAATCAGACGATAGCCTCTATTCAGTAAGTAATTTAAAGATTATGCGTTATGTAAATGCAACTTTAAAAGCTGCGTTTTTATTTAAAAAAAATATCCACTACTTGGTGAGAGGTCAAGAGGTTCTATTGATTGATGAGCATACTGGAAGAACAATGCCAGGCAGAAGAATGAGTGAAGGTATTCATCAAGCTCTCGAATGCAAAGAAAATACACCTATCCAGAGAGAATCTCAAACCCTTGCATCCACCACTTACCAAAACTTCTTTAGACTGTTTAATCAACTTTCTGGTATGACAGGTACTGCTGATACAGAAGCGGCTGAGTTTGCAGAAATATATGGCTTAAATGTTTCAATTATCCCAACGAATAAACCAATGGCTAGAGAAGATAATGATGATTTAGTTTTTCTTACTCAAGATGCAAAATTTAAAGCCTTGATTGAAGAAATAGAAGTCTTGCGTAAAAAGGACGCCCCAATATTAGTTGGTACAGCCTCAGTTGAGTCATCGGAAAGAGTTTCTGCTCTGCTGAATCAAAAAAATATTGTTCATCAAGTCCTTAATGCAAAACAACATGAAAAAGAGGCAGAAGTTATTGCGAATGCTGGGCGCCCCGGTGTAGTTACAATAGCTACAAATATGGCCGGAAGAGGTACAGATATTGTATTGGGGGGTAAAGAGAATATAGGTGATGGTGAGTGGGAAAAAAGACATCAAATAGTCCTGGATGCTGGTGGTCTTCATATTCTTGGAACTGAGAGACATGAATCTCGCAGAATTGATAATCAGCTAAGAGGTCGATCAGGCAGGCAAGGAGACCCAGGCTATTCAAAGTTTTTCTTATCCCTAGAAGACGACTTATTAAGATTATTTATATCTGATAGTCGAAGAAGTCTATTTGAAAGAATCGGAATGGGGATGACCATATTGAACATAAGATGCTTTCTCGTGGTATAGAAAATGCACAAAAAAGAATAGAGAGTAGAAATTTTGATATTAGGAAAAATCTATTGGAATATGATGATGTTGCAAATGATCAAAGGCAGGCAATTTATTCATTAAGAAATCAACTTCTCAATGAAGATAATATTTCTGAAGCAATTAATGAATTAATTAACGATGAAATGCATGCCGTCTCTAATGATTTCGTGCCATTGGATTCAGTCGAAAGTCAATGGAGACTTAAAGAATTAGACAAGTTTCTCTTGGATCATTACTTCATTGAAGAAAATATTTCGACACAAGTTAAGAATGATAAAAAATTAACTCCTGCAACAATTTCAAGTCTGATTGCTGATAGTGCAGTAAAAAAATATAAAGAGAAATACATAAAAATTGGAGATAATCTCGCTCAACTTGAAAAGCAGGTAATGTTACAAATCCTTGATGTTCATTGGAAAGATCATTTGGCTGAAATGGATCATTTAAGACAGAGCGTTGGTTTAAGAGCTTATGCTCAAAAAAATCCTAAGAACGAATATAAACGCGAAGCCTTTGAGATGTTTGAAGTGATGTTGAATGAAATTAATAGCGAGGCGATTAAGGTTTTATTTAGGTTAGAGCTTGCAAGTGAGGAAGAGATTCAAGAGTTAGAAGCAAGATCCCGTGAAGCTCAGCAAAACAGAGAAATGAAACTTCAGCAAGAGAAAATTGAACCGGTTATAGGCAATGATCAGAGCTCCGAACCTGAGCAATTTTCTAAAGTTGAGACAATCAAGATGGATGAACCAAAATTAAAAAGAAATGAGATTGTAAAAATTACTAATGGCAAAGAGATTAAGGAATTAAAATATAAAAAAGCTGAGCCCCTTATAGAAACGGGTGAATGGAGGATAGTTTAATAATTAGATCTTAGTCTTCATAAAAATCTTCTGATTCCATCGGTCTGCTAATTAACTTCTCTTCGTTAGTCCAAGCACCAAAATCAATCAATTTACATTTTTCTGAACAGAAAGGTCTATAGATATTAGCTGGGCTTAAATCAGCTTGTTTTTTACATTGAGGACAATCTTTTTTCATTTTTTACTCAAGCCTGAATAAAATTTATGCATTGCTAGAGATCTAGTTTTTAAATTTTCCAGAGAGTCATTATTAGGTATAACATCATTAGCAATACTTAACCTTTCTGCCCTAGTGCATTGAGAGTCTAGAATTTTTTGAATCTGCTCTCTTGAGTTATTATCACGAAGAGTAGCTCTTTCAAGTTGAAGCGTTGAATCACAATCAATGACCAGGATTCTGTTGTAGGCACTCATACTATTAGTTTCAAAAATCAATGGAACCATAATAATTGAATATGGAGAAGTTGAAGCTGCTATTCTTTCAGCCATCAAATCTCTTACCATAGGGTGGGTGATAGACTCTAAAACCTTTTTCTTCTCTTTGTCATCAAAGATTTCTTTTCTTAATTGTGCTCTATTAATAGATCCATCTTCACCAAGAATATTAGAGCCAAAATACTCTATTATACTTTTAAATTCTGGGGTATTTTGTTCAATTACTTCTCTAGCTAGATGGTCTGCATCTATAACAGTCACACCTTCGTTTTGAAAAAAATTTGCTGCTGCTGATTTGCCGGATCCTATGCCGCCAGTAAGACCAACAATCATTTTTGAGGCTTAGTATTGATATAACTAGGGACATTATGCGCCCAAGAACTCTCCTCTACTCTTGACGCAATAAACCATTGATCATTTATTTTTTTATAAGTATCTTGATACCACATGCCCAAAAAAAAGACTTGATCATCTTCTGTTTGCATGGGATTAAAACACATCACTTTTCCAGAAGCGATATGACCATCCAGGGTAAGAGAAATATTTGAAATTAAATGTTGGTAATTTGGGAAATGATCTAGAGCTGTTTCCAAGTACTGAATGATTTCTTGCAGATTACCTGCTATTCCACCAACTGCTGTGTAATCAATATAGGCATCTTGTGTAAATAAATTATTGAAATCTTGAAAATTTTTAGTATCGACAGCAGTTGCATAATCAGTAACAAGCTTTTCAAGTTCCATTCGATCTGAGATTTCAGTAATATCCATTTAGATATTTTAATACAAAAAAAAGGCCCTCAGATAACTCTGAGAGCCTTTTAAAGAAAAAAGCCTGACGATTACCTACTCTCACACAAGGAGACCTTGCACTACCATTGGCGTGAGTTCGTTTCACTTCTGAGTTCGAGATGGGATCAGGTGGTACCAAACTGCTAT
>Ga0222719_10002851_pt1 | contig 15552 bp, 11 predicted proteins | sample C33_34DmetaG_FD_165039 | JGI IMG/M metagenome (GOLD analysis project Ga0222719, IMG submission 165039) | Estuarine water microbial communities from San Francisco Bay, California, United States - C33_34D | ecosystem: Environmental > Aquatic > Marine > Unclassified | place: USA: California...
ACAATTTTTAGGATTTTCATTAGATACTCAAGTAGATCAAAATCAATTATACGAAGTAGCACAAGCTAGATTAAAAACTATACTAACTGAAACACAAAAATTAAATCAGTATGAAAACGCTTTAAAAATTACTAAAGCTCAACAAGGTGAAGTAAACGCTCGTTTAGCAGTAACTGCCGGAGATAGGGCAGAAAAACTTAGAGAAACTAATGCTTTAGAATTACAAAGTTTAAGTTTACAAAAACAAATAGCGGAATCACAAAAAACTTTATTAATACAACAAGCACTTGGAGAAGCTGCGGCTGCTACAGCAGCAGGATTATCTGAAGATGAAAGAGCTGCTGCCCAACAAAAGTTAATAATTACACAAAACTTGATTGCTTTACGAAATATTGAAATAGAATCTCTCGAAGCAGCGGCAGATTCCGCAGAACGCAGAGGACTCTCAGAAGAAGCTCTAGGAAGAATTGCAGAAGCTAGATTAATTATAACTAGAAAAATTAATGCTGCTGAAGCTGCTTTCACTGTAGCTAGAGAAAAACTTATTAGAAGCAATGCTGCTGAATTATCAAACCTAAGAGAACGTAATAAATTAGAGGTAGAATCTACTCAGTTAGCTATAGCACGCAGAGCTATAGCTATAGCTAATTTTGGCGAAAGAGCTAAATTAGATGATAGACAAAAAGTAGCCTATGATAGAGAACTAGCACTATTAGAAGTAGATGTACAACGATTAGATAATTTAATTGAGCGTGGTCCTATTGAGGAAAAATTACTTAAATATAAGCAAGAAGAACGTGAAATTACTAATGATATTAATATACTTAATGAACGATTAAAAGCTACATCAGATGCTTTAGTATTTTCTGCCGAAGATAGAATTAATAAGTTAAATAAAGAATTAGATTTACAAAAATTAATTGCAAGGGCCGAGTTAGAACGATTAGTCAATAGAAGAAACGCTATTTTAGCTGATGATACTAATGATAGTCAACAGCGTGAACAATTAGCTTTAATATACGCACAAATTGTTGCTGCTGGAGAATTATTACGAAATCAAGAAAGAAGAGCGGATATAGAGCGTAATACTTCTGGAGCGCAAATAGCTCAACAAATATTGGAAGCAGAATTAAATTTAGTGTCTGCTCAAAAAGAATTATTAGATCTTCGTGGTCAAAATGCTACTATTGTAGGTGAATATTTACAAACAAGACTAGATACAAATGCTTTAGAACTTAAAGCTATTAATTTAGAAAAAGGAAAAGTAGCAGCTAGAATAGAAGAACTAAGTCAATTAGAAGAAATTGATGTAATTCAAGCCAAACAATTAGATCAAGAATTAACTAGATTACAAATTCTAGATCAACAAGCAGAGGCTCTTCGACGTCAAGCTGAATCTACGAATGCGCTTGTACGACAACAAGAAGTTGGACAAGGTTTAATTTTTTCTCAAGAAGGTATTGATCAAACAGCACATTTCTTTAGAAGAGCATTAGAAGAAGAAATTCCTAAGTTAAAATCTACAATGGAAATTCTTGGTAGAGGTTTTGCAGATACTGTTTTAACTGCTTTTGATACAGCAGTAGATAATCTACTTGAAGGCGGAGAAAAATTCGGAGAAGCAGTACGTGAAGGATTAAAAGCTAGTTTAAGAGAAGTAATTGGCGATGTTATTAAAACCAATATTCGCTCTAGTATACTAGATATAATGGAAGCAGTTGCGCCAGGCTTTACAGGTAAAGTTAAAGCACAAGAAAATGCTGCTATTAAAACTGAAGTTAATACTAATAATGCTGTACTATTATTAAGTGATATAAAAGATATATTAAATAGTCAACCTTTAGGTGGTGGCGTAGCAGCTAATCCTATATTAAATATTCTTGGAAGTACAGCTCCAGCAGGACCAAGTATATATGAGTTAATGTCCCCACCAACATCTGCGGATACTCCATTAAAATTAGCTTCTCCAATAAATGCAATAGTTCAAGAAGATCAATCTCAAGCCGCCAAAGGTATGGAAGGTCTACCAGCTACTACAGAAGCAGGATTTGCAAGTGCTTTAGCCGCATCAAATACTGGATTTGGAAATGTAGTAAGTACATTATTTAATATTATTTCTGTACTTCAAACAGTTGGTTCTTTAGGCGGCGGCGGAGGCGGAGGCGGATTATTTGGAGCAATAGGCACCCTATTCGGCGGCCCTGCGCCAACTCCAATGGCTAGCGGTGGATATGTACATAGTCCATCATTATTATTGGCTGGTGAAGGCGGTAATAGTGAAGCTGTAGTACCTCTTCCAAATAATCGTGAAATTCCAGTAGAGATGCGTGGAGGTTCTGGAGACACTGTAAATATTGAACAAAACTTTGATTTCCGCAATGCTGATGCCGGTTCAGTGTCTAGACTGCGAAGTGAAGCAAGAGCAATCGAAGAAAGAACATTTAATAAAGTATTTGCCGAAATTAATAAGGGCGGCAGATACGCAAAGATAACGGGTAGAAGATAATGGCAGTTTTAACCTTTCCATCAATTACTCCAGATACTATTGATTTTGGAATAAGATATAATACACAAGTTTCTACCACTACATTGAGTGGTATTGTTCAAACTGTAGAATTACCAGGAGCGCGTTGGTTAGGATCTATGACTTTCAGAGATTTAACACCGGAAGATTCTGCCGCATTAAAAGGTTTTTTAATGAGATTACGTGGTTCTTCGGGCAGATTTTATTATGGAGATCAATCACACACTAGTCCGTTTAATACTATCACTGGGGAACCGCTAACTGTAGAAGCTACTTCAACGGAAGGAGCTTTAAAAGTTAGTCCCACTAATGGTGGTTCTGGTGGAGTATTTTCTATCGGAGACTATATAGAAGTAGGTTCTAGTGCTAGTGATGAGAATAGAGAATTAAAAATGGTAGTAGCAGTAACTGGTACTACACAACAAACTTTAACTATAGAACCATTAATGCGACGCACTGATTATATAGGATTAGATGTAAGATATACTAATCCTACGGGTAAATTTTTATTGACTTCAGATGATCAAGCTCGTTGGGCTGTTCGCAGTAAGGCTAAGTTATCCGATTTAGCATTAGAGTTCGTAGAGGGATAAATGAGTAAATTAATAGATACATTGGTACAAGCATCAATAGATAGTAAAAATTATGCGGGAGTTTTACTTGCACGATTTGAATTTCTTTCTCCTGCCGGATACTTACGTTGTGCTAATACGTATCAAAATATTTATTGGGATGAGGGTGCTGGTGAGGAAGAATATTTAGGTGTAGGTAACCTCGCGGACATTTCAGTAGCTCCTGAAACTAATGAGTTGGGCGCGACAGTAGTTACATTTACTTTAAGTGGTATTCCTCAAAATATTATTAATGAAAGTTTTGATAATAATTATAGAAATCAACCTGTTTATTTATACTATGGAACACTAGATAAAGATACTTACGCTGTAGAAGGTGGAGCAACTGGTCCTATTCTTGTATTTGCCGGATTAATGGATTATTCTGTTATTGATTACGGACAACAAGCTACAGTATCTATTTCAGCTACTAGTAGATTAACAGACTGGGAACGTATTAAAGGTGGAACTTTTAGTCATTCTTATCAACGAAATTATGTAGATCCTTCAGATCAAGGATTTAAATATATAGTTGCACTACAAAATAAAGATGTTAGTTGGGGGCGTTATAGTCCTACTGATGGGTATACGGGTAATCCGGGCACTAACGGACCAGGTAATAATGGTGGTGGTAAAGAGAGAGGTCCAAAAGGATAAATGAAATCTTTAACTGATATTATATATCAATATAAAAATAAAAGTTTCAATTGGGGAACTCTTGATTGTTGTATATTTACTGCTAAAGTAGTAGAAGAATACACAGGTCGAGATTTGCCCTATTGGAAAGATGTGTTAAATTATACTGATCAAAAAAGTTCAGGGGAGATATTATCATCTCTTAACTGTGATTCTGTATTAGATTTACCTACTAAGATTTTGAGTAAACCTAAACTACCTATTTCAGAAGCTAAACAAGGTTATCCGGTATATTTTTTGAATGAAAAAGATGAGGGTACATTAGGTATTTGTAATGGAAAACGAGCATATTTTTTAAAGGAAAAGAAAGGTTTGATTCCCGTAAAGATAGAAGATTGTTTATATTGTTGGAGTATTGATTAATGCCACAAGTTGGTGCTGCTCTTGTTACTGGATTAACTGCTGCTTTTGGCGGTGGAGCATTTGCTGCTGCACTTGCTTCAACTGTAGTAGCACTTGGTACTATTGCACTTAATTTAGCAATAGCTAGTTTATTAGGAAAAATATTAGCTCCTAAGGGTACCGACAGTAGAGATGTAAGAGGATTACAGCAAGTAATTAAAAATAGTATCGCACCTAGACGAATTATATATGGTGAAACTATATGTGGTGGTGTACTTACATCAATAGAAACTACAACTGTAAATAATGAAGAATTAAATCAAATTATTACTTTGTGCGGACATCCTATAGAAGATATTCTTGGTGTATTTTTAGACGATGAATATATTGATATTTCTGGATTAGCAGATACTCCATTTAGTACAAATAATGCCGCTAATGATCTAACTACTAGTTGGTTGGTAGATTCTGGAGCTTTTGGACCAGATTCCGAAGGTGTACGCCATATTGCTATAGTTAAAAATACCGGCTGGGGATATGCGGATTTTACTTATGTTACAGATGAAAACTTACCTGAAGTTTTAGGGGATCAAGCTCGCAATTTAGAAATAGAAAGTAAAGGAGAAGCTACACGAAATTTTTGGAATGCTCCTACTAGTGTTGTAAGAGATAGTCAAACTGGATTATATGCAGCAACTGGTGGCCAACAAAAATTAACTAATTGTGCTTTTATTTATTTAAGATTTAGTTATAACGAAGAAATATTTAATAAGTTTCCTCAACCAAGATTTCATGTAAAAGGTAAAAGACTTTATAATCCAAATCTAGATTCTGCTCTAACAGCTTATGGGGCTGCTGGTGGGTCTCACGATCTAAATGATCCTGATACTTGGGAGTGGTCAGAAGATTGGACACTTTGTGTTTTAGATTATTTAATTAATCCAGATTACGGATTAGCAGTTAAAGCTAGTACTGCTGGAGCTGAAATAGATAATGTTTTATATAATGAAATAGACTGGGAACAAGCTATACTTTCTTATCAAAATTCATCTGAAATAATTGGAACAAATATTGAGGGTGATAGTAGAAATAGTCCAAGATATACTGTAAACGGTATATTTGAAACAGATTCAACTCCTATTTCCATTATGGAAGCTTTATTAACTAGTGGTGCTGGTAGTTTAGTATATTCTCAAGGTAAATATAAAATACTTTCTGGAAGATATAGAACACCAGAATCCGAAGCTAATATCATTAACGAAGATATGATTGTTAGCTCTGTTCAGATTCAAACGCATACTCCAAGAGCACAATTATTTAATAAAGCTGGTGGAACATTCATTAATCGTGGAGATGGATACGATCCGGACTCTCCTGTTGATATGGATACTAATTTACCAGAATTTATCGCAGATGAATTCCCAATTGTAGATCCAATAGATAGTAGTGGATTTAATCCGTATGAAATTATTGATGGAGAACCAATTCATAGAGAATTTGATTTTCCATTTACAGTGCGACACTGGGAAGCTCAGCGTTTAGCAAAAATTCAATTAGAGCGTATACGTCGTGGCATAACTGTATCTTTCAAGGCAACCTTAGAAGCTGTAAAATATAGTGTAGGTGATGTAGTTTATTTAGAAATTCATAGTGATTCTAAGTATACTGGAAGAGCTTTCTTTAATAGATTAGGTTTAGATAGTGCTGTCCAAAATCAAGATAGTCCTTTAACTGATCCGTATTATAAACAATTTCTAATTACAGAAATGAATTATAATTCAGACCATACTATTGATATAATTATGGTTGAAGAGGCTCAAGAAATCTATGAGTGGAATGATGGATTTGCTACACCAGATACTAGTGAACTAGGAACAGAATTAACAAGTATACGATCTTTTAGTCCATTACTAGCTCCAACATTTATTTTACCTTCTCCATATGAAACTATTACTGAATCAACTGTGGTTTTCGGTAATAAAACACTAGTTTATTTCACTACACCAGAAAAATCATCTCCTAATTGGGATTACCAAGATAGGTACAAAGTATCCACTTATGTATTAGAATATGGTATAGTAGATAATCCATCTAATCCTAGCACAAGAGATAGAGTAAGTACTTGGGTTAGTGCAGGAGCTTTCCTTGTAACAGATAAGTCTTTAGATGTTCAAGGTCCTATTGATATACCTAATATTTATATAGATGAAAATTCTGTGTATGATTTTCGTGTACGCACTATTACTTCTGAAGGAAGATACTCAAGTTGGATATATTACTACGATGAATTCTCTCCATCAGCAGGAGGATGGGATCCTACGCCAGAAACTTTACCAACAGGAAAAACTGTATCACTTACAGCAGATCGTTTAGCTTTCAATTATGATAGTGGCGGATCTTTACAAAGTCCAACTGGCGGAGTATTTACAGCCACAGAATATAACTTTACTAGTCCAGAATTTAGATTCTTATTAGATGGAGTAGAAGATAGAGGCTGGCAAGCTAGTGCTGGTGCAAATACATATACTTATAATGCACCTAGCGGTGTTGGTAATATGCCAGAAGTTGTTACGGTTGAAGTACGTGAAACTACAGGCACATCAGTTGCCGAAGCTTCAGCTTCTCTAACTACAGTTAGTATTCAACCAGGGGTTGATGGTACACCAGGTACTCCTGGGGATAATGGTTTAAATGTTGCCACAGTTTACTTATATCAACGTACTGCCACAGAATCTCCAATTCCTGGCGATCCATCTAGTGCTGTTACTTATGATTTCAGTACTGGTACACTAGTATCTCCAAATAATGTTCCAGGTAATGGATGGACGGAATCTTTACCAGTGGCAGGAGATCCATATTTATGGGTAATACTAGCAACAGCTAGTAATACTGCAAGTACTGATAGTATAGGAACTGGAGAGTGGTCTACAGCAGAACTACTATCTATAGATGGTACAAATGGAATCGACGGTTATAATAATAAAGTTATTACAGCCTATATTCGCAGCGCTAGTACTCCAGGAACTAATCCTGGTGGAATTACGTATGATTTTACATCAAACACAATAGTTTCTCCAGGATTACAAAATGGTTGGACCGAAGATATACCTGCTGGATCAGATCCGGTATGGGCTGTATCAGCTAGTGCTAGTTCTCAAAGTTCTACCGATGCTATTGGAGCGGGTGAATGGTCTAGTCCTGTACAAGTATTTGCAGATGGTACAGCAGGTTCAAGTGGTGTAGATGGTAGAACCGTATCACTTACCTCTGAACGTTTGGCTTTTGTATATGATTCGATTGATGAGACATTACAAACCCCATCTAGTGCATTATTTACTGCTACTGCTTATAATTTTGATTCTGCTGAAGAATATCAATTCTTAGTGAATGGATCATTATCTGGTGGTCAAAGTTGGAGTACTGATAATACATTTACATATACTCCACCAACTGACTATGTAGATATGCCAGAAGTAATTACAGTACAAGCTAGTAATGATGCTGGTTCTACTGTTCATGCAGAAGATTCAGTTACTGTAGTAGGTATTAAAGCTGGTATTGATGCAGTTACTCATTATTTAACTAATGAAGCCCATACTGTTGCAACAGCTTCTGATGGATCTGGGGCAGATCTGAGTGGATTTAGTGAAACTCATGTTATATATGATGGTATCACTGATGTAACTACTTCCGCCGCACATAGTGTGGTAGCTCCAGCTACTAATGATGGATTAACCCTAAATGTAGGACCAAGTACTGGAATTTATACATTTTCCGGAACTTGGGGTACAGCAAATGATATAGCTACTTGGACATTAAGAGCAGCTTATGGTGGAGTAAATTACGATAAAGTATTTACCTTAACTAAATCTAAAGCTGGAGCTACTGGATCTACCGGACCAACAGGAGATCCAGGTAGTGCGACGGTATTTGTTAATCAATTTATAAGAAGCGCAAGTCAACCAGCTACACCGGGGGCTACATCAGCCAGTTATAATTTTGATACGCAAACATTTACGCCAACTTCTGGATGGGACGACGGTGTTCCTTCATATGATGGCAACCCTGTTTGGGTTACTACGGCTCAATTTTATAGTACAGATGGTACTGGTACAGATAGTAATACTACGTGGTCAGCACCACAGAAATTAGCAGAAGATGGTACTGCTGGTGCAGCTGGCAGTGCATCTCTATTTATAAATCAATATATTAGGAGTGCTAGTTTACCTTCTACACCGGGAGCTACATCTGCTAGCTATAATTTTGATACTGCAACATTTACACCTACATCCGGTTGGGACTCAGGAGTTCCATCATATGACGGTAATCCGGTATGGGTTTCAACAGCACAATTTTATACTTCAGATGGTACTGGCACAGATAATAATACTATTTGGTCTACACCTCAAAAATTAGCGGAAGATGGTACAGCAGGATCAGATGGTATTGGTGTAAGAGCTGGTTTATTATTAAATAGAAAAGCTTTTGCAGATAGTGAAGGTTCCTATATGGGAGCTATGTATTTACATGGTTTCACAGCAGGAGTAGCCGCTGATGTAACTGGAACTATTAATTATAATGGAACAAGTTATACTGTACCAAATACTGCAATATTTACTACTTACAATGCTCAAGTAGATGCTTTTATTGCCTTAGATATTTCTGGCAATAATTTTACTTTAGATTCATCATTACCTTCTCCTTATAATGGAGCTAGCACTAATGTTGCTGCTGTACGAAGTAAGCACGTAGATCAATCTAATGGTATTCCTACATTGTCCTGGTTTTATAATGATGGTGTTGATGAGGTTGAATTTATTCCAACATCTAATCATTTAATTATTGGATTATTTAGCAATACTATTGTTAGTCCTTACGCAGAAATAATACAAGCTATTATAGTTTCTCCAATGACTATAAATTCTGCCATAATTAGAGCTGGTAGAATACAAACTAATACTCTTGAAGCATTAACTATTAAAACTGGTATTCTTGAAAATAGATTAATTAGTGAAGGTGGAACAGGTTCCGGAGCTAGAATACAAATTGGCGATCCAGATGTTCCTCTTGTAATTCAAGACGAATTCAATGATAACTTATTCCGTATAACTTATGATGATTTACTCAATGAAGCTGTTGTAGAATTATTGCGCGGTTCTATTGCGCCAGGTACTATTGGTGGAGATATATTTACTGAATCTGGCGTTGATGAATTACGTGGATTTTTAGGATTAGAAGCTCCACCAGCAGGATCTAGTGGTGGTAATGTACGTGCAAATAGCACTTCAGTAGCTGTAAGTGGAGTTACTCAAGTACTTTTAGATGATATTAGTCCTACATCTTTTGAAACTGGCGGATTAACAATAACACTTAAATTTAGTTTTTCAGATGGAGACTCAGGTTTTCAACCTATAGCTTATGGTTATCCAAGTATTACTGCTCCGGTTTGGAATTTTGAATGGTGGATAGATAGTGGTACTGGATATGAGCAAGATTCATCACTTAACTCAACATTAACTGGATCAGTTAATATTGAAGAAGATGAGGAATTAACTGGATGGTATTGGTCTTGGTCAGTAAGTGGAATTGTTACAAAAACTATTACGCTTTCTGCTGGATTAGATTTATCTTTTAGAGTAGATGTTGAGCGTTCAGAGGGTATTACAGATGCTCCTAAATTAAACTACGCAACTGCCAGTGAACCAGTTCAAAATAGTGGTTTAATTAACTCTTTTGAAACTATTGGTACAGCAGCAGATAGTGGATATACATGGAATGATACAACTGTACAAGCAGATAGTAGTACAGACACATTAACACTTGTAGCTGGTTCTAATATTACGCTAGATACTGATTTTGAATTAGATGCGATACGAATTACTGCATCAGCTAGTGGATCTCAAACTCCGTGGATATCTGATATTGATGGTGGAGGATTTGGTCTTGATAATATTGATAGATTAGAGATTCAAGCTCCAGGTGTTGCTACAGATACAGCTACCTTTACTCATGATGGTACTAATTTTAACACTGTATTTGCTAATACAGGAACATGGAATCTTAGTGGAATTACTGCCCTTCAAGTAATAGACGGCACAGATATTGATATCCGTGATGCTGGAATACTTCGTATTAGAGATAGTGCTGATACATCCTATGTACAGATTGCTCATACGGGTTCACAACTTCAAATGAATCCTACTGGTACGACAGTATTCTCATTAATAGGTGGTTTAGATTTTCGTGTTTATGATGCTGGCAATACAGATTATTTAGATATATCGCATGATGGAACGGATGCCAATATAACTCTTGGTAACACTACTGATCTAAACTTCATTGGCGCCGCCGGGTACGAGTTCGATAATGGAATCAGTATGGGCTCTACTGTAGCTGCCAGTGTAACAGATTTAACTAGACATTTAGCTGTCTATGCTAATACCTATGGTTTAGGAGTAACCGCCTCAAGCCTAAATATAATAGCCAACGGTGTACGTGGAGCAAGCCTGACAGGTTCTGGTGGATTCCGTGTGTGGGATAGTAGCAATACTGATTACGTACAATTAAGCCACAATGGAACCTATCCTATATTCCAAAATGCTGCTACTAGCGGCGGTGACTTTCAGTTATATGATTTCCAAGGGTTTACAATGAACGCCCTGGCTGGATCTGCTACATATAATGATACTTATACAGGTTGGTACGGTATTTGTAACGATACAGCCGGTGCTATATATTTTGGTGCACATAATGATTATGATGATACTGGTACTAGTGGATCTTCAACAGCCTATATAGAAATAAGCGCACAAGGACCCACTTATGCATCTTCTGGTGGATATCGCACACATCTTTATGCTACTACAGAAGCAGATGTTCAAGATAGCTTTGCTATTCTTGGTGATAACGGTGCTTTTTTAAATTTTTGGGTTTCTTCTTCGCCAATAATTGGACATATAGAAGCGGCCGAAGGTACTGATCTTACATTAATTGATAGTAGTGGCTATACATTAGATTTCTGGACAGATTCTAATACCGCGGGTACAGTACATGCATTAAGATTCCGCGATCGTAAAAATGCAACAGATCAAGGAGCCGATGGTCAAGTTATGGGCTTCTTCAATGCAGAACGTGTAGGATCTGGTGCTACTATGGATTTTTCATGGGGTCTAATTAATAATACTAGTGCTGGCGATGCACCAGAAGTTATGCGTCTTGATAGTACTGGAAAATTAGATTTATATGGTGATGATCCAGGAGTAAGAGTATTTGATAGTAGCGGTGTTAATAGAATTAGTTTATTACACAATGGAACAGATGGATATGTTCTAACTAATGCTGGAGCTATATATTATAGTTCTTCTAGTGCTGCTCACTATTACTATACGGGCGGAACAGCAAGTCAAATAAGAGTTTATGATGATACGGGCTCAGATTATATTAGAATACAAGATAACGGCGCTAATTCTAGTATTTATGCAAATAATAATGCTATACAAATAAATTCTGCTACAGCTAAGTTAGTTCAATTTACTGGTGCAACTGCCGTTAGATTTCAAGATTCTGATAATAATTCTTGGATAAATATAGTTCACGACGGCACTGATGGTAATATTGCAGCTACGAATACCACAGATATTAATGTTACTGGTGTTACCTATTTTAAAGCTCCATCGTTTCAATCAACCGCTTCTGAAGGTTTGAATTTATTTAATGCAAACAGTATGGTAGCATATCGTCCAGATACACAATCATTTACTTATGATGGAGATACACTTGCTCACTATGGTATGACTACATATAGTGATTCTACTTTTGGTGGATTATCTTTAGCTTTGTCTGGTTATGCAGGAATAAGATTTTTTGAAGCGGGAGTTGTAAGAGCTTATATAGATGGAACAACTTTTAATACAAGAGAAGTTAGAGCATCTGATAGTGGTTTTTCTGCATATACATCAATACTCCATTCTGGAGTTAATGGGTATTTAAGTACTAATTCTGGACCTTTATATTATGAAGCTGCTAATGGCGGAAATTATTTTTATACAAATGGAACTCAATTAGATGTAAGATTTTATGATTCGTCTGGTGCTGATTATTTTAAAATTACTGAAAGTGGATCAAATGCTCAATTAACTACGAATAATAACAATATTCAAATATCAGCAGGCGGAGGTTTTGTACGTTTTATTAATGGTACAGATTTGCGCATGTCAGATAGTTCAAATGCAAATACACTACAGTTTGATATAGATAGTGGTGGGTTAAATCTAGGTGTCGTAGCGGGAACAATTAATGGTTTTAATATTGATCTTGACGTAGATATGTTAGATAATCTATTCACTCGTCCAGAGATATTAGATTATGGGGTAACCCATCAAATTGTAACAGTTACCGCTAATGCAGCAACTATTGATTTAACTTCTGGTAATTCTGTATATATAGATTTAGAAAATGCAACTTCTCCATATGATGTTGATATAACGTTAAGTAATCCACCAGCATCAGGAACTTATGGTGAAGTTCAAATTATGTTTGAACAAGGAACTAATGTTGCTAGTATTAACTGGCCATCGGAAGTAACTTGGATTAATGGAACAGTACCAACATTAAATACTAATAATAATGCTATAGATGTAATACATTTATTCACTGTAGATGGTGGAGCATCTTATCATGGTTCTTATATTTTAAGATCTGGATTACCTATAACATTAGGCGATTTGGGTGATGTTGATTTAACTGGTACAGCTAATAATGACTTACTATTTAGATCTGGGGGAAGTTGGGTAGATACTGGAGGTTTATTAACTTGGAATGGTTCCACATTAGGATTGTTCGATAATGAGATCGCTAGACCTGAGATTAAAGATTACAGTATTACGCACTCAGATGCAACAATTACTGCAAATGCTACTACTTTGCTATATACTACTGCTCAAAGTTGGTTTGTAGATGTTAATGATGGTACTGGAAATATTACAATTACTTTGAGCGGAGGTCCACCAACAGGAACTTATGGAGAAATGGTTGTTAGAGTTCAACAAGAAACAAGTTCTCCATATAGAACACTTACTTGGACTCGTGCGGGTGGATCGGCCGCTAATATATTTTGGCCCTCTGCGGGTACAGCACCAACATTAACTGCTGGATCAGACGCAATAGATATTTATCACTTTAGTACTTGGGATGGTGGATCTAACTGGTATGGATCATATATACAGGATATGCAATAATGGGAATGTTAGTAGGCGGATTTTTATCGCAATCAAGTACCCCAACAATGATTTGGAATTTATCGGATTTAGGTCCTAGTTATACAGATAGTGCGGCAGCTACTCAAACTTATGCTGTAGAAGTATCATTTAGAACAGATGCTACAGTAGATATATTTAAAGATGTTGGGAGTAATCAATTAGATGAACAAGTAGAATATGTAAGTCCTACGAGTGGAGTTTCGGATACTTGGGTAGCTTGTTCTTATGTATCTGGTGATGATATTATTTCTGGATTGTCAAAAGATACTTGGTATAATTGTAGTAGTATTAGAACATGGAGATATGCTTATACAAGTACTGGAGGAACCGATCTTAAAAGTGGTGTATATACATTTAAATTATCGTCAGATTCGAGTGGTACAGTTGTGGAAGCTACGCAAAATGTCACATTAACGGCAGGAGAAACAATATAATGATTTTAAAAGATGATACTGGTGGTTGGACAGACCCCAATAGTGGAGGTAATAAACCTAAAAGTAAAAAGAAATCAAAAAAACTTTTAGTAGGGTTTGCTGTTGCATTTTTAATTGTTACAGCAGTTTTTTATTTTTTTGGGGGATAGATAGATGGATTGGATAATAGCAATTATATTTGTAGCACTAATTAGTAGTATAATTATTTATAAATTAGTAACTAATAAATCTTCATCTTCAAAAGGATCTTTCAAACCATCTAATAAAGGTGGTGGTAGTAAAGACGAGTAAAGGAGAAAATTATGGGATGTGTAATCGTAACAGCAGCTTTCTTTGTAGTAGTGGGTTATTTACTATATCGTGAAGGCTTATTTCAAAAAATAGCAGAAAAATTTAACAAAGAGGGTTAAAAATGAATAATGATAATTATAAAAGAATAGCTGACAATATCAGCAAACTATTAGATAAAGTGTCTACCACAGGGAGACAAGAAGCTATGGTAGTTGTAGAGGCTGCACAGTTTTTACAAGCTATTGTAGATGAAAAACTTATTGTTAATATTCCACCTAAAGATACTAGTGGAAGTGAATAATTAGGAGAAATTAAATTATGGATTATATAGCTTTAAAAGCTGAAATAGATAATGATCCGCTTGCCGTAGGTTACTCAGGTCTTACGGATCAGCAAGTAGCTGATTCGTTAAACGTGCGTGATGGAACGTATATATATCAACGACCAACAATGTCTGGCAAAGAAGTAAAAGAAGCATTTACTGTTTCTGCTGAATGGACAGCTATTGGTCCTGAAGGACGCGCCGAAATTTTGTCGATGTGTAATAGAGATGACTTAGACCCTTTCGGAGTGGACGCTATAATTTTTCAACAAGCTACAGGTGCAAACGCACCAACTGCTCAATCAACATTAGTGGCAGCGCGACAACCAAATGTATCGCGTGCATTTGAGATTAGTATAACTACAAATATTAATGAAGATGTAAATGCAGTAGATGTAGATACTGCAAGAAGAGGTACAGTATAATGGCAGACATTAGAGTAAGTACATATCAAGGAAGTCCAACAACAGTTTTAACAACACAGTTAAATTCATTAGCAAATCTAACGTGGTCTGCATTATCTTCTGCTGTAGATAACAGTACAAATGGTTATATGTACGTAGATATTGAAGTTGTATTAGCTTCATTAACACCTACAGGTGACGATGCGGCCATTGAAATTTATCTAGTACCAAGTATAGATGGTTCAACATATCCGAATTATACTGAAAGTGGTACATCTGAAGAAATCGAGAACGCCCCATATTTCGTAGGTGCTGTACCGTTATCTTTAGACACGGAAGCTCAAACACAAGTATTGCGCCAAATTGAATTACCTCCAGGTAGCTTTAAGATTGGTGTTCGTAATCAAGCAAATGTCGGATTAGCTGCTAGTGGTAATACGGTTCGTCTAGCATACTGGACGTATAAGAGCGTATAATGGCTGTAGTAAGTCACCTAAATACGATCGCCGATACTGGCGGCGCGCCAAATACGTCAGGGGCATTTACTCCGACGGCCGGCGCGCTTCTCGTTGTGTTCGTCGTCTCCGCAAATTCTGACGACTTAGTCGACGTTACCCTTGTCGGCGACGGCGGCGTAAACTTTGAAATACTTCCGGGGATTTCTCGATTCC
>Ga0222719_10002854_pt1 | contig 15532 bp, 26 predicted proteins | sample C33_34DmetaG_FD_165039 | JGI IMG/M metagenome (GOLD analysis project Ga0222719, IMG submission 165039) | Estuarine water microbial communities from San Francisco Bay, California, United States - C33_34D | ecosystem: Environmental > Aquatic > Marine > Unclassified | place: USA: California...
GCCCTGAAGTTCCTGAAGGAACATTAGGACCCCCTGCATAATATTCAGAAAGTGATGTAGGAGCACTGCCTCCAAATTCATCTTCTATATCAGATAACCCAACATTGGTAGTAGGGACTGCCATTATAATTTCTCCTTATTTAATTTTTCTACTTTTTCTGATAATACCTTAACTGCTTCAATTAATAAACATGTGAGCCTATCGTATTTAACAGCTTTAATACCATCTTTTCTTTGAGCAACAGCTTCAGGTAATACTTTTTCTACCTCTTGAGCAATTACCCCAACATCTTTTTTTCTAACAAAATAACCATCTTCGCCACCTTGTTTTTTAATCCAGTCTTCTTTCCAATCAAATAATACACCATTTAATTTTTTCAATGCTTCTAATGGATCTGGGATATTTACAACATTTTCTTTTAAAACAGCATCTGAAGAATAGAAAGCTGTAACATCATCGGTTGCTCTAATTTGACCAGTAGTTCCAGATGCAGCAGTACCTACACCAAAAGAATCAAATTGCACATCATCTGTTGTACCCACACCAAGTGAAGTTCTTGCAGTTGCTCCAGATTCAGTAATAAAAGTAGATCCATTTCCAACTATAAAATTACCATCAGTAGTTGCTAATCCTGAAATTGCTGCAAGTTCAGTATTATAAGCTTGTACATCTGTTCCTACAATTAAACCTGCTAATTGATTTGAGATTTCAACGATGTTAGTTCCATCAGAATAAACTATAGCTGCATTTTTTTCTGTAGTTCCAAATGTAAAACCTGTTCCTGAAACAGTTTTAAATTGTACTGTAAATGCACCTGAAGTTCCGTTGATAAGTGTATATGTTTTTTCTATAGAATCTGGAATGGTGACTATTTGATTACCTGTAATTGTCCCTGTAAATTTAATTACGGCATTTCTAGCATTAGATAAAGTTGCATCAGTCATAGCAAGAGCAGTTGTTTGAGCTCCTCCTGCAATAGATACTTCTTGGTATCCAGCAATTGCTTGCTGAACTAAATTTAAATTTGTATTAGTTTTATCGCCCCAAGTCCCAGAGTTTTCTCCTGAGACCATTAACTCTAAACCTAATTCTGAATAACTTGATGGCATAATATTATTATATCCTCCTTACGCTGCTTTATCAACCTCTGTCCACACATTGGTAACGCCAGGATTTATTTGAGACCAAGCTGTAACATTTACAGATCCTGTTGAAATAACAGCGGATATACCTGTTACTTCGGCACTTGCATCATCCGCCTCTGCTTGGCCGACAGCAGTTGATAGTTGCTCTCCAGTTACATCTACTAAAGAATTTGCATCTAAAATTGCTGTTCCTTGAGCTAATGTAGCAGATACCCCTGTTGCAGTTACATTAGCATTTCCAGTAACTGAAACATTACCTACTGCGGAATTTAAAGAAACTCCAGAAACTTGTGCATCAGCGTTAGCCTCTACATCTTCCTCTCCAATAAATATTGATAAAGAATTTCCTGTTATAGACACATTAGCATCAGCTGTTATGAAAGGGCTTCCTAATGTTGCGTTTAATTGAATTCCAGTAACATCAATATTAGCTGTTCCTACAACTACACTTCCTACACCAACAGTTGCAGTCACTCCTACTCCAGTTACCATAGCGTCTGGAGAAGGGTCTACTTGACCGATTTCCGAACTTAAACCGTTTCCAGTAATTTCTAAATTAGCATCAGCTGTTACAGTTAAACTTCCTATTCCTGCTGTTATTGAAATACCTGTGACATCAATATTTGCAGTTCCAACAACAACAGTTCCCACACCAACAGTTGCAGTCATACCCACTCCAGTTACCATAGCATCTGGAGAAGGATCAACTTGACCAACCTCTGAAGATAATTCTATTCCTGTTACATCAGTATTAGCATCTGCAGTAACACTTTCATTTCCAATTTCAGATATTAAATTTATACCAGTTACAGGTATCTCAAGTAAAGAAAATGCTTCAACTGTGCCTGCAGACGGTGTCAAAGCAATTCCAGTTACAGGAACATTGGCATTAGCGGTTGGAGCCTCTTCCCCAATAAATGTTGTCAAAGAATTTCCTGTTACTGCAATATCTGCAGTTCCTGTAGTAATGACATTAACAGGTGAAATTGTGCTTGGACTTTCTGAAGCAAAAGGTGCTTCAGCAAACGCTGTTAAAGTGTCTTCAAAAGATGTAATATTAGTTACAGATAATGATTGTCCCGTTACTGGTACATTAACCCCTAATTCTCCAGTAATTGTTATTGATCCTAAACTTACTGTAGATTGAATCCCAGAGACTACAACTGTAGTATCGGATGGTTCAGCCGAAAAAGGCGCTTCGGAATATGTATTAATAGCAAAAGCCATGTTCTAGGCTCCTGTTTTTTGTTCTTCTTTTTCTTCTGTAGGTAATTCTTTTTTTAATAAATCAGAATAATGTGTTTGTAATACTGTTAAATCATTTAACTGTATTGAAATCTGTTGTTTTTGAACACCAATAGTTTGTAATTTTTCTACACAAAGTTTTCCTTGTGGAGATAAATCATCTGTATCGTATTCTTTTTTATCAAAATTAAACTTCATTATTTTTTAAGTTCCTCTATTTCTTTTTTAAGTTCTTTAATAGATTCAATTAATACTGCACAAAGTCTTTCATATCTAACTGCTTTAGAGCCATCTTCTCTAGTTGCTACAAGTTCAGGTAAAACTGCTTCTACATCTTGTGCGATTACACCAACTTCTTTTTCATCAACTAAATGTTTATTTTTTTCTAAAGCTTCTTTTGTCCAGTTGTAGTAAACACCATTTAATTTAGAAACTTTATCTAAAGAATTATCAATATTTACAATGTTTTGTTTTAAATTTTTATCAGAAGTATAAAATGCAGTAACGTCTCCTGTTGCTGTAATAGCACCAGTCACTGCTAAAGTAGATCCATCAAATGTCATATTCGCTTCTGCATTCATAGCATCTGTCCCAGTTGCAGTAAGAACTCTGTTGTTAGAGCCATTAGTCATGAAGTCAGATACATCAACAGAAATAGAATCTGCAGCTACGTCAATACCAGTTCCTGCACCAACATCTAAAGAACCAGATGTTGTAACAGATCCTGTTAATCCATTTCCACCAGTAACTGAAGTTACAGTTCCTGTGTTTGTAGTAAATCCAGAATCATTATTAAAACCTGAAATAGCTATATTTGCTTTTGTTAATTTCTTTTGAGCATTAACACTATCAACTACAACAAAGAAATCTCCATCAGCATCAGATGTTGAAGTTGTAAGTTCTGATAAGTCTACGTTAACTGCATCTGCAGTTACATCAATTAAAGTTCCTGCTCCTACAGCTAAAGAACCAGATGTTGTAACAGATCCTGTTAAACCATCTCCTCCAGAAACGGAAGTTACAGTTCCAGTATTTGTCGTAAATCCAGAGTCATTATTAAATCCTGAAATTGCAATATTTGCTTTTGTTAATTTTTTCTCAGCACCAACAGAATCAACTACAACAAAAAAATCTCCATCAGCATCTGCTGTTGAAGTTGTTAATAAGTTTAAATCTATTCTAGCAATTGGAACTGTACCACTAGCTAAATCTGATGCGTCTAAGTTTGTTAGGTTTGCACCACTAATCGCAGGTAATGTCGCTGGAAATCTTGCGTCAGGCACTGTACCTGAAGTTAATTGAGTTGCATTTAATGCTGTTAAATTAGCACCACTTGCCGCAGGAAGAGTTGCTGGGAATCTAGCATCTGGCACTGTACCAGAAGATAAATTATCTGCATTTAAAGAAGATCCATCAATGAATCCACTGTCATTATTAAAACCTGAAATAGCAATATTTCCCTTTGTAAGTTTTTTCTGTGCGTTTGCACTATCTACTACAGCAAAGAAATCTCCATCTGCATCTGATGTAGATGTAGTTAGTTCTGAAAGATCAACATCAATTGTTGGAGTTGCTCCTTCTCCACTATTGTTTTGTAAATCAATTAAATTACCTGCTGTTAAAGACTCTACATAGTCTCCAGTAGTATTTGTTGTTAATGTAACTGTATTTAATTCTGCTATAGAGCCTAACCCTAAAGAGGTTCTGGCTGTTGCACCAGACTCAGCAACAAAATTAGCACCATTACCAACAATAAAATTTCCGTCAGTAACAGCAAGTCCAGCTACATCTTGTAATTGTTGGTCAAGTCTTGCATTTGGAACCGTTCCTGAAGAAATATTACTTCCATTTAAATTTGTTAAATTAGCTCCACTTGCTGCAGGAAGTGTTGCTGGAAATCTTGCATCAGGGATTGTACCAGAGTCTAAGTTTGAAGCATTTAATGAGGAACCATCAATAAACCCACTGTCGTTATTAAAACCAGAGATATTAATACTTCCTTTAGTTAATTTTTTTTGACCTCCTAAAGAATCAACGACAGGAAAAAAGTCTCCATCAGTATCTGAAACAGAAGTTGTAAGCTCATTTAAATCTAGTGCTATTGTTGGAGTAGATCCTTCTCCAGTCCCGTCTCCCGTAATACCAGTTCCAGCTGTTAATGACGCAACATAATCTCCAGTTGTATCTGTTGTTAAAGTTACTGTATTTAGTTGTGCAATTGAACCTAATCCTAATGTCGTTCTTTGTGCTGCAGCATCCGCATCATCTAGTAATGCTTTACCTGCAGTCGTTAAATCAAAAGTTCCCGCAGTACCAGAACCTGTAAATTGAATTCCTTTATCTGCTGCTGAAGTTAATCCTCCAATTGCAGCAAGGTCGGCATCAAGTCTTGCATTAGCTACTGTTCCAGTTGCTAAGTTAGATGCATTTAAATTTGTTAATGCTGAACCATTCGCAGCAGGGAGTGTAGCAGGGAATCTTGCATCTGGAACTGTTCCAGAAGTTAATTGTGTTGCATTAAGAGCTGTTAAATTAGCTCCGCTTGCTGCTGGTAATGTAGCAGGGAATCTTGCATCAGGGACAGTACCTGAAGCTAGATTATCTGCGTTTAAATTTGTTAAGTTAGATCCATTGTTTGCAACAATGTTTCCACTTGCATCAAGGATAACGGCTTTGGATGCTGGTAATGTACAAAATACATTTTTAGTTCCTGCAGAAAAGTTTACTGCAGCATCACTATTAGATGATGATATAATAGTGTCTCTTGATAAAGCTCCAGCACTAACAGTTCCAAGTCCTACTTCAAATTCACCGTTTGAGTTTACAATTGAATAATACGTTGTGTTAGTATTTCCAATTGCAGATGAAAAAGTTTCAAATCCAGATACTGCTCCCGCAAGTGTAAGGGTTCCCGTACCAGTAGTGGTAGAGGTTTCTTTTACTCTATCATTTACAACCAAAGCCATTTTAACTCCTTTTTAGTTTACGATATTCTCAAAATTGCAGCAGAAGTCGTAAATGCAGGAAATTGAATAGTGAAAGTCCCTGACGTTGCAGTTTTATCACCACCAAAATCCAAAACAGCTACTGCTGTATCTGAGTTAGATGTATTATAAATTAGTGCTCCTCTTGCAGTTAATGTCACTCCTGTAAATGATCTGTCAGCAAAATCTACGATTGCTACACCAGATGCTACAGATGTTTGTTGAGATCCTACTGCTAGTTCTCCTCCACCTGCTGCGTATTGCCCAGATGCTCCGACTTCATTATCAGTTGTGTATGAAGTTGTTGATGCACCTAAAACTGCAGATGAAGAATATAAAGCTAATTTAAATACACTACCTGTTGTTTGTGTAAAGTTGTGTTTACCTTCTAATAGTTCTTTCTTGAAAGAATTCGCTATTGCATTTGTTGTTATTGCCATTATGTTTACTCCTTGTTAATTTTATTACGGACTTGGTGAATCCAACGGTATTCGAGTCACCCCATCACTGTAATCATCTCTTCTTCTATATCCTTTTTGTAAGATACTAAAAGTTTTTAATTCCTCAGTATAACGTGTTTTATACGTGTTGTACATATCCTGGGGGCCTTTTAAGAACCCAAAAGCTTCTGTCATAACCCCATAAAATAATAAATTCTCAGCATAAGTTGATAAATAAGTTGTTGTAGTTGTAGCCGATAAATGTTGAGGTGTTTTAATATAATTAATCTGACAAGTAAAAGCAGCACTTGGTGCAGGAGCCACTAATATGTAAGTAGGATCTTCATCCCAATAACCATAGTATTTAGGTATACCCGTTACAATTGGACTAGTATTTGGAGAATATTCAGAAATAAAGGTCTGGTCTCTTTTCTCAAGATATATTCTAGGAGTCCCTGATTGAGTAGAATCAAATACTTGAACTGCTCTTAAATATAATAAATCACCTGGTAAAACTAAATACCTATTTCCTGAAGTAAACGTCGATGTAGAATATTTACGGTCTACATCCATTCCATCGACAGCTCTAGATATTGTTAATTCTACATCGGTAATAAATCCTTCAATAATAGAATCAGTTAGCACCGTTGAATTAACTTCTGTATAATCTCTAACTTTAGTCAATAATTGAGAAAACGTAATTGCCATTATGATATCTCCACAGTTACATGCGCTAAGTACATTGCCATAGCTGGTTTAATATTTTCGGTAGGTCTCATACCATTAGCTGCAAAGGCTAAATCACTTTGACCATATTCTGGATAAGCTGTTACTACCATGTTACCTCCACCTATTTGATTAGATGGAAAGTTTTGTGGTCGAGCGTCGATCAACCCTTGAGGATCAGCGCCATACACTTTAATTTCTAACTGAGGATGCTTAGGCTCGTACTCCGAAATATGGACGATGGATCCATTCCATTCTTTCACCATTTCAGTATAAGGGAAAGCCTGACCAGAACGGTCGGATATAGCTAGTGAATGTTTACCTCTTGCAAATCTTGCCATTAGTTCCTCGTTGGGTAGTAGCTAGCTGGTGAAATAAATACAGATGTTCTTTGTCCATCTTCATCCAAAGCTCGTTTTAATTCATCTTCGTAATACATTTTTAATGCTTGAGTTCGATCTGGTGCATATTTTAAAGATAAATAAAATGCTAAACCAGAAATCATACAAGGCATAAATCTAAATGGTACATCAGCTGTATTGCCATATGCTCCTGCATCTTCAATTCTATTTAAAGTGTAATAGTGTAAATATGTATAAGTTGATGCATCAGGAGTTTGATACAAAGTAATTGTAGGTGTAGTTTGTCTATCTACATAATACTGTGATGGTTGACCTGTAGACCCTTTGTTAGGCAATGCTGCATAGGTCGATCTATCAATTTTTGAAATAGTTACATCAGTTACACTGACTCCTGGCGCAGCAGCTGTTGAAATATAAGCTTCTAAAACATCATTAGTAGATGTTGGAGTTGTGTAAGTTGCAGTCCCAGCAGTTAAAAGTTGAGTTTGTTTTTCAACTTTCCAAAGGTGGACTCCTCTATTTCCCCATTCAGAGAAAAGAATGTTTAAAGAATTTCTAGCTTTTTTTAAATCGTACCCAGAATTAGTTTGAAGACCACATCTTTCATAAGCTTCCTCTACGATGTCATCAATTGACAAATCAAATGATGTAGTTCCTGATGTAGCCATTTAAACATATCCTTTATTTTTTAGATTGTGGTGCTAAATTTTTATAGTCTTTTGCTTTACCTTTATAAATCAAAACACCTTTTCTTCCTTCTGGTGTAATTTCTTTAACAGTCACTGGTTTCTTAACTCCGCCACCTGTTTTCATTTTCATAACTGGTGATTTACCAGTCATAGCCATTTTTTTGTGCATTCTTATTTTTTCCATTAAAACACTCCTTTAAAGTTAGTTCCTTTGATAGCGATTCCGCCACCTTTCATTTTATTTTGTTTTCCTCTAAGGATTTTAAAATCCTCTCCAGAAATCGTTCCATCCTTGTTAGCATCAAGTTTCTTTTGACCGCCTGATAGTTTTTTTCTTCTTCTACTAAATTCAGAATCATCTTCTGTTATACCGCCTGTAGCCATTTTTTTCATAGGTTGCTTTTTAAGATCTGCTTTTAATTTTTCAATTCTATCTTTACCTTTTCTTCTAGGTGCTGCTACAGGTCTATCGCCTGAAGTTGAAGGCATCATGTTGTGAACCATAACTTCAGGATCTTTTCCTGTAGGAATAGCTACTGGTTTTTTAGGATCACCCATATCAACTCCACCACCTTTTTTCATTCCAGGTAGTTTAGGTTGTACTCTTGGAGAAGTCGAAGATTTCTTTTGTCTTTCTTCTCTTTCTTTTTTAATTTTTTCGATAATCTTTTTTACAGATTCTCCGATTGGTCTTAAACCTTCTTGTCTTGGCATTTTAGTCTCCTATAAAATTTTGTACTTAGTTGTATTTATTATACCACCACATTGTTTCTTTGCAAAGGTAGATACATTACTTGGCTTAGGGCCAGTGTTTGGGGCTTGGCGCTTTCTGGCAACAGCACTCGCCTTTTGCGACTTTGTCATCGCTGTGGCTTTTGCAAGCGGTACGCACTTGGGGTATTTCCTCTTTGAAGAGCCACTCGACGTAGATCTTCCACAAGGTTGATATTTTCCATTTTTTCGTTTTGCTCCAATATCTACCCATTTTTCTGAAAACCATTTTGTTAGTCCTCCCTGTTTCATACCTGCAGGCACACAATTAGGTACCATTTTATTTCCTTTTTTCTTCATGCCTTTTTGGACATAGCCCTCCCAGCATGTTCCTCTACTAGACATATTTCATTTTTGTCATGTTAATAACCCCACCTTTAGCAGCGGCAGTGTAAATTAATTTACCTTTTCTATCATATTCAGATATTGGATTTTGAATATCAATCATATATTTTTGCCTTTTATCACGATCACCTGGAATAGGTTTTTTATTTTTCTTTTCTTCTTTAGTAGACATATCAGCACCTCCCCCTTTACTCATTTTCTTTGGCCCCCAGTCTTTTCGTTTAGTCCCAGAAGGGTCTTTAATTTTACCAGCACATATTTTAGATGCATAAGCGTTAGCGTATGCTGAAGGATAAACCTTAAACTTACGTTTCGCTGCTGATTTGCCTCTCGCGCATAATTTGGTCATTTTTATATTTGCTCCTGTTATAAACTTTTTTAGACCTTATCATTTTAGGTCTAAATCGTCTAGTCCGTAGGCTTTTGGCTACTGGGTTCTTTCTAGGCATATTTTATTTCTGCCTGGTTCTAATACAGAAAAACCATACTTTTCAAGAATCTTGTTAATTAATTCCATGTCATATTTAGGATAATCATCAAATACAAATCTAGTCCCTTTAACAGATTTATTTGCAAACCAAACTGCTTCTGTAATCACATCTTTGGTCATATGTGGTCCATCAAAGTGAACAAAATTAAAATACTCTAAATGACCATTTTCATTCATAAACTCTGTATCTGTCATTTTAATAATATTAAACATAGGATAATTTTCAAAATCTTTTTTCATTTGTTCATACATATCATCTGTATAATCACAGGTATAAGAACCCGAACTGTCATAATGTTGATAATTTAAATTACCGTATGGATCAATACCAAAATGCATATAAGGGTGTCCCTGTAATCTTTCTTTAAACGCATCCATTATAATTTTAGAGCCTAGTCCTTCTCTAACCCCTATTTCTGCAGAATAATATCTATCTTTTGGACTGTATACGGGAGCTGTTTCGCACCACTTTTTTAGTAGTTCGTAATCCGAACTGTCGCCTCTTATCATTAGTTCCTTTTCTAGCTCCCCTTAGTTTGCCTTCTACTTCTTTTGGAATCTGTGCTCTTGATATTGGCATTATACTAAATCGGTTGCTTTTCCTATTATTGGTTTATATTTTGTTTTACCATCTTCTTTAAAGGCTCGCAAGAATTGTTTTCTAGGTTTTTCACTAACATAGCTGCAATGTACCCATCCACTGTTAGGTTCTCCTGGAACATAAAATTCTAAAATCATTTGATCGAAATCAAGGTTTTTATAAATCCAATCTGCAACTTCAGCATTGTCTTTACCCATACATTCAAAATCAACGGCCTCAGCTTTACAGTGTTGGCTAGTAATTGAACTACCTATTTTAAGACACAATTCAGGAGTACGAAATCCGCTGGTAATCATAACTGGGCCGAAGTGATCACGTACGGGTTGAAGAATATTTTCACACAGTAATTTTAGTTTTTCAATTTGATTAGCATTAGGATTGTTATCAACCCCTAATCGTACCGCAGTGTCCGATTTGATTAACTCTTGAAGAGTAAAGTTTCGGGAAAGGTTCATTTTGATTTTATAATTTTACCTATACTTATACTACCATCTACATTTTTTTCAAGCTCGGCTTCTACTTCACCACACATAAATTGTTTATTAGCCATATCCATATTACGTGTTGCTTCTCTTTTCATTTTTAAACAAGTAGATAGACTATCTTGAATTCGATGTTCAATCAACTCTCCATTAATGAATAAGCACAACGCAAAAACAATGCCAATCATTAATGATCCCCATTTAATTTTCCAATATTAGCTCTAACGCTATCCTTTAGTTTTTCTACATCTATTCGTAGTCTTTCAACATCTGTTTGTAATCTTTCAATATTAACTCTATTATTCATCATACCATCAACTCTTATGGTTAGTTTTTCCAATCCTTCTGCAATATGTTCTAATAACATAAATTGTTCTTGATCAATTGGTTTCTGAGCTGATGCTTCAAGTAAATCTTGTTCAAATAATTTGTTAGCTGTCTCAAGAGCATTGAGTCTTTCAATAACACCAAAAGCAAACCATGCACCTATAACTACAGCTGCGATTAGTCCAATTAAATTACGTAACGGAAGACCGATACTTGTGTTTTCATTTATTTTTATTGACATTAAATACCCTGTAGTCTTGGATCTTTAGATGTAATATTTTTAGTAGCTTTAGGTCTAGAAATAGAGTCCATGCTTCTTTTACGAAGTTGAGCTTTAGCAGATTCAGATTTTCTTTTTTCATCTACTTGTTTTTTTAAGTCCCATTTAAAATTCATTTTTTTCTCCTTCTAAATAGATTATCTATTTTTTCAAAAAATTTGTCTATAGCATCAAAAAATTTATATAACCATTTATCAATCATTTTTTGTCCATTTGATAAAACATTTTGTCAGAATCTTCTGTAACCATGTCATTAGCTTCTGCATCCCAATAAGTAGTTTGTACCTTATAGTCTGGCCAACTTGTATCAGTAGTAAAACTATTAACGTGCCACAGAATACGATTATTAGGCTGAGCTGCATAATTGCCGTTATCAAGAGCCAGTATATGTGCACACTTATGTTCTTGAGGTATTTCAGAATGTTCGGTATTGAGAATATTAGTTTCTGGATGAGCCCAGTCAACTGTAAATAAATATTCTCCATGATAGAACTTTTTATCTAATCCTAAATATTTACCTTTTAAACCAGCCAGCCAATCAAAGCAATGCACAGAAGGATAATAACTAAAACAGTTCCACAATTCCAACTCGTCGACTGACATATCCTGCACTTCGGTTCTAGAAAAATGTTTTTGGAAAAACGCTGAAATAGGCAGTCTCCAAAAACACGCACCATTCGGTAACATAATGTTAAATAAGAGTGCGCGACCTGAAATAGAGACAAGACCAAAGATAACGCAGTCTTCAGACTCTCCGTGATGTTCTTTAAGATCATAAAGATACTCCTTTCTTATTTTGCAATATATAGGTGGTATGTTTGAATTTAAATAAGCCATTCATATTACTTTAAAATTAAAACTATTAAAATAGCTAACAAAATAATACCATGCATTTCATTTGGTGTAGCTATTATTTTTGCATTTATTCTTCTCCAAATTTCTTTTAGTTGATCTAGCATCTCCATCTCCTTCTAGCTTGTCTTATTCTTGAATTAGGGTCATTTCTAGTTTCTGCACTAGATCTTTTTAATTGACCTAAAGATCTTGCACAATATGATTTTCTTCTAGCTGATCTCTTTGGTCCAGGGTCTTTTTCAGTTACTGCTGTTTTTAATTTAGATCCTGGATTTTTTCTTCTATAAGCCATGACACCTTTTTGTGTCATACCTGCACCTGATTTAGTAGATCGGTAATTACCTTCACTTCTTCTTCGAGAAGGCATACCCCCACCTTTTAAAAGAATTGGACTTGTTCCTTTTGATTGTATGCCTACTCTACTCATTTAAACTCCTAGCCAACAGATAAGTTTGGTCCTGAGTACTTATCAGTCAATAAAGTATATGCTGTAACTTTAGTTTTTGTTTTACAATAAATACCTTTTGGAAATAAAATACCATCTTCAGGAAATGAAAAATTAACTACATCTCCACTTGGGACATCACCAATGAATAAAGTGGTTCCTGTATTTGAAGTAGTAGATAACTCTAATAACCCTGCACCTGTGCCATCTGATGCAATAATAATTCCTCTCAATCTTATAGGTTGAGCAATTATTGCAGTGGCTCCAGCAGCAGCATCTGATCGAGTAGCTTGTATATCACTCTTATAGCTCATTTGCGCTCCTTATTTTGTGGCTCCCGAAGAAGCCACGATTAATTATGCTACTGCAGCACCTGTAGTAACGTCTACAAAATTAGTACCATTACCAAAGCAAAGAGAACCTGTTAAAGAGGCCCCTGTTGCATCAGAAACATAGATTAATAAACCTGCTGTTGCTGTAGGTAAAGTTAGTAATGTAAAAGTAGGAACAATAAAACCATTGTCTGAAATTACTGGTCCCGAAAAAGTAGTGTTTGCCATAATAGTTTCTCCTTGTATAGCGGTTAAATTTTGTAGTCTCTATACCGTCTGCCTAGCCAGTCTACAAAATTAATTTAATTTCTAGGTCTTTTAATTATACATAAAAAAAGGGGCAGAGTAAACTCCGCCCCTTTTCAAATAGTTAGGTAATTAAAAATTACGCTGCGCCTGGTGAACCGAAGATTCCTCTAGGGTCAGAGAAGCCGAAGCTGTATCTTTCTCTAGCTTTGAATCTCATGTTGCCAGTGTCAAAATCACCTTCCATTGCAGTTCTTAATGGTGCTCTAACGAAATGTTTAAGACCATTAGGTGCATCGGTCATGATGAAAAACGCATCAGTGTCAGTTAAGAAATGGTTGATTCTATAACCTTCTGGAATCATACCCATGTTCATCATTGCATTGATGTCGTTATCAGCAGTACCTACTCTTAAAGGTGACTTTAAGATTCTCTCAGCAGTGAATTGTAATTCTTTTGGAATTATCAATTTTCTACCTTGAGTAGCGATTTTTAATCCTCTTTCATCAACAAACGCCGCAATGTCAATTAACGACTGTTCTAATGATGTTTCAGATAAATCAGCAGGTGTTGCTAACTCGTTTGCAAAAGTACCACCACTTACAAGTGGGTGTGCATTTGACAATAGAGGTTGTCCGTCACCACCATTAGCAGTGTCGAAACCATTGTTCAAGACAGCAGCAGCTTTCACTTGTTTAGTGTTAGCCATTGATCTTGCCAATGCTCTAGTGTAACGAGCAGCTAATCTGTCGTACAAGTTATCTTCTACCGCTTCTTCAGTAACCGCGAATGCTAAAGCAATAGTCTCATGCGTATATCTTGCAGTGAAACTTTCTTTTGCATCGTCGAATACCACTGCTGCACCTTCAGTTTTTGTTGGTGCACCACCGAAGCCTGATAACATTACTTCCTCTTCGAAAGCTCTGTCAGAAGACTCTGTAGTAAAGATTTCTGCGTGTTCGTTTTCGTATCTATCATACTCCAGGCCGAATAAGGCATTCAAACCTGGTTCTAGTTCTTTAACTAGTTGTGCTCTACTTATAGCCATAGTTTTATCTCCTTATTAGACTGTTAGACCTACAACTCCACCTTTGTATTGGTGAGCGTTGATTCTAACGAGTACGTTTACATTTGATACAGTTTGGTCACTGTTATCAGGGTCTTGAGAAATATCAATAGCCTGTAATACAAAAGTAGACGAAGAGTCTCCAGTTGATACATCTAATACTTCTTTAGATTGTCCTGATTGAGTGCTTCCAGCTGTTGCAACGATTGAATAGTTTGCGAATAAGTGATCAGTCGCAAAAGACTCATCAGCTTTAATTTCGAAAACAACATTCGGATCGTCAATTACGTTAGCCACGATATCATTCGCACTAACAGTACCTGGATAATAGTTTTTCCAAGTAGGCTTTTGAGTTGTCGGGTCTGTATAGAAGACTCCGTTGAAAACTCCAACAACAGGATTAGTACCTGCAGCAGCTCTAACGATTGTTCCGTTAGTAGACGCAGCTACAAGGTCGCCTTGGAATATTGCAGTACCGTAGTTCTTCAATATTCTGTATCTGTTTTGTGAGTTATTAAACGGTGTTCCCCCTAACATTCTAGACGGTCTCAAGCCAAAGTTACCACTTTGATTAGCCATAATAGTTACTCCTTAGTTTGTTAGTTGTTAGTTTAATAACCCCTTGGTAGTCACTAAAAAATTATTTTTTAGTTCCACTTCCGAAGGTTACTCGAGATTGTCTATCAATATTGATAGGCATCTCTGGTCGTTGCTCCTTCATTAGATCATGGTCTACCGCGTCCATCTGACCTTTGGTCTTGGTATTAAAGTATTCTTTACGCGATTCCACAATCTCTTCTGGTATCCTAGCCAACAATAGGCCACCAACCCCAACTACGCCTTCGTGTGTTCCACTGCTGATAACAGGATAATCATTAGGACCGATCTGTTCAATTAATTGATCAGCTCTAACAAGCTCCCATCCTTCTCTGAGTTTCTTCGACATGTTTCCAGTGTCTTGATAACCCATTGATTCAGCTCTCAGCCATCTGTGGACAAAACCTTTCGGTGGCGGAGGCGCATCTAGACTTGACGGTGGAGACCAGACCTTTTTTCGAACATCTTTTGCTCTTTGATCTGACTCGCGCGAAACTCTATTTTTTATATCACTCATATTTAGCTCCTTTATTTAACATATTTCGCGTATTCTTCAGGTGGCACCCCTAATCTTTTAGCGATTACCAACTGTGACTTGGTGAGTTTCACAGTTCTGCGTCCATTTTGGTTTCTAACAGCAGAAGCAACAGTCTGGACGGGTTTCTTTTGCTCCTGTTTCTCCTCAACTACAGTGCCTGTAGGTTCGGATTTAGCAAACTTCTGAGGGAAATATTCCGACAGTCGTTTATCTAATTCATTATAGTATGCATCTGTGTCTCCCGCAATACCCTCACCCTTGATTTGCTTATCAATTTCGAGTGCTGCAGTAGTCATGATATTATCATTCATAAACCACTCATTCTTCTCAGCCCAAGCTTTAGCTTTTGGAGAAGCTTGAATTTCAGGAATTTCAGGCTCCTGTGGTTCATTTTTGATTTTTTCAGCTTCTTGTTCACGCATATATTTAGTATTAGCCAGTCTTTCTTTTTCAATACTTAACTGAACAATTCTTTCATTTGCTTTTGCAATAGCTCCTGAATCCCCTGATTCAATTGCTTGTTGTAAAGCTCTTGATGCGTCTGCAGAATCTGAAGTAATTCTTT
>Ga0222719_10002859_pt1 | contig 15507 bp, 15 predicted proteins | sample C33_34DmetaG_FD_165039 | JGI IMG/M metagenome (GOLD analysis project Ga0222719, IMG submission 165039) | Estuarine water microbial communities from San Francisco Bay, California, United States - C33_34D | ecosystem: Environmental > Aquatic > Marine > Unclassified | place: USA: California...
GATGTATACCTTCAATCCAGACTTGGATTTTATGCTTATCCCAGACCGTTCACTGTTTATACTACAGAAATTCGGTATAAAAGTTAGTCAAAAAGAGTTTTTAGCCATAAGATGCCATGATGGCGTGTTCGATAAGGCGAATGAAGCGTACTTTTTTAGTCATGTTGAGTCATCTAGACAGAAAACCTCTATTATCTCAATACTTCACAGTGCAGACTTCCTTGCTTCTAAGGTAGAGTACGATATGTGGAAGGCAAATGGTGGTTCCGCCGCTCCGAAAACACAAAAAACCACTGCATCAACAGGTAGACCGGTGAAATCTTCAGAAGGACTGTCGAATATGCTCAAAAACTTATAATATGGCTACTTTACAAATAATTATTGGTATTTTAGTTGCTTTTATAGTATTTTTACTTTATCTTTTAAGAAATCTACTATTAAAAAATGAAAAATACGAAGATGTTGTGCAAGACCAAGTGCAATATTTACAAACAATATCAAACGCCATAGGCGAAGGTCAAAAGCACCTAACTAAACTTGATGAACGTGGGGTTTTTCAATCAGATGATGAGGTCGGTTATTTTTTCGAACAAATGAAAACAATACAAGACGAGCTAAACCGATATATGCTCCCCGAAAATTATGGCAAGGAAGAAAAGCAAAGCTAATTACTTTACTAGCGAAACAGAAGAATACATAAAAAAATATAACGTCTCTACTGATCAAGATTATAAAAATAAAATCTTTACTGATCATATATACTTACCTTTTTATAAGTTAGCAGAAAATATAATACATACTTTTAAGTTTTACTACACAGATGTAGAGCAGATAGAGGATCTTAAACATGAAATAGTATCCGTTCTTTTAGAAGAGAAGATAATGAAATTTGACCCAGATAATGGAGCAAAAGCATACTCCTATTTTGGAACTATAGTAAAGCGGTGGTTAATTAACTACAATAATAAGAACTATAAAAAGCTTAAGCAGATAGGTTCATTCTCAGATATGGAAGACTCGTATGAACATACTATGGGCGAATCACAAACTGGTGGAATTACATTAAGTAGTTTTATAGATACCTGGGTGGATGAGGTTTATCTTTATTTAGATGAAATTTTTGTCAAAGAATCGGAAATTAAGATAGCTGATGCTGTTTTAACGTTATTTAAGACTAGACATGATCTGGAGATATTCAAGAAAAAAGCTCTATATATCTATATTAGAGAAATGACAGATTGTCAAACACCCCAGCTTACTAGAGTTATATCTATACTCAAAGAACATTTCAAAGAAAAACACCAGCACTACTACGATAACGGGTATTTAAACAATAAGGTATTATAATCTATTTATAATAAAATTAACATGAGTTTAGATAAAGAAATATTTTCAGGAAAGACTCTATCTGATCTTTTTGGGGAAATCTACGACAATTCTAAAGAAACAAAAAGTCAAGTGAAAGCCCTCATTGGCGAATTAAAACCTCTAATAGAAAACATTGGAGACGCTACTCTTATCGTTCCTATGATAAAAGAATACATGGAGATAGGTGTAAAGAATGACGATGCTTTAATTAAGTTAGCAACAATTATTCAGAGGATAGAAAGCGCTCAAGCTAAAGGAGAAGGCGGAGAATTTGACTTCTCAGACTTACAAGACTTACTTGAGGAGTCTGAATCTATGGATAAACAGATTGAAGACGTTAACAAGGTGGAAGACAAAGAAGAGGATGGCATATAGTACTTCATTTGGTCAGACTAAGATAGGAGGAAGCGGAGGAGCAGGAGGTGGAAATCCTGCTGTTGCTAACTTCGGTCGTGTTGTTGACGTAATTCTTGACTCCAACCACCCTCTCTATTCAACTTATAAAGAATCTCAAGGTATTAATGGTATAGTCTATAGACAGATTAATTCATTTGGAATAGAGGATGAGGAGGGAGATTTGTTGTTTGCTTATGCAGGTAATAATCTGATAAAAAAACAACCTTTAAAAAATGAGATAGTACAAATTATATCTATGCCTTCTGAAGAAAGAGCAGATAATCCTAACGCTAAAAAAACGTACTGGACTTCTATTGTACCTCTCTGGAATCATCCACATCATAATGCATACCCAGACACCTTACAAGCAGGAGAAGGAGATGTTGATTTAGGTGAAGACTTTGAAGAGACACAGGAGATTGCCCCGATTCAATCCTTCCCAGGAGATACTATAATAGAAGGTAGACACGGAAATACTGTAAGACTAGGAGGAACTAAGCATTCCTTAAATACATTCACAGACGAGAGCAACAATGGTGTTCCCTACACTATTATTAGAAACGGAATGAAGTCACCCGGTAGTGCACTTGACGCTACTGTAGAAGATATCAATGAAGATATGTCTTCAATATATATGGGAGCAGATCATACGTTTGAATTGAAGCAGGCTAATGAGAAAAGAGATGCTTTTAAAGAAGAACCAGATTTTGCAGATACATACAAAGGTAATCAAGTAATAATAAACTCAGGAAGGCTTTTCTTCAACGGTAAAGAAGAAGGTATATTTCTTTCTGCTGCAGAGGGTATAGGCCTAAACTCTAAACATGTAGGGATAGATGGTGAAGATTATGTAGGTTTAGATGCTAAAAAAGTGTACCTAGGTAAAGACGGCTTTACAGAAGCAGAACCAGTCCTACTCGGACAAATAACTACTAATTGGTTAGAGGATTTTTTAAGTGAGTTTGAAAAGATAATAAAGGCAATGTCAACAGCACCACCAGTTCCAGCAGAATCATATACTGCTGTTATGACAGGAGCAGCAAAAGGAGTTGTACCAATGATACCTACATTAAGATCATTAATTAAAAGACTGCACTCTAAAAAAGTATTTACAGAATAATGCCATACGTTAATATCCCAGATAGCGCACTAGCAGGAACAACCTCTAAAATTGTAGGTAAACTACAAGGAGAGCTTATCTCTAAGATAACGGAAAAGATATTCGATATAGTTAGTAAACTCAATGTAGATGGCTGCCCCTCTGATGATCTTACTCGTATAAGAAAAAAAATTGATAGAATACTTAGCCAAACATCTGCAATGGAAGCTAAAGTAGCTAAATTTAGAGCTATACCAGCGTCCTTAAGGCCACCAATCAGCGGACTGAAAGCAGCTTTAGCTTTGATATTAACACTTCCTATACCTCAATCAGTACCACCTGGTTTCGGTTTACCTATCAACATTACAACTAAATACGCTGACATACTACACTTACTCAAAGAACTTATAAAACAGACTGAGACTTCGATTAATACTATAGAAATAGTAGTAAAAACGCCATCTCTTAATTTAAAAACCCTTACTAGTATACTTGCTAAAGCAGATAGTGCGCTACGTGCTTGTGAAATCGAAAGAGCGTTACAAAGTCAATTAACAGACGGAACTATAACTAAAGAGGAATTAGAGCTCATTGGACTATATAATCAGGAAGGAAGGTTAATTTTATCTACTTTAGGACCTAGATTATTAGCTGATGTTGACAGATACGGTACAAGAGAAGCTGATGTTGATAGATACGGTACAAGAGAAAAAGAAAGAAGTAAAAATAGAGGAAAATGGCAACCAAATCAGAAGTACTATAAAAACGATAAAGTTATTCATAAGAAAGTAAGGTACATTTGTCAACTAGATCACACCTCTACTTTAAATAATCAACCACCATCTTCTTTCTGGTTAACGTTAGAAGAGTCAACAAGTGTTGGGACTAGAGAATTAATAGGAGATATAACTAAAATAGATAGTAGTAATATAAGTCAATCAGCTAAAGATAGCCTGAAAAAACTACTAGACAGCTTTAAAACAGTCAGTGTATCTGAACAAGCAGAAGATAGTAAATTCTTCTACACAAGATCAAACGGAGAGATTTTAACTATAACAATCATCACAGACCCTACATCCCCAGCAATAGCACCCAGAAGGTATGCTGAAGCTAAAAACGCTAACGGAGGAATCGTAATGACAGGTCCAAAATCTTTTAGCTCCGATACAAAAGTACTAATAAATGAAATTAAATTCAGAATAGACAATCAACTTTCTTAACTAAACTATTTATATATATGAAACTCGATCAATTACGTAAGATTATACGAGAAGAAGTAAGAGCAGCAGTGAAGGAGGAGTTACAAGAAGTAATGAATGAAGCTGTAAAAATAGCTTCAACTCCAGCTAACGCCATGACAGAAGCCCCTAAACCTAAGGATAGCAACCTCAAATGGTCTGCTCCTCCTAAAACCGGTAAGGCATCTTTAGATGAAATGTTAGCACAGACAAAAGCTAATATGAGTATAGATGAATATAAAAGTATAGGCAACTTCGATTCACCTAAAGCACCTAATTTTGCATCAGGTATGGCAAATAAGATGGGATTAACAAGCCCTGAAGTCGGAGTTAATTTCGCAGATATACCAGGTTTTGATCCTGCAAAAGCAAAAGCAGTTTTAGATGCATCAATGAAGATAAAAAGAAACGGACAGTAATAAATGGCAATTAATTCAGTTAAAATAGATCCTCTAGATTTACAACCAAGAAAAGCGGTAGGCGTAAAACTCCCTTTTTCTGGTAAAGCTGTATTTAATTCAACTTATGAAACAAGAGACGCCATAAAAACAAATCTAATTAACTACTTTTTAACCTCTAGAGGAGAGAGGTACCTAAATGTAGAATTTGGCAATGGACTACAGGCTATGCTTTTTGATCAATTAACTGAAGACAAAATACAAGAGGTAGATCAAAAAGTGAGACAAGATTTAGCAATATACTTTCCAAGAGTGAATGCCAGCAAAATAGAAACAGTAGGATTACCAGATACGAATACAGTACAATTTAGTATGAGATACCAAGTACAAGACACTAATATAGAGGATGAAATAATCCTAAATTTTGAACAATAATGGCTGAGGAAAGAGATATAAAGTATATTGGAAGGGAGTTCGGCGACTTTAAAGGTGAGTTGATAGAATTAGCTAAGAACTATTTCCCTGATACCTACAACGATTTTTCTGATACCGCTCCCGGTACTATGTTTATAGAAATGGCAGCATACGTTGGAGATGTACTTTCATTCTATCAAGACACCCAACTTCAAGAAACCTTTTTACAGCACGCTCAAAACCCTCAAAACCTCTATACACTAGCCTATATGATGGGCTATAGACCAAGAGTAACATCTGCTGCAGAAGCCGAACTTACTGTAACTCAGAATGTAGCAGCATCCAACGGTACTCCAAACTGGAACCAAGCCTTAAAGGTTAACGAAAACTCCATCATTAAAGCATCCACTACAGGTAATACTAGCTTTCTTACTAATAAGGCAGTAGACTTTAAATATTCTAGTTCGTACGATCCTACAGATATATCAATACTAACAACAGCAAACGGAGCACCCACAGTCTTTAGCTTATCTAAAACCGTTACAGCCTATTCAGGAGAAATTCAAACAGTAACTGAAACATTCCAAACAGCTGAAAAGTATAAAACTATCGAGATAGAAGACGAGAACATTATTAAAGTCCTTTCTATAACTGATAGCGACGGTAAAGATTGGACAGAGGTTCCTTTCTTAGGGCAAGATACAGTGTTTGTAGACGAAATAAACAATAGAGTAGATAATAATCAAGTTCCCTCTATACTAAAATTAAAAACAGTAACACGTCGATTTACTACTAGATTTACATCTAAAGGAGTACTTCAAATACAATTCGGAGCAGGAGTATCCTTAGCAGAAGATAAAGAATTTCTACCAGACCCTACATCTATCGAAAAATTTACTACTCAAGATAGAGTAGATAAGATAGATGTAGCCTACGATCCTTCTAATTTTATGTTTTCTAAAACCTATGGATTAGCACCATCTAATACAACCCTAACTATAAAATATATAACCGGAGGAGGAGTAGAAGCAAATGCACCTGCAAATAGTATAACAGAAAAAAGTGCTGTAGTAGCTACAGCGACTGATACTACATATTTAGATACATTAAGCTTTGTTAACCTTAAAGCAGCGACTGGAGGGAAAGACGGTGACACAGTAGAAGAGTTAAGACAAAATTCACTAAAATCATTTTCTGAACAAAAAAGAGCAGTTACCCTACAAGACTATACAGTGAGAGCGCTTTCTATGCCTCCTGAATTTGGAAGTATTGCTAAAGCGTATGTCACAAAAGAAAACTTAGCTAATGCAACTAGTATAACAAACGTTAATCCTCTAGCTTTATCCTTATATACTTTAGCATATGATAACGAAGGAAAATTAACGATTGCTAGCAAGGCGTTAAAAGACAATTTAAAATTATACTTATCACAGTATATGCTCTTAACAGATGCAGTAGATATAAAAGATGCATTTATAGTTAATATAGGAGTACAGTTTGAAATATTAACATTACCAAACTATGCCTCAAGAGATATATTACTTAACTGCACAAACGCTGTTAAAGCATATTTTGATATTAAAAACTGGAACATAAACCAACCTATTAACCTATCTAACTTATTTACTATATTAGACCAAATTAAAGGAGTACAGACAGTTAAAAAGATAAGAGTCACTAATAAAAACGGTGGGGATTATTCACTATATGGATATGATACAGAAGGAGCTACACAAGATAACGTAGTTTATCCATCTTACGACCCATGTATATTTGAAATTAAATACCCAGATATTGACATTGAGGGTAGAGTAACAACACTATAAAATGGCAGTATATAGACTATATCCAGAAAAAGACGCGACTATATGGTCGGAGCCTACACTTGCAGGCCTTTACGGTAACTCAGGGTTAGATCAAATCTTAGAAATAGGAGGATATCCTGATGTAAATAATGTTGGTAGAACTAAAAGAAGTTTAATTCAATTTAATTCTACTGAAATATCAAACACATTAAATCAAAGAGTGACTGGTAATTATAGCGCTAGTCTAAATCTTTATATTGCTGATGCTAGTGAATTACCAGAGGAGTATAGTGTTTATGTAAATCCAATTTCAAGCTCATGGTTCAATGGCACAGGGAGATTAAATGACAAACCTGTAAATAGAACAGGGGTATCTTGGAAATTTAAAGATTCAGCAGTAACAGAATGGACAACACTAGGAAGTGACTATCTAAGCTCTCCTTCAGGTTCTCAACTTCATACGTTAAAAACTGACCACGACCTTAACATAGATGTAACTAATATAGTAGACGCAGTATATAGTGGAAGTATAAGTAATAACGGTATGTTAGTTAAGATACAAGACTCATATGAAAACTATACCTCACAGTCTATAAGCCTAAAATACTTTAGTGTTAACTCATCTACTATATTTAAACCTTTTTTAGAGTTTAAGTGGGATGACTCTACATTTGCTCCTGGATCATTAGCAGTACTTGATACAGATAATGCTACTATTACCATCAAAAATGGAAAAGAAAGTTATAGTAACACCTCTAAAGTTAGATTTAGAATATCCTCTAGACCGAAACACCCCGCTCGCTCTTTCACAACTTCTTCAATCTACTTGACAGAGTACGCTCTCCCTAGTACATCTCAATGGGCTATAAAAGACGAGTTCAGCGAAGAAATGATAATTGATTTTGACGAACAGTTTACTAAAATTAGCACCGACGACGTTAGTAGTTATTTTGATTTAGAAATGAACATACTTCAACCAGATCGTTACTACAGGTTATTAATAAAAACTACTATAGATAACAGTACTTTTACTATTGATCAAAATAATATATTTAAAGTTGTAAAAAATGTCTAAAGATATACAAATAAAAAAAACTGTATTTGTTAAAGATAATTTTGAAAAAGTAATTGACAGAGAGTTCAAAACTTTTGCTCAACCTCCTGCGGTAGAATTAGAAAGAACTGTAGAAGATTTTTTTCAAGACTATGAAAATCTGTATTATGAAATCGAACCTGAGGGGCCAACAGAATCACATCAATATCTCATTCAAAGAAGTCTTGAAATAGTAGATTATGAAAAAGACACAGAAGACATTCAACCTCTATTAGACGAAATCTCTCAATTAAGAGCACAAATTTTAGACTACCAACAGCAATTAATTCAAGCAAACACCCCTAGTTAGTGGCAGAGTTTAAGTACAATATAGAGCAGCTAGAGATAGAAAGCCTCAATCGGTCCTCTAAGATTACTAAAAAGGAACAAAATCTTATTGGTACGTTTGAGATAAATAATCTATTTACTCCTCAAGACAGTAATGTTGAGTTGAGTGTATACGGAGTAGACAATACTCTACTGGAATATGTACCAAGATTTTTAGACTACACTCTTTCTTTAAATGCTCAAAGTGCAGGTAAACCAGGAGCTTCCATACTATCAATAAACCCAGAGAAGGATATAAAAACTCTTGGGTACGATACAGGGGACGTAAGACTACTTTATAGGTTTACTAATAATTTATTTTCTGAATCTCAAATAGGAGGAACATTATTTATCGACTCTATATCACCAGATGGTACAGAAATAAGAGCACTATCCACAGAGCTTTCAGATGAACAAATAGTAACTTACACTGACAAACTCAAGAAACAGCTAAGTAACCCTAATCATTTTTCAGAATTTCAATTAAACTTTGGCGAAGGTAAACTTGCAACAGGTCTTAATGTAGATACAGAACAAACATCAACAGGAGTAGCAGTTGTGTTTAAACTTTATGAAGCGTTAACACTAGCAGCACAAGAAAAATTCACAGTTGAAGAGATTATTTCTGATGATATACTTTATGAAATCTCTGCTACAGTTACTGAAGACACCCTCAAAGTACCACAACTGAAAGGTCCTAACTTTAGTACTGAGTTTTCTGATGATAATAACCAACCAACAGAATTTTTAAATTATAACGAGCTATTTAGTTATCCGGTATCAAATTCTTATTTTGAGCTATATTCACTCTTTAGTGAGAAAAGTGCACAGATAGCAATTGATCATAGTAAACTAGAAAACTTTATACATTACTCATCTGCAGAAGAAAGAATAAGAAACTTTCATTATAAATTACAGTTAATAGAGTCTTATGAGACTTCTATTGATAACTTAAACACTGCAGCAGCTACTCCCTCTGGAAGTTTGAATAGTTATTTAACTTCTAATACAGGAAGTATAGTTCATTATGAAACCCTGATAAAAGGAATAGTAGATAATTTTGATCATTACGACCGTTACCTATATTTTGAAAGTAGCTCAACAGCATGGCCGAAATCTACCACAAAAAAGCCACATATAAATCTAGCATCAACCCACCCCTCAGCATCGTCTTGGTTTGAAACAAATGTTGAAAGAGCTAACCTATACGATGTAACCAACTTCGATATTTTAACAAATACGATACCTACTTACATTAGGGAGGATGTTAACAACGAACAGTACTTAATGTTTACTCATATGATTGCTCATCATTTTGACAATCTCTGGGTTTATTTTAAAGCAATATCAGATAAGTATGATACAGACCATAGGCTAAATTTTGGAGTTAGCAAAGACTTAGTAAGAGACGCTATCGAATCCTTTGGTACTAAGCTATATAATAGTAATCAGAACATAGATAATCTATTTGCTATGTTTATAGGGGAGACACCCTCTACAGAAGGGGAGAGAATCATCTCTACCTCTATTGCAACCTCTGCTTCTTTCAATAGCGGAAGTACAGCCCTAGAATACTTACAACCTCTTGCAAAGAATAATTACGAAAAAGAAGTATATAAAAGAATTTACCATAACTTATCTTTAATTAATAAAACTAAAGGTACAGAAAGAGGGCTAAGAGCTCTTATAAACTGTTTTGGTATTCCAAGAGAAATACTTAGTATAAAGACATTTGGCGGAAACAGAGTAGATCAACCGAAATACTACGGACCAGAACACTCCTCCACCAGTAGTATGTACCTAACAGGTTCAGAAATATTTCTTAGTGCCTCAGAGAAACTCAGGAATGATAATACAGGTAGTATTGTTACTGGTAATACTCTTTCTAGATACACCTCTATTATAAAACCAGAGAAAAAATATACAGACGATTTACCTCATATAGAAGTAGGCTTTAATATATCTAGAGGTACAGATGAATTTATTGACTTAAAAATATCTAGTAGTTTTGATATAGACAACTATATTGGAGACCCTAGAGAAGCATACACAGAAGGATACTCAGAGTTAACTAAAGTAGGTAGAGGTATAGTTAACGATGATTATGGCTGGGATAATATTACAGATGATTGGCAGGATGCAGACTTTAAATGGAGTGATATTCTTGCTTATTCTAAATCTCCAAGAGGTTTTATTCGCCTATTAAATTTTTTCGATAGCTCTATTTTTAGACTATTAAAAGATTTTGTACCTGCAAGAGCTAAAATTGACACAGGGGTAGTAATTAAATCTCATAAATTAGCTAGAAGTAAAGCTAAAGAAGTACAAGTATCCTGGGAAGATTTAACACTTACTTCATCTATCGCTATTGGTGCTGTTACCGGAAGTGACGGTGGAGCTTTTGAACAAATGTCTGTGTATGACTATACAACCAATTATAGTGCCAGTGTTATTACCCCTATAGGAGAAGTAACTAGAAACGTGACAGATGAATCACCAACATACACTGGTGAGTTTAGCGGGTCTTTATTAATATCAACTGATGGAGAGGTGTCAAAAAGAAATACCTTTAAAAAGGTTAACCAGCCTCAAACCACATATCAAATAATTGCCTTCAACCTTTCTGTTCCATTACCTCCAGGATGTGTTATCATACTAACAGGATCGTACCAAGGAGAGTATACACAGTTATTTACTTCTGGGTCTGGAACAGTAGGCTTTACCTACCCAGTAGCTGTTGCTAATAATAGCAGTTCAGTTGAATACTCTGTAATATATGATGAATATGAGTTCATATTAGGCACAGCAAACACTGGGTATGGAAATGTATTTAGAGGGTGGTACGCAGATACTTCTGGCTCTACTCTAGTATCAGACCAAGCACCACTTACTATTTATTATAGAGATGAAGCTGTTTACGGTAACAAGTATTACGCTCACTTTGAAGACACTCTTTACCATATAAGCTCTAGCGGTCCAGGGCAAATAGATGTTACATATCCAGGTACAGGTACAGCTGTAGTAGGAACGCCATTAACTATAGAGCATGATTTTGAATTATATAATAATTACGTTTTAGAGGCAACAGCAGTGTATCCTAGCGTATTCGACGGATGGTTTAATGTACCAACAGGAGGTACAGCACTGGCAACTAGTGATACACTCACTGTGACAAAAGCATTTACAGAAACAAACGGTAGAACAATCTACGGTAGATTTAGTTAAAAATGACAATAGAAGAATTTAAAGAGACAGATCCTAACACATTTGGGACAGGAAATATAAATTTACTGTTCAGTAGTAGTGTGGTAGACCCTGGTATAGATAATACTGCTCTACCTCCTTATGTAATTCAAGGATTATCAGTGCCTTTTAAAAGTCAACAAGGAACGGATTTAAGAGAGGTCTTAAGACAAGTAGATGAAGTACGGTTTACTTTTGCTTCCTCTAATGTTAACTGTAAGATAATTGGGAAACAAAAAAGAACTAATTACTACTACTACCAGGTAGAGGATCTAGTTGTCAATACTTTACCTACTGAACAACCTGGATTAGGATTCGTTCAAACAGACACAGATTTAGTCCTCTTACCGTTTAGTGCAACAAATTTCTATAATAGCGACTATAACCCTTTAATGAACAACAGTGAAGGAAGTAAAGTTAACGCTGTAGCATTTAGAGTAGATAGGTTTTCCTCCCAAACTATACCTACAAATTTACAATCTATTATAACACAAACAGCCACTCCAGCAGAAATACAAAATTGTTCTTATACGAAACTTGGAATTATAAGCGGTAAGTACTTAGGTAGCAAAACAACAGGAGCAGGTTCAAGTTATAGTTTAAATAAAGAAGAGCAAACTGCATATATAACAGCAAACCAAATTACTGGTAATAACCCAGCTTTATCATTTAAGCAGTTTGAGGGAAGTGTACATAGATCAGATGCATCAACAGCAGCTATTAAAGCAATTAGTCAGTCAGATAGAGAAGTAGTTCCTATTTACTTTAATGCAGAGACTATTTCATCTGGAGGAGCATTTTTAGTTCCTAACTTTCCATCCTCTGGTAGTTTTATTTATGTGGAAGACGGAAATAGATTAATCAAAGCAGTAGATACTAAAGTATATTCTATCGATAGAGATGAGGTATACACATCAGATGAAAACGCAGGTATAACAACAATTGAATAAAATAGGTAATTAACATATATTTATATAAAACACAATAACACAAAATGGGATATTTAGACAATTCGATCGTGACAGTGGATGCGATCTTAACAAAAAAAGGGAGAGAGCTACTAGCTAGAGGGGACGGTTCTTTCAAAATCACACAATTTGCACTAGCAGATGATGAGATTGATTACACCCTATACAATCCATCACATCCCTCAGGTTCTGCACTCTACGGTGAGGCTATTGAAAACATGCCATTGTTAGAAGCCTTTCCAGATGAGACTCAAATAATGAAATACAAACTTACAACTCTTCCAAGAGGTACATCAAAACTTCCTGTATTGAGTTTAGGACTTTCATCTATCACACTTAATCAAGGAGCATCGCTAGCTATCACCCCCGAGACGCTCAACTACCTTGGTTCAACTAGTGTATTTGAAACAGATGGATATACCGCCACTATCGCAGATGTAAGAGTGCTCAACGCTTTTACTGGTGTAGGTATTAACACAGAAGAAGCAGATAGATTAAATACTTCTACTACTGTTGGTACAAATGTATCTAAAACAGTAATAGGTACATCTATTAACCTTGTAGCAACATCAATTAATACTCTATTCGGCTCTAATACTTCACTTAGTACTACTATAACAGTAATAGGAAGAGGATCAGGAGCAAGACTAACCATTCCAGTAACAATTACTAAAACTAACTAATTATGTCATATAAAAGATTTGACTCGGAAGACGTAGTTGTAAGTGCAGAATCAATTTCTACACCTGTATGGACTGGTGATGTAACAACACTAGAGACATTTTTTACTTCTTCCACACAGATAGGAGCAACTTCTGCAAACTACTACTACGACCTATATAACACCGGTTCTAACATAGAAGGTTCAAGAGTACAATTTTCTGTAGCATACGCAGATGAAAAAGGAAGCGGATCTCTTCTTTATAATAGCAATGTAAACGGCAAATCGCCTTCTTCTACTATTTACGGCCAATACCGTAATCTAGTACTAGGAGATGAAGATTCAGCATTTACTTTTGGTACAGAGACATCAGAATACTTCTACGTATTAGCAATAGACAGAGCAAGGTATAAAGAAAAACTTTTACCCGGGACTCTAGACCTACAACTTAAAATTAGTGCAAGTGGAGCGACTATAAACCTTACTGATGATAGTTCGTTAGTAACTACAACTACTTTTGCAGATGCAGGAAGAATATATGAATTAGTATCAGGATCATTAGGAACCTTATCAGCAGGAGCAAAAAACACAAGCGGGTATACTACTTCAGCAGGTTCATACGGTAAACTTTTACCTGATGTAGGATTAATTATACTTAATGGTAAAGCATTAGACGCTAGCGTATCAGATGGAGGACTTGCACTTAACACTACAAGAACATCTGACGCTGTAGGGAATAATTTAGGTAAAATTTATAATACAATAAGAGACGGTGCTAAATTTAGAATACAGTCAGAAGAAACAATTACTTCAAACTTTGTATTTGTTAGAGCTCGTAATAGTGAATTTAACTATTCTACTAATCCATCATTAATTACAGGATCAGGGGAAATACGACATAACGTAATGGTAAACACACCACAGTCTTATATTACTGCAGTAGGATTATATAATGATAATAGTGACCTATTAGCAGTAGCAAAACTTTCAAGGCCCCTACTAAAAGACTTTACAAAAGAATCATTAGTTAGAATAAAGCTTGATTATTAATGAATGAGTGCATACAAGCAATTAAACAGACAAGATGTATACACATCGGACTATGTAGCTAAGAAAACTTGGTCTGCATCAGGAAGTCTGTTAACTAGTTACAATATCGAAACACTAAGAGGGTTCTCTGGTTCTACACCAGGTTACCCTTATCCTACTGATTTCTATAATAACCGTTTTCAAAAGCTAGTATTTGATAGTGCCAATCATAATTTTTTAGCAGATACTTTTGGATCTAAAGGTTTATATTTTGGTTCTAGAGATGTATCTCGTACTACTACTTTAACTTTAAGCGGTTCAAGACAAAGTAAATCAGAAGTAGCAATACTTTCTTTACCAAAAGGTATTGTAGGAACAGGAATTGAACCAGGTACTATTACTCTACAGCCAGAAAGAGAAGAAGAAGATTCTTATGTAGACTTAGGTTATGCAGGAGATAGCGCTACTGGATATTCCGACTACGTTGAGGAAGTAGGCAAATGGTACGGAACATCTGTAGACTCTGCAGATTACGTCACAGAAGATGATTCTAACTACGTTGATGAATCTTCAGAGGAGTATGTAGTAAACCCAGCTTCCTTCTATCGATTAGAAATAAAAGATGATGGAGAAGGTAGACTATTTCTTTCAGGTTCAGATACTTCTGAATATGTGACCGAAAAAGTTGTAGGAGATGTAATATACAATCAAGGGGTAGTTATGATTACAGATCCAACTGTTGCAAGATATTACAGTACTTATTCTAGACATAAATTAAACTGGAAATCAAAACAACCTATTTATACGTATAATGTACACTGTACGGTTAGAGAATCAGAAATGAATCACTCATATAACCCCTCAGCTATAACAGGCTCAGAAGCAACGGTAAGAAATAATATAACAGGAAGTTATTTTAGACCATACGTATCTACAGTAGGATTATATAATCAAGCTAATGAATTATTAGCTGTTGCAAAAACAAATAGACCAATACCTAAGTCTCAAAATATTGATATGACTTTCGTAGTAAAAATAGATTTATAATGGCTATATCATTTAGAGCAGAAAAAGGAACAGCATTAACTTACTCTGAGTTAGATAATAACTTTGGAGCATACTTTTATTCTGCAAGTACAGATGGTCAAACAGTAACACTGTTCTACCCTGCCTCACCAGCAGTACCTGTCAATAGCGGATCATTTACTTTTAACTTAATAAAAGGATTACAAAACGCAGGTTCAGACAGAAGGATAAGCATATTTTCAGGTTCTTCAGCAATTGAAACAAGAGAAGGATTTTTTATAGATAGAAGCGGTAGTCTAGGAATAGGTGTAGATGAAACTACTGATACACTTAGCTATAAATTAGATGTGTCCGGAAGTATAAGAACATCTGGAACAGTCCTTCAATCTTCAGACGAAAGACTAAAAGAAAATATTTACGTCATAGATAATGCCTCAGATAG
>Ga0222719_10002864_pt1 | contig 15487 bp, 31 predicted proteins | sample C33_34DmetaG_FD_165039 | JGI IMG/M metagenome (GOLD analysis project Ga0222719, IMG submission 165039) | Estuarine water microbial communities from San Francisco Bay, California, United States - C33_34D | ecosystem: Environmental > Aquatic > Marine > Unclassified | place: USA: California...
TAATATTTCATTGTAAGCCTGGGCTTGGAATTGCGTAACTGACTCAGCCAAAAGCGGATGCATCACGCCGGATGCTCCTTCAAATGGTTGAGATCTTTCTTCGTACTTCATGCCAAGATACTCAAGGCCATCACGATAGGTTTGTTCCCAGTCTTCACGTGAAGCTTTATCAGCTTCGACATTGCCCATGAGATCGTTTTTGATTTGACCTAAGTCTTGGTCGTCTAGAACTTCTGCTAAGTTTTGATAGAAATCAGTAGCATCCAGCGGAGGAGCAACGGCACCAAAAACTAAAGTGCCATCCTCTAATTGTTCAAATGAATCTAGATCAAAGTTGTTCTCTTCGAGTTCAACCTCTACATCCATCTCTTTGGATCTGTCTCTTACCTTTAACTCAACTTGTTCGTCAAAGGTGATTGCCTTATCTACTGATGCCATTTATTTTCTCCCTTTTAGATATGCTTTTCCATATCCTTTTGTAGCTAACCCACCTTTAAACATTTTTTTAGGTTTAGATTGCACGGATTCTAAATGAGGCTGTTTGCTTCTAAGCTCATCAATTTCTTTCATAACTTTTTTATGAGCTGGAGAACCATATGGTAAATCCATTCCTTTGTTGTAAAGCGTTAAAAGCTTTACTCTATCTTCTTCTTTCATTGCGTTATAAAGCAATTTTTTTACAACTTTCTTTTTACCCATTTACTTTTTCTTCATGAAAGCTTTGCCGTGACCTTTAATAGCTATGCCACCGCCTTTATATTTTTTAACCATGCCACCTTTTTTGAAAGGTGTGGCGGCTTTTTTTAGTCCTTCAGAAACTTTACTTCCAGGAGCCACAAGTGTAGAAAGAGCAGCAGCTCCTTGTAGTGGAAGAGTGGCTTTTTTATAAGCGCCCCTAGCTGCTCCTTTGATTAGTTTTCCTAATGCTTTTTTCATTACTTTTTCTTTTTTGTAAAAGCCTTGCCAAGACCTTTCATGGCTAGCCCACCGCCAGCCATTTTCTTAGGTTTGCCTGAAAGAAGATCTTCAGCCATTTTAGTAAGTTCTTTATTGACGTTGCCTCTAGCATCTTTGATGATGGGCACGCCTTTCTCTGTGGTAACAACACCTATCTTGGTTGGCTTGCCGTACACATCGTCAATCATTTTTTGAATTTCAGGATCTTTGGATTTTAATCCAAGATTACCCTTACGCATTCTTTTCTTGACAGACTCTGGTATCTTTCCTTCTTTTAGAAGTTTGTAGCCTTCTTTGATAAATTTTTTCTTAGACACTTTGTTGTCTCTGTTGTCTAGCAGCTCTACCGCCGCAAGCCATGCCGCCATCTTTCATCTTAGCATAACCGCCTTTCTTCATTTTCTTAACAGAGCCGCCGTCTTTCATTTTAGCGTAGCCACCTTTCTTCATGTTTTTGGTTTCTGGCTTTTTAGTTTTAGATCTGTTGTATTCAGCCAAAGTATCAAAGCCTGCTTTCTTAACTTCGTCCATGGTCACAGTGCTGTACTTCTTGCCACGCCATGTGAAAGTTTTGTCAGTACCTAATTCTTTTCTAGCAGATTTGAAAGCTTCGTTGAAAGACATTTTATCCATATCTTTTTTCTTGCCAGCCATACCGCCACCAATAACACCAGCAGTGATTGCACCTGCACCAATCTTTTGTTTGGTAGTTGGAGTTTTAGCTGGTACTGGTTTAGCTTTTGCGCTAGGTTTAGCAGGAGCTTTCTTAGTTACGCCAGTAGCTTTAGGAGATTGCTTTTTAGTTACGCCTGTAGCCTTTGGTTTTGCTGTAGCAGATTTAGGTGGTCTGCCCGGACCTCTTTTTGGTGGAGTAGCAGACTTAGGTGGTCTACCTCTTTTCTTTGGAGCTGCCTTTGTACCTTTCTTTAGAAGATCGGTGAAAAATTTTTTTATTGCCATTGTTTGTTACCTCTAATAATAAATTCGTTGTTTGGGTATTGGCTCCTCATCTTCTTCATCGGTTGCCAATCTTACAAAGTTACCCTGACGAAATCTCATTATAGCTTGCGTAGTGGAATCTACAAAGTCATCGTTTTCTCCGTACGGAAAAGCTGCGCATTCTTCCATGACCTCATCCGCAAAGATGGTGTCCGGTGCCCATACCATGCCTGCTTCAAACACGGGCGAAACCGAATGCACACGAGTAACTTTGTCTCTTCCTTTCGTGGGACGATAGTTCACAACAGGTATTCCCATCATCCTCAGTTCGTGCGTCAAAGGCAAACCACTTGCTTGTGATTCTATCAGTACACAGTCAGGTTGCCAATACATATATTCGTCATAGGCCATGGCTTTTAATTCTGGAAAGTCCCAGCGACCCCTTTTTGCGTCTAAGAGAATGATGGATTCAGGAGCAGATTCGCTGGGACGGAAAACGCCCCAAGTGGTAATGGCACTAAAGTCAGCCGTTTCCTTGGCACTAAAAGCAGTATCGTACGATTGCAAAATGTAACTGCAATGCGGTGGCTCTTCAGCTTCCCATGCTTGCCACCATTCACGCTTAAGCAGAGCTCCTTCTTCGGAGGTAGGATTCTGCATGTACTGAGCATTCCACTTGGCAACCGGAAGCGATGCTTTCACGGATTCTAATTCTTCGATCTTCCAAAACCCTGGCCACAGAGGTTCCCCGTTTTCTAAAATCGCTGGAAGCTCCACGACCTCCCATTGATCGGCATGGGGCTCGGACATTCTACGGATCAGCTTCTCGGTGAGATCAAGAGTAGACCAGCGAGTCATGACGATCACGATAATACCGCCGGGCTGTAAACGCTGGCGAGGGCCAGAGGTGTACCACTCGTAAGCGGATTCTAGTGCAGACGCTGAGAGGGCGTCCTGTTCTGAATGAGGATCGTCAATGATAAGGAGGTCAGCACCTCGACCCGTGATGGCTCCGCCAACACCTGCCGCAAAATATTCTCCTCCATGGTTGGTTTCCCAACGTCCTGCTGATTTACTGTCAGCTGAGAGGCTAACGTTTTCAAAGATCTGTCTATACTCATTGGTATCCATTAGGTTCCGAACTTTACGTCCGAACCGTGCAGATAATTCTGCCGTATGCGTAGTTTGCATTATTTTCATGTCCGGGCGCAACCCCATAATCCAACTGGGAAAGAAAACGCTGGCGAACTCGGACTTAGTATGACGAGGTGGCATGTTGATAATCAGGCGCTTGCACTTGCCTTGAGCGACAGCTTCGAGCTTTTTGGCGAAGAGCTTGTGGTGCTCGCCTTCGATGAAGCCGTCCCAGACATGCTTAACGTATTTGATGAAGTCTTTCTTGGCTTCACCGCTGGTATCTAATTTTTTTATGCGATCTTGAATAGCTACAATCTCTTTGAGCTTTTCATCTGATACATGATCTAAGAACGGTCTCTTCTCCATATTGGGAATATGGTACCTCAATAGGGATCCTAAAAGTAAATTTTTGTAGATTGTTTGTGTAAATTGTTATTTTACTAGCCAACTATAAAACGGCACGGCTCTTTATATGGGGGTGGGGTCGGCTCAAAATGCTTTGGCAAAATTTGGGGTCAGACCCAAAAGAGACCCAAATATATATGTGTAAAATAATGTATATAAAGTGTTGACGATTTGTTATTAATCATGCTACAATTTACTTATAAATTGCTAGGGAATGAACCCTAACAAAAAGTGGAGATAAGAACTATGTTTAAACAACTAGATCAAATCAAAAAACTAACACAACTTAAAGCTGAGTTGTCTTACAGTGAAGATGTTAAAAACTACATCGAAGCTGAAAAGCAACTTAATAGCTTGAAGTCAGTTGTTAGAGGGGAGATTGCTAGCAATCTCATAATTAAACCTTCAGGCTTTGGAATTCCTAAGACTTTCAAATCTTGGACTGATGCCAACATGGTTGATGCTCATATCACCAAAGATAGAAAGCAAGTTATTGGCATTCTTAAAGGCGATAAAGTGCTAGCTGATATCAGACTTCAGCACTTTGCACCTAAAGAAGTCAAGGCTTACTCAGCTTTCTCAATCAAAGGATGGGTGGGCTAATGAATGTTGAATTATCTTACATGGAGGATAGCGTTGTAAAAGACGCTATCCAATTCATAACCTATGTTAGACCAAATCTGGCTGAGGGCATCAAATCAGTTGAAGACTATAACAGTGGTGGGCATTTCATTCACTTACTTCTTCACTTGAAAGATAATCGCATATTTGTGTTTCATCATATGTCAGATCCAAAATCACTAAAGTGCTGGATGTCTGAAATATCTTTTAAGTCTTATGAAAGTATTGATGATTACCTCATTGATGAAGATGGCTTTGGCTTTGAACCAAACAAAGACAACTATGACAATAGATGTTGGAGCATGGAGGAAGAAGAACTTAGCTAATAGGTGGGGAGGGCTTCAAGCCCTCCCTTTTTTAATGTATAATCTATGTATAACTACTAAAGGAGGACGTTATGCCAAATCATACTAGAAATATCGTTGACATCTCAGTCAACAGTGGGGAGACCAAAGAGATCTTTGCACTAGCTGAACTAAAAGCCAAGCTAGACATCGCAAACGGTAACTTTGATTTCAATTCATTAATACCAATGCCAAAGCCATTGACTGAAGCATTAGACCGTGAAGATGTTTCTGATCATCCTGATTGGGAATTAATCCACGGTTGCTATGTGCCAAAGTCAAAGCTTAAACGCCAACGATGGCTTAAGCTTTATGGTGCTACTAATTGGTACGATTGGAGCTGTGCAAATTGGGGGACTAAGTGGAACTCTTACGATGTTTGGATTGAAGTAGATACCAAAGATACGCTTGAGGTTGACTTCTCGACTGCATGGTCTGCACCTATTCCCATCTTCTTGGAGGTAGAAAGATATTGCCAAGAACATGGGCTTGGTCTCAGTTGGAGCGTGTCTTTTGAAGACGATGACTATGATAATAGTTATGAACTAACTGAGGAAGATTTAACCGAGTGGGCTTCTTAGCCCACTCACTTTTGTGGAGAAAATTATGCTTAAAGAATATAGAGTAGTACGCAGAAATGTTGTGCGTGAGGAGACTTTTATTTTAGCTAGCAATTGGGAAGAAGCTGAAGAGAAAGCCATTGAAAAAGATGAATGGGAATATCTCTCAGGTGATACAACTTTTGAAACAAGTGAGGAGGAATGATGAAAGTAAAAGATCTAATTAAAGAACTACAGCAACAAGACCAAGATAAAACTGTAAACATCTTTATTCCTAAAGTGTTTGGAGAAGACAGTATAGAAGATATTTATAGTGAAGATATCTTAGATGTTATTGATCAAGATGATACTGTAGAAATTTATTGTTTAAAAGAGGACTAATGCAATTCTTCTTTCAATCTGAAGAACTGGGGCTGATCCAATGGGATTATGCCCCAGTCCATAAGCAAGCCGAGCCTGGCCGAGTTGCCAGAATGTTTCACCAGACTTGGATACCCAAGGCCGCAGATATCCGGGTAATAACCCGGCTGGACCCGGAAGCTACACGCCGGGCCGCAAAAGAAATATACGCAGGCCTGGCCGAGAACCTGGAACTTACCAGATCGCACATTAACGCAACCGCACGCAAGCGCAGAGCAAAAAATTCTAATAAAAATTAATTTGTAATTCTGTGTGTATTGGGTGTATAATTAACTAGTTAACCATTTATACCATAAGGAGGGAACATGGGAACACGAAGTAACGTAGCATATGAAAAAGAAGATGGCACAATAGTCGCTACCTATTGTCATTATGATGGCTATCTTGAATATAACGGTGTAATGCTTTTGAAGTATTACAACGGAGAGAAGCAAGCAAGAGACTTGGTAGACAATGGCTACATGTCTTCGCTTTGCTCAACCATTGAAGAAATAAATAAAGGTAGAGTTCATAAGGAAAAGCCTACAACTTATCCAAATGAATTTGTATTCATGGACAGTCTAGATGCATTGTTCATTGAATATGTTTATCTTTTCAAAAAAGGTCAGTGGTATGTTGCAGACTCTCACAGACTAGATACACCTAACGGATATCGTGAGGGTAGCTATTATCATTCTGCTTTTGTGCCACTTCTTGAAGTGGTAACCGTTGACATGATGAAGGAGATAGCATAATGACAAAGCTAACCTTTAACTCTAACAAGTCTTTAAAGTCTCTCGCAAGGGAGACTTTGAAGGCTAGTGAATTCAAAATTCCATACGAGAATAAAACGACTGATGAGAAAGGCTTCTTTCTTGTCAAGGATGAAGGCATTTATCTTATGAATGCATTCAAGGCAAGCAATGGGAAGACACCCAAAGAAAATGGCTTTGTTGTCTATGCTAGTGGATTTAATCCCAAGCATGACAAGGGCGATTTATGGGACAGAACCCACGACATAAGTGGCGATGACTTCGCAGAGTTTATACCCTTCGAAGAAGAAGCCCTCATGCGGATTGCTAGTGGTGGCAATGTTCACATTAGATTAAGTGAAGAAACCTTGGAGATCACAGCATGATTAGATTAGGTTTCTTTTATGGAATGGCTAGTTCGTTAGGACTAGCCCTTCCTCTTATCTTCATAAGTCAAGGCCAAGTATCTATTGGTTATTGCTTATTAATATTTATGTCCGGAATTGTTTTTGGTATTGCGGTTCGCAAGCTTATAAGGGGGTGCTAAATGAATGACCCAAGAATACTAGACGCAATTCTGCTGGCGGAGGGGGTGACCCCTCCGTCTTCTGAAAAGGATCTGATCCAAGCCTGGCAACTGTTGGTAGATACCGGCATGGCCTGGCAACTTCAAGGATGGTTTGGCCGCAGAGCGCAAGACTTAATAGACGAAGGATTGATTAACCCTCCGGGGAACGCCGGGTCTTAGGACCCGGCACCCTTTACATTTGGGGTCGCAAATGTTATGGTGCGCAAATATCTTATCTCCACAAGATAGTTTCTCCAAGGAAACAAACACACACCAGGGGGCGCAAGCCCCCATTTTTTTATCCAGCACATACCAGATCGCAAAAAGCCGCCAGTATCCCGGCGTAAAAAAATGTTTGCAATTAAATGTATATCCGATGTATAATAAGACATGCTTTGATGAAAGCCGTTCTTTATAAAATCCAAGGTTGCTTGGTTAAGGTGAAGTGGATAAGCGGAAACCGGCTGCCACGCCAGAGCTAGCCAGTTAGGGTAATCGATAAACGCCCGGACGAAACAGCCCTTCCGGGACTGGCGCCCAGTAAGTCCAGAGCCGCAAGGCAATATAGGCGGACTCAATCTACCGGGCCGAATAGGTAGAACGCAAGAACCCGGTTCACGCCGGGTTTTTTTATGCCCGGAAGAACCCCGGAACAGTCCCGGCCGCAAGCAGCCAGGGGGATCAGATCCAAAACGCACGCACACGCACGCAGAAACACGCACAAGAACGCAAAAATAAAACCAGGTGTGCGCACAAGGACGCAAAAGAACGCAAAAGGGGGTGAAAATATGGGGGCTAGGGGTGGGAGGGTTCTTATTCTCAATAATCAGACAAAATCAAAACTTTTTTTTATCAACAATTATCTTGTGCATTGTGTTAGTTCATGTATAATTAATGTATAAGTCTTAGGAGGACGTATGACAGATAAAACTATAAATAAATTAAGAGCCCTAGTTTTTGATCACATCAATAACTATATGGACGAAGCAAAATTTCCAGAAGATAAAGCTATATTAATTCACTGTGCGGAATTGAAAGGCTTTGTATATCTCAATTTAGATACGGGAAAATTTAAAAGCGGACATTTAGCGGACATGATAAAACTTTTATCAACTGAAGCTTTACTATCTTTTATGGAAAAAAGATTTCAATTAGTGGCTACAGCATGAACAAGATTGAAGCCATTAATATTTTAGGGGGTGGTTTAACAACCACCTCCAAGATGCCATGCAAAAGTTTTAATTTGCCTGCATGGGAATGTAAAACCGGATCCAAGCTTGCCAAAGTTAAAGGCACAGTATGTTATGACTGTTATGCCATGAAAGGAAACTACCAAAGATTTCCAGCTATCAAGCAAGGACAATACAAAAGATTGGACGCACTCTTTAATGCTGGATGGGTGGATGCCATGGTTAGTATTATTGAAAGAGAAAAGAATAGTTACTTTAGATGGCACGATGCCGGGGACATTCAATCGAAGAACCATTTTAAAAACATATGCGATGTTGCCAAGAAGACACCGCATATTTTGCATTGGATACCTACAAGAGAACACAAAATTGTTAATGACTTTGTGAAAGATGGGAACACAATTCCAGATAATTTAATCGTACGCATAAGCGCAACTAAAGTGGATGGTAATCCACCATCTAATGCTATGCATACATCAACCGTGCACAAGGATAAAAAGGCCATTGGCTTTGCATGTCCGTCCAGTTTACAAGATGGCAAGTGCCAAGATTGTAGAGCATGTTGGGATACCAACATAAAAAACATTTCATACAAAAAACATTAGGAGGAAATATGAATATTGTTGATTTACTTGAATACATTTTACACGGCCAGGAACCGCCAAAGCTTCATGATGAAGATCAAGTTCCAGACAAATATGAGAATGTGCCCAGCACGAACGCAGATTATTTTGTTCAAGAAAAGGAGGACGCAGAATGACAGTCTTAGATCTAATACTATTACTAGAAGATTTTAATCCGCACGCAAAGGTATCTATTCATTGCTCTGACACTGGCAAAACCAAAGAAATTTTGTGCTTGCAAGAAGACGAAGATCCAGAACATGGAAATAATTTCATAGATATTGTTACGCAAAAATCTGAAAGGGAGGACGCAGAATGAGCGATATAGAAAAAATAGGTCATGTTGTCAGAATTGATACTGAAACAACAAATAAATTATCTAGATTAAAAAAAACATTAGGCATACCTAAATACAAAATGATTAATCTAGCTATTGAATATTGGCTACAAAATAATTCAGATGTTATTAATTTAGTTGAAACAAGTAATCTAAAAAAATCTGAAGTTTTATTTGAGTTATTAAAATTAAAACAAAAATCTAATGATTGAACGCACGTTTAATTTAATGTATATTAATTGTCTATAGAGAGGAGAAATTATGACGCAACACGCAGACAAGGTCGCACATCAAAGAAAGCTATTGAAGTTAGAGGAATGGCGCAAGGGAGTTAAATATATTCTTTCAGAAAGTAAAACTCCCGGAGGAGTCATTGAACATAAGACTGTTTACAATGATGACTCAGAGCTTATCGAATATCTACGATCCAAAAAGAAAAACAAAATCATTGAAAGTCCGCACACGGATGAAGAGCTTCTTTATCTAATGGAATGCGCAGAGCATGACTTCCAACGCAGATTATTCTTAGCGGCCTCGGGAAAGTAAATGGAATACAACCAAGAATACGCAAGCGATTATGTCATCATCATTCGAACCGGGGATCCAACATCGCACATTCCATTGTCGATTGGCTTCGGACCGTTCAAGATGTACGAGGACGCAGTCAGATTTATCGATCAATATTACATGGGAGAGCCAGTCATGGCAGAGATAATCCCATTGAACGCAGTGCTACCCAGCTCAAATATGTATGATGACATTGACTTTGTTCCAGATACTTCCAACAAAGTAGTAGATATCAATGTCGTAAAAATTAATTTCAAATCAGATAAAAAACACTAGGAGAAACCATGAAATTTAAAATAGAAAAAGACGTACCAGTACGCAAATTTAACTCACCTTTTTGTGAAGCCTTAGATCAATTAGAAGTAGGCGATAGCTTCGGCAATCTTACCAAGAAAGACATCTACAAATACCGCCCTAACTTCTATACCCCATACTTTGCAGATCGCAAGTTTAGCTTCAAGAAAGAAGACAACGGCAAGTACCGTGTATGGAGGATTGCTTGATGTCAATCTTACTCACCGTAATAGCAGCGGCCTTACTCGGACTGGGTGCATTTCTTATTGACTGCCATGACGATGAGTAAATTAAAACCAGAACACGCAAAGATTGTTTTTAAAGTTCCAGATGTTATGAATAAAAGCTATGCAGAATTAAAAGAGCTAGCCATAAAAGCAATCGAAAGCAATGACATTTACATTGAAATTATAAGTCCAATAAAAGGAGCAAAGAAAGTCTATGATTAGTTATCCTTGGGGTTGGTTCGACCCGGAACAATTGCCGTGAGCTTTGAGAAAGGCATAGCCGAGCTAGAAAAAATAGTCAATGACCTTGAGTCTAATGAGAATAGTCTTGAAGACGCCATTGATAAGTTTGAGAAAGGCCAAAAGATCCTTGACTATTGCAAGAAGAAACTCACAGAAGCCGAAGCCAAAGTAGCAAGCATCACTGGCACTACTCCTCCTCATCCGGATCAATCTCCTCAAAGTCAGCCTCAGACTCCTGATCCGTCAGATCCTCCAGACCTTTCATTTCTTGACTAGCATTATCCTCTATCACCTCCGCATGCCCGGTGATAATCTGACTCTCCGCTAACAGCTCCTGCAACCTGGCCTCGAGCTGTTCTCTGCTCATGCTATCAATCTTATGTATCTTCAGCTCCTTCTTATCCACCATAAGCCCAGCTAATTTCGCTCTGGCAATCTCAGCCGTGACCGCAGGTCCATACGAGCCATCTGCCAAGGCAACGTCCCGGATTTCTCCAAGCTTGGTAGCAATCCCTTCAAAAGTAATCTCGTTCTTCTTGCGCTGAATGGCCTTCAACTGCCTAATCTTTTCTTGCACATGCACATATTGCTGATCACTTAACAACCTCGTAGCAGCTACGCCGGGATTTTCATACCCAGCCAAATGCGCACACTTGGTTTGGTTGTAATCCTGATACACCATTAAGTCGACAAATGCCTCCTGTTTTTTTGTTAATTTTTTATCAATACTCATATCAATATCCTATCAAAATTCTTCTATAGAGTGACCTATCTCTAAAGAAAGAGAGTGTATTTATACACCTCTCTCTATAGTTCTCTATAGAGATGCACATGCGCACAGCTGCACGTACCAGTAAAATCAAGGGTTTCAGAGCCGTATGTGCGCATGTGCAGGCATGTGCAGCTGCACAACCGCACATACCAACAAAGTACCGTATATCAATAACTTGCACGAGGCATGTGCAATTTGCGATTTTCTCATTGCACAGCCGTTTACATACATACTTACTACATGCTTTATGATTTAGTGTCATACCATTTACCATGCTCTTTACCATGCTCCAATTAAAAGTGTCATACTCATTTCTAGACATTTGTTTTCTTTTCATCCTCCAATATTGCTAGTCCAATGTTCCTGATTATTTGAGGTACGATTGCATTGCCTAATGCTTTGAGTCGATGCACCCTGTCTGGGATACCATGCGCTACTCTTGGGATGCTAGGCTCTCGCTCGAATCCGTAATGTCCGTCCAGCCGGGAGGATAGCCCATCAGCCATTCCACCCACTCCGGGTTCAGTGTGCCCTTCTTGGGTTCGTCCTTGACTGCCATCGACAAGTTCACTTGCTTGCCCAGCGCTATTCTTCTCTGGATGGCTGGGTCGCTTAAGTTCCCCCTGTCCCTGTTGTCCGAGGCGTTCGGTGTCGGCCACATCTTTTCCTGTCGCATGTCCGTTATCGGATAACCGTACTTCACTTGCTCCGCTAGTGAGCCCGGAGGTACTGTCTTCCTGCCGCTCTCGTTGCGCATCTTCTCCCTCTTTTCCAGAGCTTCCTCCGATCTCTCTGATATGTTCGTTGCGCTTGGCGTCAGCCACATGTTGTTCTCCATCTCCTGCACCATCACCACGCCTGCTAGCTTGCTCTTGTCCGCTAGCTTCTGATAGTCCGTGTTCTCTCCCACGTCCTTGTGATCCCTCGCTGCTGGTGTTGGGTACATCTTGGCTATCCTCTCCTCCAGATTGCCTTTGTCCCTGCCTCGCTTCTGAATGTTCTCTATCTCCTCTGCCATCGCTGCCGATGCTCTCGGTGTTGGATACATCTGATCCACTACCGCTTCCATGAGCTGTCCCTGTTTCCTTTCTCTCTCCCTTAAGCTCAGTGTCGCTTCCACTGTCTGTGAGATTGTGTTCGGCGAGCTGTTCGGTGTTGGCCACATGAGATCCGGATGTGCTACCTGATCGTTCAAGCTGATCGGCATTCCCTTTTCCAACTTCATCTTCATGCGCTTCTCGCTTGACGGACCCCTGTCGCAGTGAGCGTCCGGGGTTCTCCAAGTTCTTTCCGATGATCCAGATTCTGTCTCTTCGGTGGGGCGCTTCGACACCGCAAGCTGGAATAATAAACGATTGCGTGGCGTAACCTTCGGCTTCCAAGTTAAGACACACATCATCGAGTGCCACATTGACGAAGCCACCAACGTTTTCGACAATGACCCAAGTGGGTTTTTTGTGTTTAACAATTTCAAACATGTACGGCCAGAGGTGTCGATCATCTTCCTTTCCTTTTTGTTTGCCTGCAACACTGAACGGTTGGCAGGGGATGCCTCCGCAGATGAGGTCGAATTCTTGAACAATTCTTTTTGGGTCATTTCCTAACTCCTTTAAGTCATTATAGATTGGCACACCTGGCCAATGCTTGTTTAATACCTTGCAACAAAACTCTTCCACCTCACAAAATGCTACGGTTTCAAAGCCACCTGTTGCTTCCAATCCGAGACTGAATCCACCAATCCCAGAACATAAATCTAATATCCTAATCTTTGCCATTCTTTTTAAACCACACTCTTATGTAATACTTTCTAACAATAGCTACCACGGTTAGCACAGATGCCTGCGCCAAAGATATGAGGAAGCTGTTATGCGTTACCATTAATAACAGAAACAATACCAGCCACACCAACGGCAAGTTAATCAAAGTCCCGGTAAGCGTATCCACCACTGCTTCTTTCATTGCTGCTTTGTCTAACTTATGCATCTCATTCACCATTAACATATAAAGCAATAATTGCGTAATGAATGATCTTTAATAAATCAGATCGTTGCCTGCCATCTTTCTTACCATACCGCATGGCATACTTCATGATGTTGCCAAGACAAAAACCTTCTCCATGTCCGGAGTCAATGATCATGTCAGTTGCTTGATACTTACCATTGGCATAGTGCTGATCATAAGTTTGATCAATATATTTTTTTAACTCATCAAGAGTTATGTCTTCTTTAAACTTATAATTAATCATGGCAGAAGCATGTCATCTGATCATCGTCTCCGAATAAATCTTGTTGCGTCTTGCTGATATCCAGCAGCTTTATGTAATTGGGTCTGTCTTTTCTGAATGTTGCACCTGCACCGTCACCAAACTTTTGTTCTTGTTTGATCCACCAATCGGCCATCTCAGGTCTTTCTTTTAATATTGATACCGTAGTATCCATACCTTTAAGAAAACATAGATCACAATTACCAGCAGGCGTCTTACCATTAGCATTAGTTAAATTCAAATCAAAATTTTGTTTCTTCCAGAATTCGCTGACATCTTCTACAGTATGCTTGGCATCGTGCATAGGCGTGATGTTCGTCCAAGCTTCGTATTGTCTGAGTGCACTAGCTACTCTTCTTGGTTCGTCATAGCGTAGACCAATAACGTTGTACCAATTTTTATAACCTTTGAGCTTTCTCATGAACCTTGACATGACTTTAATCTTCAGCTCGCTTGTGCAAAATCTTGTGACCGGGTTGGGTAAGTATTGTCTCCGATCCAATAACGCTTCAAAGGGCTCACCATTGCGAGAAGCTGTTTCGTAATCCACAATCTTGGTTCTATATACTGGCCGCTCTTCACCAAAGTACAGCTCCAACCAATGTATCTTGACATCCCACTTCTGTTCTATCTCATGCACAAAGTCCAATGTCTCTGGAGCTTCCTTGCCTGTGTTAGCAAACGTCACATGCACATCGTCAGGCAACTTACCACCGTGTGCCTGCAAGATATTCCACAGCATGAATGCTGAAGTTCTCCCACCGCTAAAACTAATTAAGGCTGGTCCTTCGATTTTGTACGGGTTTCTATCCATTCTCTTTCTAACTCTCCAACAATATCTTCGTGCATCTCATGCAATACACCAAAATATTTTTTATGAAAATCATTTTTGTCTTGTGTTCTATGTGCATGTTCTTTGAGTCTGCGTATTGCATCCAGCAATATCTTTCTTCTCTTGTCTATCTCAGCAAACATGACTTTCGCTAATGGCTCCAATAAATCATTCATGCCATGGTCTCTTCATTTCATTATCGGCCAAGTAATACCATGTGTTCTTTCCTGGTACGTTATGATTCTTCACTCTCTCTCCTAAATACTTTTGTATGTAAGATACTGCGTACCTAGCGGCTCTCTCCCCTGAAGCCATGTCAGATTCTCTGAGAGCTTTACGAGCTAGCAGTTCTAGTTCTTGTCTAGTATAGAACTTATGTTTGTTCATTGCAGCTGCTACTACTCGCGCTATCTCTACTTCATCCGGACCTTCTTGTGCATCTACCACTCTGAAGAATCCTTTCTCGTAATCAAAGTATGCTAGATGTTGATCAGGTTCTCTTGCGTTCCTTGCTTCATAGAAAATATTAATGTTAGGTTTCTTACCTGAAAGCTTGACACCTGAGTCCATCCATCCTGCAAAAGCAGAACCGCCACGAGCTGACATAAACGACAAGTCGTCTGCTCTTTCTTTACCTGTATGGTGAGCAATGATGACAGCTACATTAAATAGTTCTATTAGTTTATCTACACGAGAAAGCATTTGATGTATCTCTGAGTTAGAGTTCTCCTCTCCATCAAAGAAGTTAATGATAGGGTCGATCATAACAATGTCAGGTCTGTGATAATCAATACTTTCTGCAATAGCATCTATGTCTTTGTCTTTCATGAGGTTCTTGCGTAACCTCCCAGAAGCAATCAAGTTTGCCTTGCCTATCTCCATCAACTCTCTGTCGTGCATGAACGGTTGATAATACATATCAATCCTTTGCTTTAAGAATTCATGAATGATCTCTGCTTGTAGCCACATGACTTTTAATGGCCTACTGAATTGTTTGTTCATAAACTCTGTGCCTGTAGTTGCACTAGCAGCGAACGCTCCGAGCCAATGAGACTTACCAATCTTTGGTTTACCCAAGAGCAACACTCTTGATTGTTGAAAGACAAATGCATCTCCCCAAAACTGTTCGATGCGAGATGAATCCATGCCATCCCAAAAAGGATCTGCAAAACTTTTGAGTCCAAGCGGATCTCTTTCAACTGTGCTTATTCTTTCTTGTGGAGCATCTTCGTTAATCTCTTTGAGTTCATCAGCGAGCTGTATCTGCCATTGACTTGTCTTCCAATTTAATATCCCTGCTTCGTCTTCTGGATTTCTCTTCAAGTGCCCAGTGCAAATACTGTTTACGGTTTGCAATACTTCTTGCACACTCATAGGAGGAGTGTTGTCTTGGTTCCAATCCAATGACTTGAGTATGACTTCACGCATACCCCAACCTTCTAGTATCCATTTGCCTA
>Ga0222719_10002866_pt1 | contig 15477 bp, 15 predicted proteins | sample C33_34DmetaG_FD_165039 | JGI IMG/M metagenome (GOLD analysis project Ga0222719, IMG submission 165039) | Estuarine water microbial communities from San Francisco Bay, California, United States - C33_34D | ecosystem: Environmental > Aquatic > Marine > Unclassified | place: USA: California...
TTACCTCTTGAACATCGATATATTATAATTTAGCGTAGATGATACTATTAAGTAGTGAAATTAACAAATATTAATAATGAATTCTCATAAAAAAATCATAGTTGGCATGTCTGGAGGAGTAGACTCCTCAGTAAGCGCTATCCTTTTGAAAGAACAAGGATACGATGTCTCCGGGTTATTTATGAAAAATTGGGAAGAAGATGACACTGATAATAACTGTAATTCAAAAAAAGATTATGAAGATGCATCCAGGATATCCAAAAAGCTGGGAATAAAACTGATGACAGTTAATTTTGCTGATAAATACTGGGATCTTGTCTTTAAAAGATTTATAGATGAATTAAACAAAGGGTTAACGCCTAATCCAGATATATATTGCAACACAGAAATCAAATTCAACTATTTCCTGAATTATGCGCTCTCGCAGAAGTGCGACAAGGTTGCAACAGGACACTATGCAAAAATAAAATTTAATAAGGACCTATATTCATTAAATATTCCTAAAGATGAAACAAAAGATCAGACTTATTTTCTTTACATGTTAAATCAAAGTATTATTAAAAACCTCATCTTCCCATTGGAAGATATACAAAAAGAAGATGTAAAAAATATAGTGAAGCGGTTTGATATCTCTATATATGAAAAAAAAGAAAGTATGGGGATATGTTTTATTGGTAAAAAAAACTTTTCAAATTTCATAAAAAAATATATTAATAATAATCCTGGTGATATATGTGATGAGAATGGTCTACTTCTTGGTAAACATAATGGTCTATTTAATTATACTCTTGGTCAGCGAAAAGGGATAAAAATTGGAGGTCATAAAGATTATGATGAAAAACCTTGGTTTGTGATTAGAAAAGATAGTTTAAAAAATATTTTAGTGGTTAGCCAAAATGAAGAAAAGCTATTATCATCTAGATTGATAAATTTAAGAAACACAACCTGGGTAAAAGAAAAACCAAAAGAAAACGTTCAATATAAAGCTAGATTTAGACACAGAGGAAAATTTATTCCTGTTAAGATAAGTTCTAAAAATAATGAATACACATTAAATATGATTGAATTGGAGAGAGCTGTCACTCCTGGTCAATCAGCAGTATTATATAAAGATGACGAGTGTATTGGTGGAGGTATTATTAGCTAATATGTGGAGTAACAATATAAAAGAACAAACTATTGCACTTGCTGGTCTTTATCAATGCTGTGAAACTGTATCAAAGATTGCGTGGAATGGTGAATATAATGAATATGAAACTCGTCCACTTATAAATTGTATCCTCAAACTTAATTCTACTAACACTGAGAGCATATACATTGATATATCAAATTTAAAATCAGGGCTCATTTATCTCAAAAAGCAAATTATTGGGGATATATTTACAAGAAGCAGTGAAACACGTAGATATATCGAGTCCCTTAAACAGTTATCAGATAATCTTTTGTCGGATAAAAAATGTATTACAAAAATACAAACTTTACTGAATAAAATGGATAATGAAATAGACTCTATGAGTGTTGATGATCAGGTGGTAGAACTATCAAATATATATCAAAATACGTTAAGTACATTTGAACCAAGAATAGTCGTTAATGGGGAAAATGTTTATCTAACTGATAAAATTCATGCTGCAAGAATTAGAACAGCCCTATTCGCAGGAGTGAGATCTACCATATTATGGCGACAACTAGGAGGCTCCAAGTTGAAGCTATTTATTAATAAACGTAAATTTTCAAATCAAATAGATATATTCTTAAATTCAATCAAGAATTAGCTATATTCTTGAGAACATAATTTAAGATACCGTCATTTGTAAAATAATTCCATTCCATTGCAGTATCAATTCGAATCTTAACCGTAAACTCAAATGATGTATTATTTTTTGTTGTCATGATTGTGACTTTTTTATCATTTACATTCACCTTGTTGATCGTGAATTGAGAGGTCATATCTAAACCTAATTTCTCAAAATTATCTCCATCTAAAAACTCAAGAGGAAGAACGCCCATGCCTACTAAATTAGATCTATGAATTCTCTCAAAACTCTCGGCTATCACTGCTTTTACTCCAAGCAACTTAGTTCCTTTTGCAGCCCAATCCCTTGAAGAACCGCAGCCGTAGTTTTTGCCAGCAAAAATTATAAGGTTATCATTATTTTTTTTATATAATTCAGCTGCATCATAAACTGCCATTTCTTTATCTGATGGAATATGTTTGGTATATCCGCCAGTTGTCCCGGGAACAATTTTATTTGCAATCCTGATATTTGCAAAGGTACCTCTTTTCATAATTTGGTAGTTACCTCTTCTTGAACCATAAGAGTTGAAATCTGCTACCTGAGTTCCATTATTAACAAGGAACTTTCCAGCAGGAGTTGTATCTTTAAAAGAACCAGCTGGTGAAATATGATCTGTGGTGACACTATCACCTAACACTAGTAGTGGATAGGCTTTTGTGATTTCATTAAGTTTATCGAGATCCTCATCCATATTTTCAAAAAATGGGGATGGTTGAATGTAAGTAGATGCATCTTGCCAATCAAAATAATCAGAATCAGCTGTATCAATTTTTTTCCAATTCTCATCACCATCGAATAGATCACTATATGAGTCAGTAAACATTTTTCTATCTATGTTTTCACTAACTACTGATTCAATTTGTTTTGAAGAAGGCCAAATATCTTTGAGGTATACATCATTACCGTTATGATCAGTACCCAAGCTATCTTTTGATATATCTAGCCCTATCTGACCAACTAGTGAGTATGCTATTACGAGCATAGGCGATGCAAGAAAGTTCATCTTGATCTCAGGATGAATTCTGCCCTCAAAGTTTCTGTTTCCAGATAATATTGAGCTAACTATTAAATCTTTTTTGGCGATTTCATCCACATACTCTTGTTTAATAGGACCGGAGTTCCCTATACAAGTCGTGCAACCGTAACCTATAATATTAAATCCTAACTCATCAAAATATTTAATTAATTTAGCTTTTTCTAGGTAATTTTTAACAACTCTTGAACCTGGAGCCAAAGATGTTTTTACCCACTCTTTCACCTTAAGTCCCTTTTCAACTGCATTTTTCGCTAATAAGCCTGCTCCAATAATTACACTTGGGTTTGATGTATTGGTGCAGCTTGTTATAGCTGCAATCATTATCGCACCATCTACAAGACCCGTGTCATCGCTTGATTTATTTTTTTTCTGTTTTTTTACTTCATCAACTACAGTTTTCTCGACATCTCTCAAGTTAACTCTATCTTCTGGTCTTTTGGGTCCAGAAAGACATGCTTGAACTGATGAAATGTCTAACTCTAAGTTTTGGCTATATACAACCTTATCCGAGGTATTTCTAAATAATCCAACTTTTTTAGAATAATTTTTAATAATATCAATTTGATTAGATTCTTTTCCAGTGGTATGCATATAATTTAACGTCATATCGTCAATTGGGAAGAATCCACATGTTGCTCCATACTCTGGTGCCATGTTAGCTATAGTACATCTATCAGCTATCGAGAGTTTATCTAAAGCATCTCCATAAAATTCTACGAACTTTCCTACTACGTTCGCTTTCCTAAGTTGCTCTACTATAGTTAAAACTAAATCAGTAGCAGTGGTTGATTTTTCCATTTCACCTGTCAACTTAAAACCAATTACTTCTGGAAGTAACATAGGAATAGGCTGACCTAACATTGCAGCTTCAGCTTCAATACCACCGACTCCCCAACCCAGCACTCCTAAACCATTAACCATGGTTGTATGCGAATCTGTTCCTACGACAGTGTCCGGATACAAAACATCATCTTTGTTAAATATTACTTGAGAAATATACTCAATGTTTATCTGATGAATTATTCCATTATTTGGTGGTACGATTCTAAGATTCTTAAATGCACCTTGACCCCATTTTAGTAACCTATATCGCTCAATATTTCTTTTATATTCGAGCTGTGTATTAAGATCTTTTGAATCAGCTGTTCCATAATGATCTACCATTACAGAATGATCTATGACTAAATCAGTTTGACATTGTGGGTTTATAAGCGAAGGATCGCCATTAAGCGCTTTTACGGCATCTCTCATGGAAGCTAGATCGACTACTGCCGGTACACCAGTAAAGTCCTGCATTATAACTCTACTTGGATAGAAGGTAATTTCTGTTTGATCTTCAACGTTACCATCCCAAGATTGAAATTTCTTGATAACATCGTCAGAAATATTTTTGTTATTTCTTACATAATTCTCCAGTAGTACTCTAAGCGAATACGGTAAGTGAGTTATATTTGTTTTGCTTATATCGAAAATACTGTATTGAGTACCTGACAGCTCTAGTTGATCTTTAAAATCCATGTTCTTATTCTCTCAAAAAATTGAGGATATTCTATCATAAAAAAGTCAAATATTTCACATTATTTATTAGGAATATTACGTTTGATTTCCTTAAAAACTATACCATAAGCATTATCAGAAATTTTTTTATCAATAATACCAATTGATTGTCTGCCAAGCTGGGTAGCATTCGATGCGCTTTTTAACTGATCTTCTAATGATATACTATGATCTAAAATATGTAGCCTAGGATAAGATTCTGAGTCAATCTCATCAACTAATATTATAATATTTTCATCAATAACCTTCACATATAATAAATTGAATTTTGAAGGCAATTGATGCATCGCTGGATATCCCATGATATTGGTCAAGTTCTTAAATATAATAATGAAAAACAAAAAAATAGATATTGATAAAATAATCATCTTTTTAAACGGTTCTCTTTTTAATAATAAAAATACAAGATAAACATAAGTTATTATAATCATAAGAGATATTGAAATAATTTCTATAACCATTAGATCCCCTCTAAACCATAAGGTGTTAAAACTTCATTATCAGTTATTGTTTGAGTAAAATTACCGCTTGAATCCAATCTAAACTTCACTACAGTTAACTCGCTATCTTTATTATGCAAGGTCACGTCATCAAAAAATACAAGCTTTAAAGTTGGATTGACTTTTTCAATTGTTATTTTAGCATTCACAGGTTTGTTGCTTTTATTATCATACATATACAAATTAACTGTATAATTGCCAGGTATAATACCTCTTAAAGTCACAACTTCTCTATTAATAGGATAAATAAATTCTTCATCCCCTATTATTACTTTGTCATTAATTATCCCCTGATCGTCTCTATCAAGATGGAGCCATCCTGCATCCTTCTTAAGGTATGAGACAATCTCTCCATTAGGATCTCTTACCCAAAGATCTATGTCATCTGGAAGATTGTCATTCCAATCAACCGTAATAATATATTCTGCTTTCATATTTATATTTCCAAATTTTGTAATAGGATTTATAAATAGAATTATTATAAAAAATAAAAATGTAAACGCTAATAAAATGTTAAATAACAAATCAGTGAAAGGATCGAATCGAGAATTTCTTTTAATCATTAGTATTTAATTCAGAATAATAAGATAGGCATGTATTACATATATGAAATATTTTATAAGTATAATGCTCTAAATATGAATACTGAATAGTTAGCAGAATTGAAGTTACTAGACCAGATAGGGTTGTATAAAGTGCTACCTCCATGCCACCGCTCATATTTTGTAACATTTCTTTCATCATTGTAAAGTCAAAACCATCTATTTCTGTTATTGCTGAAAGCATTATTATAAAGCCGATTACGGTTCCTATTAACCCAAGCTTCAATAGACCATCTGCCACAAGCCATCCCGTATTAAGCTTAGATATGAGTGAATACTCAAAATTTTCTTTGATTGAATTATTTTGTATTTTAGAAGTGATATATGTATGAATAGTTTGATCATCATAATTTTTTGAATCTTCAAATAATCTGAGAGTAGCCAATATATCTTCGTGAGATTTATTTAAAAGCTTTAAATGTAATATATTAATATTCTCATATCTAAATCGTAGATAAAACAACTCTACCCCAACTTTTATAGAAAAATAAATAAAAATAATAACTATCAAAGAAGTAATATAGCTTGCATCATTATTTATAAAAGAAGAAATAAATCCAAAATAGTTTAGGATAATCATGAATATAAGAAAAAATATAACCCCTATAAACCATTTTATAAAAATTAAGTCACTTATATTTTTACTAGCCATCAATCTATATTAATTTTTTAGGATCAAGTAGCTTGATTATTTGCTGCTTTGTTAGATCAGTCATTTCTTCAGTAATATCTATTATTGATCTATTAGATTTGTATGCTTCTTTAACTATTTTAGAAGCTAAGTCATACCCAATTGTCTCATTCAGTTTTGTAGCTATAATTGGATTTCTCTCAAGATTAGATTTAATAACATTCTCATTAACCACAAACGTATCAATAGTATCAGCTATTGAATATACTGAATTAATTAGAAGATTAAATGAGTTAATAATATTTAACGCTATCAAGGGAAGCATCGTGTTCAATTGAAAGCTTCCAGAAATGCAAGCAATGTTAATAGCATTGTGATTCCCGCTAACTTGGGCCATCGCCATTAGTGTTGCTTCAGGGATTACTGGGTTGATTTTACCAGGCATAATACTACTCCCTGGCTGCAATGGCTTTAATGTAATCTCAGATAGGCCAGAGATTGGTCCACTGTTCATCCAACGCAAGTCATTAGATATTTTTGTCAAACAACTTGCGGTTCTCTGTAAAGCTGCGCTCATTGTTAAAATATGATTTTGAGAACTTATCATTTCTGATTTGTTTGGATTAGATGAAAACTTAGCACCAGTTTTTTTATATATTTTATTTAATTCTACGCATACAGATTTTCCAAAAGATTTCGGAGCATTTAGGCCTGTGCCAATAGCAGTTCCACCAATTGGTAAGTACTGAAGCTCTTCTGCGCTTTGTAACAATGGTTGATTACAATGAATAACTTGTTCTCTCCAAACTTCTATTTCATAACCAAGTGACAGTGGCACCGCATCCATGAGATGGGTTCTTCCAGACTTTATTACATCCTTCGCTTCAAACTCCTTGTCTATCAGCCTCATGGTTAAGTAATCTAGGGCATCATTAAGCTCTAGTGCTAGCAAAACTGCACTGATATTAATTGTAGTAGGTATAACATCATTAGAACTTTGCGATCTATTAATATCATCATTTGGATGAATATTTGTATTCAATTTCTTTGAGACAATATTTGACAATACTTCATTCATATTCATATTGGTGCTAGTTCCTGATCCAGTCTGATAAATATCTATTGGGAATTGATCAAAATACTTCTCTATGTTTTTATGAATATCCATAGCGCTAGCATAAATCGTCTTAGCTTTTTTAGTAGAAAGTAATTTGTGTTTGGAATTAGCAATAGCACACGAAGCTTTTAGAGAAGCTAAAGATTCAATAAACTCTGGCGGGAAAACATCTCCACTAATTTTAAAGTTATCGATCGCTCGTTGAGTTTGAGCTCCATACAATGCATTTTTTGGTACCTTAACTTTGCCCAGTGAATCTTGTTCTGTTCGGTATAATATTTTTTTCATTTGATTTTTAATTTTAAATTAATATTATGCTATAATAACATCTTTGAGATAAATGTTGGTATGAAAAAAGATGATTTAGTCTCAATCTCTCCACTAGATGGAAGATATTCAGAAATATGTAAAGATATTGCAAGTATCTTCTCAGAATATAGTCTAATAAAGTATAGAGTTCATATTGAAGTTAAATGGTTTATTTATTTATCAAAACTAAATAAAATATCCGGCTTACCTAAGTTAACAGGTAAAGACGAGAAATTCTTAATTAATATCTTAGAAAAATTCAATCTAACAGACGCAAAAATTGTTAAGAAGTTTGAAAAAACTACCAAGCATGATGTAAAAGCTGTCGAATATTTTCTGAAGTCGAAATTTGATAAATCTCCTCATCTAAAAAAATATAAGGAATATATACATATTTGCTGTACATCAGAAGATATAAATAATTTATCATATGCATTAATGATTATTGATGGAAGAGAGATATTATATAATAAAATTAATAGTTTAAATAAGATATTTAAAAGAAATGTTAAAAAGTTCTCTAGAGATATCATGCTGTCTCATACACATGGACAACCCGCAACACCAACAACAATGGGTAAAGAATTTCTAAATTTCAATCATAGAATTGAAAAACTATTAACAAAATTAAAAAGTATTGATGTTGAGGGGAAATTTAATGGTGCAACTGGCAACTACTCTGCCCATAGAGTGACATTTCCGAATGTTAATTGGCCAGTAATAAATAAGAAATTCATTAACTCTCTAGGAATTGCAGAAAATAAATATACTACCCAAATAGAACCACATGACTATATATGTGAAGTCAATAATACTATATCTCATATAAATTCTATACTTATTGGGCTATCACAGGATATGTGGTCTTATATTTCTAAAAATTATTTTATACAAAAAAATATAGCAGGTGAGATTGGATCATCCACTATGCCTCATAAAATCAATCCGATCAATTTTGAAAATGCAGAGGGAAATCTTGGACTAGCAAACAGTATGTTTAGATTTCTATCTGAGAAGCTGGCTATTTCAAGACTACAGCGAGACCTCTCAGACTCAACCGTGTTAAGAAATTTAGGTATTAGTTTTGGGTACTCATTTCTAGCTTATGAAAACCTATCAATAGGTCTAAATAAATTAACTATTAACAAAGAGAAACTTGATAGTGATATAAAAAATTCATGGGAACTTTTAGCAGAACCAATACAGATGGTTGCTAGAAAATATAATATTTCTGCCTCATATGAATTATTAAAAAAAGTAACTAGAGGACAAGCTGTTACCCAGGAAATATTATCTAATCTAATTTCTGAATTAGAAATACCTCAATCAGAAAAAAACAAACTATTATCATTAACCCCAAAAAAGTATATAGGTTATGCCATAGACTTATGTGATGATAAAAAATAAACATCATATAATGTCTGATATTGAAGCCTTAGCTGATAGTTTCAATCATGAATATCAGTCAGTTAACAATGAAATCAAAATATATCTAGATGATTCTGAAATATATATTGTTTTAGATAATGATATTAAGATTTATGAATTTGATAATGATAAGCCAAGTTCATTTCAAAATTTAGATGAAGCATTGATAAAGCTTAAGACTATTTTTTCTTAGGCTTCATATGTGGAAACAGAAGAACATCTCTAATCGAAGGAGAATCCGTGAATAACATTATTAATCTATCAATGCCGATCCCTGCTCCTGCTGTAGGAGGCATACCATACTCCAATGCTGTAATAAAATCATCATCATAGCTCATTTTTTCATCATCGTCAGACTCTACTTGATCTCTAAACCTTTTTGATTGCTCATGGGGATCATTTAGCTCAGAGAAACCATTAGCAATCTCTCTGCCTGCAATGAATAATTCAAATCTTTCAACTAAATCTTCATTGTCATCAAAACTCCTTGATAATGGAGAAACTTCAGTTGGGTAGTGAGTAACAAAAGTCGGATTAATTAGTTTTTTTTCTACAAGTTTTTCGAATATATCAAGATGCATCTTGATAGATGAAGAGCTTTCTTGAGTTTTGATATTCTGAGTACTGCAATAAGACGTAAGATATGATTTATCATTTATTTTTGACATATCAATATTTACAGCATATTTTTCTATGGCATCATAAAATTTCATTTTTAAAAAAGGTGTTTTAAAATCAATCTCCTGCTCTTGGTAGTTAAACTTAGAATTGAAATCCAATTTCTCTATTAGAGTTCGAAATAAATCTTCGATTAGTTTCATTAAATATAAATAATTTTCATAGGCACAGTAAAATTCGATCATAGTAAACTCAGGATTATGTTTAACCGATAATCCTTCATTCCTAAAACTTCTGTTTATTTCAAAGACTCTCTCATAGCCACCAATAATGCACCTTTTAAGGAAAAGCTCAGGTGCAATCCTCAGATATAGATCTAGATCAAGGGAGTTATGATGTGTGATGAAGGGTTTCGCCGCAGCGCCGCCTGGTATCATATGCATCATTGGAGTTTCTACTTCTAAATAACTATCATTGATAAAATAGTTTCGTATCGCAGAAATAATTTTTGACCTAATTTTGAATAGTTTTTTAGTTTCAGGGTTTACCATTAAGTCCAAGTACCTTTGCCTATATTTAATCTCTATATCAGAGATACCATGGAATTTCTCAGGCAGAGGTCTAAGAGACTTCGAAAGTAGTTCTATAGTTTCAGTGTTTATAGTTAATTCACCTGTTTTTGTTTTAAATAGCTTACCGTTTATGCCAACGATATCACCTAGATCTAGATTATTAAATAACCAATAGGCATCTTCGCCAACTTGTTTTTTTTGTAAATAAATTTGAATGTTACCGTTTTCATCATGCAGGTTAGCAAAAGATGAATTTCCCATATTCCTTATTGTTAATAGTCTACCTGATACTGAAACATTCACAGCATCTTCAGCGAGAGATTCTTTTTCATAATTACAATATTTTGATGTAACATCATCAGTACTATGTAATTTTTTAAAACTATTTGGATAAGGTTTATATTTTTTTTTGATCTCGTCTAGTTTTTTCTTTCTTTCTGTAATCAGCTTATTTTCTTCAGTCATTATAATCCTTCTTTTAAACTTTTTTCTATAAATGCATCTAGATCACCATCTAGCACGCTCTGCGTATTTCCAGTTTCATGTTTTGTTCTCAAGTCTTTAATTCTAGAATCATCTAGTATATATGATCTTATTTGATTACCCCATGAAATATCTGATTTTTCTGATTCTACTTGATTTTTTATTTCATTTTGTTTGTCTAATTCAAATAAGTATAGTTTAGCACGTAGCTGTTTCATCGCGCTTTCTTTATTTTTATGTTGTGATCTATCATTCTGGCATTGCGTTACTATTTTGCTAGGAAGATGAGTTATTCTCACTGCTGATTCAGTAGTATTTACATGTTGTCCGCCAGCACCACTAGCTCTATAAACGTCAATCCTTAGGTCACTTGGATTTATTTGGATATCAATATCTTCATTAACCTGTGGATATACAAATACAGATGCAAATGATGTATGTCTTCTACTTCCAGAATCAAAAGGAGATTTTCTAACCAACCTATGCACTCCTGTCTCTGTTCTTAACCATCCATATGCAAAATCACCTGATACTTTAATAGTTGCACTTTTGTAACCAGCAACTTCACCTTCAGAAAGCTCAACCACTTCATGCTTGAAGTCTTTAGAATCCAGCCATTTTAAATACATTCTAAGAAGCATTGCAACCCAATCCTGGGCCTCTGTTCCTCCTGATCCAGACTGTATATCTAAATATGCATCATAATGATCTTCTTTTTCTTTGAACATCTGAGTAGTTTCTAGATAATTTATTTTCTTTTGTACAATATTGGCTAGAACAGACATTTCAGAGATCATCTCTTTATTTTCTAAAAAACTATTTTCTTCCATTAGCTCTTGCAATGTATAATCTATCAACTCTATATCATCTTTTATCTTTAAAAGTGAATCCAATAAGTTTTGCTTTTGCTTTTGCTCTTTCTGTAGAGATAACATTATTGATTTGTCTTTCCAATTTTTTTCTAATGATAACTCAGAGCTTATTTCTATAAGGCGCTTTTCAATCGCAGGATAGTCAAACTAACCTCCTGACTTCAGACAAGCGTTTTGTGAAATCTTTATTTTTTTCAAGAATATCGTCAATTAATTGCATTTTTATAAATCCTCTTCGAATTTTATCAATCTAGACTGCCATTTTAACTTATAGTTTTCTAATTCATCTAATGAAATTGATGTTTTTTTATATTCTCCATTCCTGATAGCTAAAAATACGATGATTGACTCAATTTTTGTTTTGTATTGCCAATCATGTGCTTTTGCATATGCTGCTAGCTGCAGGAAATATTCTTCCATTTCATCTTTAGTCTTCATTCTATAAGAAGACTTATAATCTACAATAGATAGTTTTCCATCAATGATACCTATTAAATCAATTGTCCCAGCATATACATTTTTATACAAGACAGATGATTCTGTGCCCCAAATTTCTTCTATCTTGTCAATAAAATTATCAATAACTAGATGTGCTAACTTTTTGGCAACATCATAATTTACAGAATCATCAAAAAACTTAGTTTCTTTGGAAACATAGTAATCAAGATATTTATGCATAAGGTTACCTATTTCCATAGAGTCAGTATTGAACTTTTGATGAATTAAATTTTGTGATAATGGCGTTGTTTTTCTGAGTATACTAGTAACACTAGGGACATTGACATCAGCTGATATACAATAATACCGCATATCATTTACTTTGTTTACATGGTAGGTCTTATAATCATATTTTTCTTTGAAGGACTGAATCATATTATTTCTTCAAAATAGATAATATTTCCTCTAAGTCTTTTTGTATCTGATTTATAAAATGTTTGCTAGTAGAAGAGTCTGAATCAACATTTTTGTTAATAATCATGTTTTTAGCACCATCAATAGTGAATCCTTTATTTTGCAAAAGATCTTTTATTTGAAGGACAAGAATAATATCTTTTTGTTGATAGTATCTTCTGTTGCCTTTCCTCTTGATCGGCTCTAACTCGTTAAACTCTGACTCCCAATATCTCAATACATGAGCTTTAACATCGCATATTCTAGATGCTTCACCTATAGTGAAATATCTCTTGTTTGGTATGCTTACCGATAAAGGACTAAGATTCTGATTTTCCATCATAAGCTTCTAGTTTATTTTTTAATTTTAAGCCAGATTTAAAGGTCACAACTCTTCTTTCTGAAATAGTAACATTTTCACCAGTTTTAGGGTTCCTACCAGGCCTTGCAACCTTGTCTCTTAATACAAAATTACCAAAACCTGAGAATTTTATATCATTACCCTCTTCTAATGTAGCTTTAATCATTTCAAAAAACTCTTCTATGAATTCTTTAGCTTCGCGTTTATTTAGCCCCACTTCATTATGTATAACTTCTACTAGTGAATTTTTTGTTATCGTCATCTTTATTTTCTTATTACAGCATTAAATTCTTTTTCTAAAAAACCAATAATCTTAGATATCTGCTCATTTACATCTTCATCTTGAAGCGTGCGACTATTGTCTTGAAAAGATAATTCTAGCGTCATACTTTTTCTTTCATTGCCAAAATCTTTCTCATTATAGAATATATCACTAATTCTGCTATTAATCATATAGTTAAATGATTTTCTTTCAATTGAGTTTATTATATCGTCGCAAGATACCTTGTTGCTCACCAATATTGTTAAGTCTCGGCATATCTTTGGATAGATAGAAATTGGTTTATACGTCACTTTTTGATTCAACTTCAATAAATCTATATATATCTCAAAGTAAAAAATTTTATTTTTAATATTGAATTGCCGACATAGATTCAATGATGGTTCGCCACACAAACCAACAGCTTTTTTACCCTGAACAATGACAGCTTGGCATGAATTCGACAAATACGATATGTTTTCAGACTCATTGAAAGAAAGGTTTGGGAATATAGACATCAAATCTCCTTTGAGATCAAAAAAATCCAATTTTCTTTGGAGCTGTTTTAAGTTATGAGGGTAATTAACACCACTAACTATTCCAGCTAAAACATTTTCTTCTAATATACTCTTATCTTTATGTTTTTTATATGTTTTCCCAATCTCAAATATCTTGATATCAGAGTTTTGTCGACTAATATTATGTTTAGCGGTTTTGAGAAGACCGCTTATCATGTTCGCACGCATCTCAGATTTATCCTCAGAGATAGGATTTAATACATCAATTTTTGATTTGTTTGATAAAAATAATTTCTGAGAGTCTTTTGGAAGAAAACTAAAAGTAATCACCTCACTGTAACCTCGTGACGATAATAAATCTAAAAATATATTAGTACTATTTCTTAATATATTATTAGTGGATAAATTTATCGGCGGCAAAGGAATTTCACTAAAATTATTATATCCATATACTCTTGCCACCTCCTCAATAACGTCTTCAGCAATAGATATGTCAAACCTATGACTCGGCACAGATACTTGCAATTTATTTTTGATTATAACTGGATTAAAACCAAGAAACGACAATGTATTAATTATAAATTTATTTGGTATCTTATCACCCAGTATCCTCTCAAAATGATTCATGTCCATCTTAATAAGCTTATCTAGGTGTTGAGCAGTTGGTTTAGAAACAACGCTATTATAAGAATATTTCTTAATCTTAGAATATTGGTTTACAATATAAATTACTCTACCTAGTGCATGATTATTGAGTCTAGGATCAACTCCTCTTTCAAAGCGATAGGATGATTCAGTTTGTAATCTAAATTTTTTAGCTGATTTCCTAATTAAGTTTTGAGTAAAAAATGCAGATTCAATAATAATAGAGCTAGTGTCTCTCTCAACAGAGGAATTACAAGAACCTATAACTCCAGCAATCGCCTGAGGTCCATCGTCATCAGATATTACTGGAATATCCACGGATAAAACATATTCATTACCATCCAGTGCGTTAATTTTTTCTCCCTTTTTAGCAAACCTAACATCTAAATCACCATGAAGCTTATCCTTGTCAAAAACATGCATTGGCTGCCCTATTTCCAACATTACATAATTTAATATGTCAACAATGAAATTAATCTGACTGATACCGCATAGCTCTAATTTATCTGTAATATTTTTTGGTGTTGTAAGGCTGTTATCAAAATCTTCAATCACCAAAATACTATATGCTGTAGATATTTTTTTATTTACACCTTTAACATGAGATTTGGTTTTATTAGAAAGTTTAGATATTTTAGGTATTGATACCTTTTTCTTATAGACAGCGCTCAAATCTCTAGCAATTCCCATAACTGATAGGCAGTCAGCTCTGTTAGGTGTCATATCTATATCAATAATAGAATCCTTTTTTAGTTTTGTCACAGAATCAACTTCCAAGCCGATAGATGTTAACCTAGCAGAAAGTTGATCATTATCTTTTATGTTACCAAGAAATTCTTTTAACCAATTAAGACTTATTTTCATAGTTATTTTAGCCCTTTAAACTGTGATAAAAAAGAAAGATCATTCTCATAAAACATTCTCAAATCCGTGATTCCATATTGAAGCATTGCTAGTCTTTCAATACCCAACCCAAAAGCAAACCCAGAATACTTTTTACTATCTATCTTAACATTTGATAATACATTCGGATGCACCATACCACACCCAAGAACTTCTAACCATTTACCATTAAATTTTATATCTAGTTCTGCAGATGGTTCTGTGAATGGGAAATATGAAGGTCGGAACCTTATATCCATATCTCTTCCAAATAATTCAGTTATGAATGTGCTTAATAAACTTTTTAAGTGACAAAAATTAATATTTTTATCAATACAGAGTCCTTCAATTTGGTGAAACATTGGAGAATGAGTTGGGTCAGAATCAGATCTATAAA
>Ga0222719_10002872_pt1 | contig 15466 bp, 22 predicted proteins | sample C33_34DmetaG_FD_165039 | JGI IMG/M metagenome (GOLD analysis project Ga0222719, IMG submission 165039) | Estuarine water microbial communities from San Francisco Bay, California, United States - C33_34D | ecosystem: Environmental > Aquatic > Marine > Unclassified | place: USA: California...
ATTGAGCATAGTATTGTAAGGCCTCATCAATTCTGTCTTCTAACTGGTCATCATCCACGTTAATTTCTATAACGGGTTTACCCAATGTTCTTAAACAGTATTGTTTTAATTGTTCTCTTGTAGCTGGTGTTGCCATTATTAACCCTTATAAGTGTTTACTACTACTATTTATAATAAAAATAGTGTATTATCCGAGAGCAACGGCTTGAGCAATAGCAAATGCGTTAGAGGCTTTTGTGTCTAACTGTGTTTGAATGGCACTTGAAACACCATTTAAATAACTTAATTCTGTATTGTCCACATCACCATTACCTATTTTTGTGGCACTAATACCGCTAGATAATTCACTATCTCCAATATTTGTAATTGTATTGTTATCAGCGTCAATTGTTTTATTTGTTAAGGTTTGTGTTGTGCTTGTAAATAAAGTATCTATTTGAGCTAAAGTAATTCTTCCCTCTGATCCACCGTCTGAGGCTAAAAGTTGATCGGTAGTTGCTAAAGTATTTCCTGTTAAATCAGTAGCGCCATCTATATTTACAATGGCTTCAACATTACCAAATTCTAAAGCTCCACCTGAACTAACTTTTAAAACTTGACCAGTTGACCCAATTGATAACGAAGCTCCTAAACCACCATGAGTAAGACCTATAAATTCACCTGATTGGTATTCTGATAAACCTGTGGCGTTTCCGTCTCCGTCAAAAACTGTTCGTATTGGTATTTTAACTGACATAAATTTTTTCTCCTATTTGTATTTATATGTTTTTATTATTCATTAAAAACTAAATAACTCAAATCTTGCTTGAGCACTTCCATTTGATTTAGTAAATTGTGTAAATACACTTGTTTTTGATGATGTAGCGGCCATAGTAAAGGTTGTGGCTGCCGTAACTAATCCACCAGCCTGTGTAAACAAAGGTACTGAACGAACTGCGATACCTGTAGCGGCATCAGCCTTTGCGATTGTATCTGTTCCAACTTTTGAACCAACTGGTAAAGTAGCCCCTGTTGCCGATATTGAAATAGCGCCTGTTCCATCACCAGATATTGTAGCACCATTCAAGTCAATTGTATTTCCTGATAAGTAAATATCTCTCCATCTTAATGAAGATGTACCCAAGTCATATGTAATATTTGTATCAGGTATTAGAGCTGTAGCAAATCTACCTGTTACTGTAATCGTATCACTTGTAGCATCTCCAAGTGTAACATTACCATTTAATGTTGTAGCACCAGAAACATCTAAAGCTCCCGTTGCTGTAACATCAGCCGCTCTAATATTAGCATTTGTTATTGATAAATCACCTGTGCTTGAACCAGTAAATGTACCTGTTCCAAATACCACTTCATCTTCCGATTCATCATAACCTAAAAATACATTATTATCGTCACCTCTTTCAATAACAATACCAGCGTCACCTGTAGCTGAACCTGTACGGCCATTACCTAATTCAAACAATTGATCTGAAACTGTTGTATTAGTTGTTGCAACTGTAGTAGTTGTTCCGTTTACAGTTAGATTTCCTGTTACGGTTAAATCATTACCTATTGTAACATCATCAGGTAATCCTATTGTAACAGTATTGTCTGTTACAGCAGCTTCTATTTCATTTGAAGTACCAGCAAATGTAAGTGTATCTGTTAATAATGAAACTGTGTCTGTAGTAGATGAACTATCTCTAATAGTTAAATTTGTAGCAACATTAACTTCACTAGCGGTTGTTAATCTACCTTGTTGGTCAACTGTAAAAGTAGGTATAGTAGTTGTTGATCCATAACTACCTGGAGTTACGGCTGTGTTGTCTAAATCTATTGAAATTTCATTATCAGCAACTGTGGTTGTAATACCTGTTAAACCTGAAAATGTTAAAGTTTCTCCAGTTGTGTAAGTGTCATTAGAACCACTATCAGCAGCTAAAGTAATTATCTGATTTAAAGTTTGATATTCTAAAGCACTTGCTCCAGAATTTACTACTAAAACCTGTCCTGCTGTACCTAATGATGATAACCCTGTACCACCTGATGAATAAGGTATCGTTTCACCTGATTGAAATTCAGCAATACCTGTGGGATTATTTGAGCCATCTAATACTAGTCTAATAGGTGTTTTATCTGCCATATTTCTCCTTAAAACTCATATGCTGGATTATTATCATCAAAGTTACTTATATCGATTGCTTTTGTACTTAAGCCGCTTGAAGCAGTGTAAACCTCATCAAATAATTTTCTTGTTGAATTAACTTTAAAAGCAAATTCACCAACGGCAGAACCTAATCCACCTGATCTCGTAAAAACATCAACTCTACTTTTAATTGATCTTCCAACAAATATATCTCTAAATGTAGATGTTAAAGAACCAATATCATAAGTGTTATCTGTATCTCCTATAATATTTGTTCCTACATTTGTTAAATCTGTGGAACCAGCTGAAGTGTTATTAGCAACTTCAACAATACTACCACCACTACGAACATAAAGTTTCCTATCTGCCGTATTTACTGCGACTTCACCGTCTGCTAAATCGCTTGTTGTAGGTACCGAAGAAGCTGTTGTACTTCTTTTTAATTTAATTATTGTCGCCACTTATTAATCTCCCAAATTAATATTAAGGATAAGTTCCACCATCAATAGCTGTAGTAGTAACAACACCAGAAGTAACTGTAAAGTTATCTGAACTAAATGACGCAACACCTTTATTTGATGTTGTAGCTAATTCAGCAGAAATTGTTAATCTATTTGATTCAACTGATGTATCAATACCTTCACCAGTTAAAAATTCTAATGTTTGTCCAAGAGCAACTGAACCTGTTGTTGAACTTTCATCAGAAATTGAAAATGAACTATTTTGTAATTTAGCATTTGTAACATTACCATCTGTAATTTTGATAGTTGTTACAGCGTTTGAAGCTAGTTGATTAGTACCAATACCTGAAGCTTTAACTCTTAAAGCGTCACCTGATACTTCAATTGTCGTATCATCTACTTCAACGTCTAATGTGTTACCTGTTTTAGATATAGCAGCACCAGCTGAAATTTGACCAGCGCCAGAGAACTGAGCAACTAAAATGTCGTCTGTTCCTAATGTTGGCGTACCATTATGTGTAAATACATAACCGTTATCAGCATTAGCAGAACCTTCTTCAACAAATACAAAAGCACCACCTGTAATTTCTGAAGCTTGATCAGCGTCAGGTGTTCTTGTTAATACGAATTGAGCACCAGCGCCACCAGTAGCAGTTACTTTATAAACACCATTTTGAACAGCATCAGCTTGGTTTTTAACTAAAACTCTATCATCTACTGAAACTGTAACACCATCAATTGTTAAAGCACCATTGGCATCAGCAGTAATTGTACCAGCGCCATTGTTATATGTAGAAGTAGAAAGAGCGGTTGTTGTAGCAACTCTAACTGAAGCTTTTACATCTAAACCATTAGCAACACTATCTACATATGCTTTAGTAGCAGCATCCTGAGCGCCTGATGGATCAGATACGTTTGTAATTTTACTTGAATCAACATCAATAACACCAGAACCTTTTGGACTTAATTTAAGATCAATGTTTGTATCACCACCTGAAGTAGCAATCTGAACAGCATTACCTGTAGCAGCATTAGTAATTTCTAATTCATTTACAGCACTTGTAGTAGTTTGTAATAGAATTAACTCATTACCATTAGCATCAGCAATAAAACCACCATCAGCAAATTTAGGAGCTGTTAATGTTTTATTTGATAATGTCGCTGTTCCTGAATCTATATAAGCTTTTGTCGCTTTAGCAGAAGCAATCGTATCATCTGAAGCAGATACACTTGACATATCTGTATCTAAAACGCCAGATTTTAAGTCAGCAAGATCAATATTTGAAATTGAGTTTCCTGTTCCCTCTACATCAAAAGTTTTGTTTGTTAATGTATCTGTAGATGAAGCAGTAATGAAAGCAGAATTGGTATTATCATAATTTGCTAAATCATTATCAACAACTAAATCAATTGTTCCATCAGCGTCTTGGTATGTCGCTGTGATTAATGTTTCAGTATTAGAAGCGAACATCGCACCGGCGATGTCTTGTATTCTTTCAGCATTTAAAGTTACATCTCCAGTAGATACTGTAAAGTCTGTAGCGTCAAATGAAGCGATACCTTTGTTAGTATCTGAAGCGTCTTCAGCAGATATTGTAATTGTATTGTCTGTAACGGCTGTATCAATACCTTCACCACCAGTAAATGTAATTGTTTCACCTGTAGAAACTGAATCATTTGTACCTGTGTCAGCAGCGATTGATAAAGTAGATACTACAGAACCGAAACTTAAATTTCCTGAACCGTCAGTTTTTAAAAATTGTCCGTCAGTACCATCACCATCTGGCAACGTGAATGTGGTATCAGCTGTTACGGCGTTTGGAGCTTTAAGTCCAATGAAATTTGTTCCGTTGTTAGTACCTTCGTTTAATTTTAAAGTACCACCAACTGTTGATGAATTACCTATAAAGATTTCATCAATCGCTTTATTACTATCTACTAGTAAAGCTGACGAGGCTGTTAGTGTGCCTATTGCGTGATCTAACTTATCTGTAAAATATTTACCGCCAATAACATCTATGTTAGCGGCTTCGCCGTCTGTTTCTACACCCGTTCCTATAAAAAGTTGTTCACCAAAACTACCACCAGTTCCATATGAATAAGCTAATTCCCCTTGAGCGAGTGCCGACGGTTTGGCATTTCCTGAGGATCGTTTTATCTGTATTATTGTTGCCATTTAATTCTCCCTAAAACTGACCACCGTTGAACTTTATAGTTCCTGTGGTTGTTTCTAATTCGTTTCTTGTTGTAAACTTATCAGATGAAGCATCATATTGAATTAAAGCACCGTCAGAAAGAGAGCTAGCGTTTACGTCTGTTAATGATCTAAATGAATTTGTTGAACTGCTGCTAGGAACTTGAACAGATACTTGCTGAGGTCCTGAAGACGTTGAAGTATTTATTTTAGCGGTTGTGCCACCTCTATTGTTAATAACAGCTTTGACCATTAATTATCTCTCTTTTATGTTATATTTATAACAATATTATATTCAAAAAATTAGATAATTTAAGTAGTCACTTGTGGATGAACTGTAATAATACCTTCAATAACTCGTGTAATTGTGCTATCAGATGTTCTTGTGATTTCAACATCATAAACGTATCTGGCAGGAGCGTCTAAAACGTTAGTTTGATCTGCCGTTAGCGATAAAGTTACAACACCAGTTGATGGGTTACTAATTGCTGTTGTTATTGTAACCCTTGTTCTTGTAGATGAATAACCCAACGCCATCTTAGCTTGAGCTGTATATCCAGAAAGATCAAAGACGGCACCTGAATTATCAGTCACCGTCACGTCTGACGTAAATGTGGTACCTTGGTCTATTCTTAAATTAGCAACAGCAGCCATTATTGTTTAGTTTTATCTAACTCTTTTTTAATTTCCATATTATAATAATTAGTCAAAACATCAATTTTTTCAATTTCTATTTCATGTCTTACTTTGGATTGTTGTATTTCCGATCTACTAAAAATTATATTACGACATCTTGCTGATAATTCAGACTCTTTGTATTCTTTACCATCAATTGTAAATGTTTTTTCTTCAATTTTTTCAGTCATATTCACTCCTTAACTATATTTATGTTACTTTTTATCATCTTTTTAATAATTTAATTTTTATTGATTATTATATTCCAATCTAACTCTAATATTAAATCATTTAAATAAACTACTTTTTTTTGTTTACTGTTTAAATGTTGATGTAATTCTTCAACATCCACCACTACATATTCATCATTTATATCAAAAACCATTTTATCAGCTTTAGTTTTAAATGACCCTTTTTTAGCGTTATTTTTTAAAGGTCTTAAATCAAACTTAAAAGATTGATTGTGTAAAATACCTTTAACATCCCATAATTCTTTCTTTTTCTGGGAATTAGTTGCATATTTTACTTCTTTTAATCTATTAATAAAGTTCATTATATATACTTATATATATACCATAACATGAAAGAATATAAGTTACCATTTGAAAGTTTTGTAGCAGGGTGGATGGCTCCTAAAAAACTATGTGATGATATTGTTAAGTATTACAATGATAATCAAAAAAAACAATACACAGGTACAGTAGCAACATTTCAGGTCTTAAAAGATGTTAAAGACTCCATAGATATTATGATTCAACCTGAAGATAATTTTGAACCTTTTGATAGATATAGGCAACACTTACAAAATTGTGTAGAGGAATATCAAAAGAAATATGATGCAGTAAAAATGTATACAAAATTTAATATTGCTCAACCATACTTAATACAAAAATATCCTAAAAGCGGTGGATTTAAAATATGGCATTTTGAAAATTCAGGATATCCACAAATAATAAAAAGAAAATTAGTTTTTATGACATATTTAAATAATGTTCCTAATGCAGGAACAGATTTTAAATATCAAAAATTAAGAACACCTTGTAAAAAAGGATTAACATTAATATGGCCAGCTGAATTTACACACACTCATAAAGGTGTTATTTCACACACACACGAAAAAATTGTAATTACAGGTTGGTTTGAAGTTATATGGCAACAAAAGTACGAAATATAATTGTTTTAGGAAGTGGAACAGCAGGCTGGTTAACAGCTTTGTTTGTAAGAAAACTTTTTCCGCACTTTAACATAAAAATTATAGGTAATAAAAAAATAGGTATAATTGGAGTTGGTGAAGCAACTACACCTCCATTTGTGGATTTTTTAAGAGAGATAGACATTGATCCTTTAACACTGGTTCGTGAAACAGGAGGCAGTATTAAACAAGGTATTAGCTTTGAAAATTGGAATGGTGACGGTAAGAAATACTTTCATGGGTTTTATGAAAAATTTTTATCAAATACAAGTATTCCACCTTTGTTTTCCCATGATTGTGGCGACTATTATTACAAGCATTTGATACACAATAAATTAGATTTTAATGAATATAGTTATGCTGCAAAAGTTAGTTATCAAAACAAAATTGACTTATCTGACATAGCCTATGCAATACACTTTGATACAAATAAATTATCTACTTATTTGGGTAAAATAGCAAAAGAAAGAAGCATAGAATACATAGAGGGTGACTTTAAAAAAATGAAAATTAAATATGATTTTATATTTGATTGCTCAGGTTTAAATAGATTAATAATAGGAAAAAAAACTAAATGGAAAAGCTATCGTAAATATTTGCCTATGAAACAAGCTATACCTTTTCACTTGCCTGTTAAAGAAAATAAACCTTATACATCTGCTATTTCAATGAAATATGGTTGGATGTGGCAGATACCATTGAAAGATAGAATAGGTGCAGGTTACGTATTTGATTCTAATTACATAAATGCCAAAGAAGCTCAGAAAGAAGCTGAGCAGTTTCTTGGTCATAAAATAGATGTAAGAAAGATTATAAATTTTGAAGCAGGAAGACACGAACGGTATTGGGTTGATAATTCTATGGCAGTAGGATTAGCTGCTTGTTTTATAGAACCATTAGAATCTACAAGTATTCATTTAACTGTATTACAACTTCAACTGCTTAGACAATTTGCAAACAATTTGTTTGATGGAACTAATGATATGTTTAATGAAATTATTACAAATACCATGGACGAAATATTATATTTTGTATATTTACATTATATTACAAAAAGAAAAGATACAGAGTTTTGGAAAAGATTTAATAAAGACTATCCATGTCCACCTGAATTTAAATCTGTGTTAAAGGCTATTAAGAATAATGATCTTAAACATTATGATATAAAATCAACAAATAGAATACAACCTGGATTTTCTGTAACAAGTTATTTACAAATTGCTAATGGATTAAATCTTTTTAATAAAAAAATTAATATAAAAGAATATGAAAACCTAGTTCCTTCTGTAGAGCAAATAAAAGAACTTATAGATTTAAAGAGTCAAAGTCTTTAGTAAACCAACTTGCAATAGTTCCTCTAACACCTTCTTTAACTTCGGTAACTCCATGTTTAATACTACTTTTAAATATTAATGCTGCACCTTGTTCTGGTTTAAATTGTTTTTTTCCTATAAAAGTTTTACCTCCTGTAAAATCGTCATTCAAATAAATAATAGAACTAAAATGTCTCGGTTGTAAAACCTTTCGTATTTCATCATTAGATTCTTGACCATCATCCACATGGGCTTCCATTGACTTACCTTTATTCCATAAAACTAAATCGGTGTAATGTGGATATGTTTCTACTTTAAACTGTACGCTGATAGATGCACTTAATTTTACAATATAATTTTTTACTAAATTTCTAATATAAGTATCACTAATTTTATTATAAAAAATATTATTATTCTCAAACCAAGGACGAGTATTGTCTAACTTAAAGCTTTGGCTTGTATGATCTTTGAGATAATTGTATATTTGATTACAATGTGTTTTACTAACAAAATTTTTTAAATATTTCACCATTCCAATTAACTTTAAAGTTTTTAGTTGTATAAGCTCTTCCTGCTCTTCTACCCCTTTGTAAAAGTGGATATGGATATTCTGCAAACGGATTGTTTATGTAAACATCATCTGTACCAGATATGCAATCTATATTAATTCTTTCTTCCCAACAATAGCCTGGTACATTTGAAAAGAAATCATCAATAACTATAATACCGTGTTTAATCGTTCTTATTTCATTATATAAAGGTAACTCAATACCATTTTCGTGAGCATCTAAATAAAACAATGTGTTCTTTGGATATTTAATATTTTCAATTGTGTATATACTTGGAGTGTTATAAATCTCTACGTTTTTATATTTTGCTAATCTCATCTTTGCAAAATTAAAATAATTTATATGTATTTCACAAGTTATTATTTTTTTGTTTGGATACATTTTTGCAAGAAACTCTGTTGTATCACCTACATGGGTACCTGTTTCTACTATAGTATTTATTTTGTTTTCTTCAATTAGTGTACATACTTCATATGCTTTATGGATATCAAAACCAAAAGGACCACCTTCATCATTTAAATTCATACCATATCTAGGTGTACTATAAAATTCTTTAATCATGTCTTACAGTTTTAAAAGCCAAAGTAATTCTTGGCACATTTAACTTTGTAGGCGCCATTCCTTTGTGTGTTTCTTTTGCGTTAAAAATTATTAGTTTATTAAAATCAAATTTTATATTTTGTTTTTTAGTTTTAAATTCACCTGATCCTTTAGGTAAAGATTCAGTTGCCATCCATAAACAAGTTTGCTCACCATCGTCAATATGCCATGAGCCATTCATGCCTTTAAATTGTAAATTAGCATATGCTCTAATTATTTTAATATTGTAATCAAAATGTTTTATCAATTGATTACCTAAATTATAAATTTCTTTATTATCTTCAAAGGTAAAAATACTATTAAAAAATTTAGTTTTAGACTTTTTATGAGAATTAGCCATATAGGTATAAGGTTGATCTAATAAGTAATTTCTTACTCTCCATGCCAAATCTTTATTCAACCAATTCTTTACAATTTTCATAAATTTAAAATTGAAATCCTATCTTTAAAACCCACTTGTCCTTTTAAAAAATAATTTGCACCTATCAATATTCGTGGTTCATCAAATTCATTTGGTGTAGACCCATGACTTATCCAACCAGGGAAAGCTATCATATCATTAGATTCTGTTTTTACATGCCAAGTAACAGAATTATATTTATTAAAGTTTTTTATACTGTAATCAAAAAAATACCCATCTTGAATAGCACTTCGATCAAAAGCTGTATTGAATATACCACTTAAACATTTTGCATAATAAACCACACTTACAAAAGCTCCAGGGTGTTTATGGTGACCATGACTTTGACCTTTATAATTTATTGTGGCCCAACTGTGTACTCTTTTAATTTTATCATCTATTTGAAGAACATCTTTTACATATTTTTCTGCATTGCTATCAATTAATTTGCTAAGTTTTTTAAATATAGGATGATTTAACACTGTAATGTTAGATGTAGTTATATTTACACCACCAATATTTTTATCAAAATTTAATTTTTTTAGATGATTTATTTCTTTTTTATTAGCTTGATATGTATTTTTAAACATACCAAGCGGTAAAGCTTTAAGATCAAGTATTTCCATTTTACTTTCTTTCAAGTAAAACTTGCATATCACCTTTTAACTGAGCTATCTTATCAATATACTTATCATTTAATTTTGATATCTCATTAATGTATTCTTGTTGTTTTTGTATCTGTACTTTTAAAGCTTGATTCATACCAATCTCACCACGTTTTACTGATTCAGAAGCTTCTAACTTTTCTTTTAACTGTTCTATGTCTTCCTGTAATCTTTTTATTTTTAATATTGGATCGCTTTCCATATTATCTCCTTATAAATATTTGTAGTGTTTCTCTTAAAAACCTAGGTCTAGGTGAAACCATAGTTACACAATGTTGATTCTTATCTTTATAATTCAAAACCATTGATCTATATTTAGGTGATATGCCTTTAATATCATCTTTATTATCTTTATACAAAAACATCCCACCGTCATTTTCATAATATTCTCTATTAAGATATATGGTGGAACCAGCCAAATAAACATCATCACCATGCCAAGTAATGTAAGAGTAAGGTGTATATATTTTAAATTCAACTAAAAACTCTTTATTTTTAAATTCTTTAAATTTATCAGTATAAAATTTTTTTAACTTTTTATTAATTTTTTCATGTAGCTGCATAGAAAATATCGGAGCACTTGATTCTATTAGTTTAGGATCGTATGTAAGATTACTTACACCCCATACATTTTGTTTACAATGATTTCTGACATACGTCATTATTTCATCCGCAAAATCTTGAGTTATAAAATTATCAAATACTTTAATCATCCTTCAAAAAAATGAACAATACACCATCGTCCATCTCCTAACTTATATTTACCCTTCATTTTAATTTCAGTCACCTCATGAAATAACATACCAGGAAATAAAACTAATCTATTGTTTTTACATTCTATTTTTGTTTTTAAATCAGGTAAAATTAAATCTCCACCCGTAAATTTTTTAGGCTCTTTGTTTATCCATATTAGTATAGAATATTTACAAGTGTCAGTATGTGGTTCATAGTATTGTGCATTTTCATAATAAGCAACCATCGAACTATCTTGTCTAGTATTTTGAAAACCATGATAAATTGCACATTCTTTAATAATATGATTATGAAATTCCTCTTGCCTCATTTTATCCATTAAGGTAATTATATCTGAAAGTTTCCTTCCCGCTGGAGTATAATAAGAATCTAAATTTACTCTAAAACAATCTGCCTGATCTCTACCATCTAATGTAGCAACATTACCATGTTGTGTCACTAACTTGTTTCTATCGGTATAAAAATCTAATTCTTTGTAAACTTTTTTAAGTTCATCTTTAGTATACCAATTATCTATAACAACAGGTTTAAGTATCATTTTTTTCCTTGAAAATATTTAGGCAACCCAAGCATTGGTCTTGTGTCATACATATTTTTTTCTGCGTCTGAATTTTTAGAATCATTAAAATGTAAAAAAACTTGTGCACATATATCTCCTTTAAAAGGTTTTCTCCAATGTTCAAGTTCAATACCTTTATAAACAAGCATATCACCTGGTTCTAAATTTACTTTAACTCCTTTGTTATTTAATGGTATATACTCACCACTAGAATCGTCACCTGCTCCTTTTGGGTCTACATATATTGGCCACGGATCTCCAGCTAAAAAAAGTGTAGTTGATATCTCGCAGCTCATTCTATCTTTATGCCTTTCTAAAGTATCTCCTTTTTTATATAATCTTGCATAAGCATAAGTTTCGCTTAATTTTAGTTTAGTTGCTTTTTCCATTTTAGGTTTTACATAATGAAACAAAGTTTCCATTGCTTGATCCCCATAAATTGAATATGTATCAGGTACTTGTGGATCTACATAATAACCATGATCTATATTAAAATCAGATATATACCTTTCAGCTTTTAAAATATTATAATTAAATTTTTTCATTTCTAAATACCTTGCACAAAATTCACCAAGTATTTTAGGAATAGCTTGTTTAATTATACAATATCTATTTTTTTGAAAGCTCATGTTCAAAATATTTTTCTGGTAAACAAATTAAATTGAAATGTATAAACCTAAAAGGCTCTATTCCTGGATCAACTGTAAATTCATGTGGTAAGTAAGAGTTAAAAAATACAAAATCACCAGGTTTAGGTCTTAAATCTGCTTGAGTAATTGTACACGACTGTACAGGTTTTTTGAATGGTAACTTTGTCATCATAGCACCAGGTCTTGGATCATGGAATATTGGGAAGGAAGTTTTTTCACTGCATTTTAAAAAATAAAATCCAGATAGATGAGCATAGTGTACATGATTTCTTTGATGTCCGCCACCGTTTTTACCAAACTCTTGAACCCACAATTCTGAAAAATCTACTCTATGATTAGATAAATTATACCCCTGTGATTCTAAAATATTATATGACGTTTGTCCTACAAATTCACCAAAATCTTTTATCTTTGGTTCTTCAAGTAGAGTTGTAGATGCATGGCTTATTCCAAAATCACCTATTTTTTTATTATAATGTTTTTCTCTAGTTTTAATAATTTTCTTATTATATTTTACACCATCTTTTATATACTTATCACAGACTTTATTTAAATTTAAAAACTTTGGTTCACTTAAATGATAAAGTGGTGATTCAAATAATTTATGTACTTTCATTTTTTACCTTTCATTATTATATCAATATGTTATATTTATAAAGCTTTATATCAACCTCATTATTTAAAAGGCCATCCAAGGTGCCATATTACTAATGAATATCTTGTGCCTTTTGTTACTGGTTTTACTCTATGCCATACGTGGGAAGGGAAAGTTACCACAGTACCTTTTTTTTGCAACTCTTTACAATGCTTAAAATTACTAACTTGTTTATCCTTATCTAAATCAGAATTTCTAAAATCAAACTCTACTTCACCTCCTTCGTATTCAGTAGCATCATTTAAAGATATAATGGTGGAAAGCTTTCTCATTTTACCATGATGATTTGGGTTATCGGGTCTATTATAAACATAAGGACTTTCTAAGCTATCTGAATGCCAGCCATAGTATTTTCTAGTATTATATTTGGCAAATTGCACAGGCTCATTATAATCCCATTGAAAATTCCAACCCGCTTTTTCATTAGCTGCTTGAACTATAGGGTTAGTTACTTGAAAAATCCATGTATCTGCAAGAAACACAACTTTAGTATCTCTTTTTTCTTTTTTTTGTTTTTTTATGGATTCTTTGTTTTTAAGTTGACCTATTGTGGTTGCTTCAACAAATTTTCTATCTTTTACAGTTTTGAAAATATGATCAATAAAGTTTACAGGTAAAATATCTTGATGAAAATAGTAATAGTTTTTAAGCAACATAATTATAACTCTATTCAAGTTAGTATTTATATATATTTATTAGTATTTATATATATAAATTTTTTTTAGATATTTAGATTAGATATCTACGAAACTGGATGTATCTGGATTCCAATATTGGTTTTGTTTATTTAACCATCTAACATTAGCTTCATCCCAAATAAATGTATCTTGAGCACAATAAGGATCAAAGTTTTCCCAAACATCTGTTTGATCATTGTTTAGTTTTGTAGGTGGACTAACAGGGGGTAACCACAATTCTACACCATTTGCATCTGTAGTTTTAACCCATGAATTAAATGGTTTAGGTGCTGTAAATTTTGAATTTTCATATTTAAAACCAGGACCAACCTTTGTATCGTCATCAGCTGTTTCAACAAATGAATCAGATGTTTTATATTTAGCTTGAGCCCATTGTTGTACATTAGCTAAATCGTCACCAACTGTTAATATTTGGGTTACTGTGTCTGTAGCGTCTATTCTTGCGTATCTATGTGCCATATTATTCTAAATTTAAAGTTCCTGAAACGTTAAAAGTTGCATAAGTACAGCAACCTGTTGTTGCTGTTGTATTACAGCCAGGAGCAACTGTTACTCTTGGAGCACATGCAGTTGGGTATCTTAAAATTACAACTCCATTTCCTCCTCTGTTCGACTGTGAACCACCAGAACCTCCACCTAAACCGTCAGTTCCAGGTTGAGTTTGTTGGTTTGAACCTTGTGGGTGTGAAGAACCTTTTCCGCCTCCTCCTGATCCGCCGTTACCAGCATTATATCCAGGCCAATAAGCAAATCCTCCGCCGCCTCCAGCGTATGTAATTGAAGAACCTGTAATACTATTAGCAGTACCTGAACCTCCAGGACCACCGTTACCTAATCCATTAAATGGTGGGTTACTTGGTTGTGGAATAGCTTGACCGGGAGTTCCTGTTCCGCCCGACGCTCCTCCTCCGCCACCGCCTCCTCCAGCGATATATGGTTTTGATCCACCAGGAGCACCTTGTGGGGGTGATACAGGTGGTACGTTTCCTTGGCCTACAGGAGTTGGTTGTGAAGGACCATCAGAGGTTCCTCCTCCACCTGCTCCACCGTCCCTTGAAAAAGCTCTAGTCGTACAAGCAATTGCTAGTCCATCACCTTTTCCTCCACCTGCTGATGTAATTGTTGTAGCTCCTACAACTTCCGAGCATCCTCCAGCAGATCCAACACATGGTGCGGGTGTAACACCAACACCGACTGTGACTGTGTTTTCTGCACATTCTAATGAAATTTTAGTTCCTCCAGGAAAAGAAGTTCTCATTCCTCCTCCTCCACCTCCGGAACCTCCACTACCACCTCCTGCGGCAACAATTAAATAATCAACTTCTAGTGGAGTAACACTCGCTCCACCGGAAAAACCTCTTTTTGATGCTGCTCCGAATGAACCTAATATAGGCATAATTATTATTCTCCTTTTACTTTATTACGCAAACTGTGTTTGAGAAGCTAATACTGTAAATGTAGCGCTTCCAGTTTTAATAATTGTATATGTATATGTGTCTAATGAAGATGGATTACCAGCATCTGGTGCTGCTCCGCCTTGCCATTCTGGTGTAACAGATGATCCATCAATTTGTACAGCTGAATTATAATAAGCTGTTCCACCTTGAGAAACAATATGAGCTATTGTGATTGCCTCACCTGTGCTCATAATTGAATCTAGTGAATTTGATCCATCACCTCTAATATTTAATGTCCAGTTAGCTGATGCATCTGTTGTGAAATTCCATACTGGTTGTGTTAAAACATCATAGTTAATTGTACCTGTAGCTGCTGTCGCTTCAGTTGTAACTTTTTCAATAACACTTTCAATTTTTCCTTGACCATTAAATATAACTTTTCCAGTTCCTTTTGGTGTTAAGTTTAAATCAACATTAGTATCTCCACCTGTTGCTGATAAAATAGGACCATCTCCTGTAGCAGCATTAGCCACAGTTAATTCATTTACTGCTGAAGCAGT
>Ga0222719_10002875_pt1 | contig 15459 bp, 33 predicted proteins | sample C33_34DmetaG_FD_165039 | JGI IMG/M metagenome (GOLD analysis project Ga0222719, IMG submission 165039) | Estuarine water microbial communities from San Francisco Bay, California, United States - C33_34D | ecosystem: Environmental > Aquatic > Marine > Unclassified | place: USA: California...
GACACCATTTCTGATGCCTCCCACTTCTTTCTAATTAGTAGTCTTTTTATGTGGTGTTACGACTCAGAGAGACTTACTGCACAAAGGACTTTACTACTATACCTTATTCATTCGCCAACTTTTCAAAATATGACATTGCGTCATCATCATCGTCTGCACCGAATGTCCCACCAGCAGCAACTGGTTCTGGTGTTGGTTCAGACTTAAATGTTGGTGTGAATGGACTTTCCTCTTCATCAACCATTGCTGCAGCAGTTTTTGTTGCAACAACAGTTCCAGAAAGAACCGCATCCAAGCGTGTCTTCAACTCATCATAAGATTTGAAGTTGGTTGGTGCAAGGAATTCTGCAAGAGAATGTTCCTTGTTATAGATTGCCTCAAGTTCTTCATCAGAACCTTTTAGCGCAGATGGGGAATCGAACTCTGACTTATCATAGTTCCAGTAACCATCAACCTTACGAATCTTCAATTTGAAGTTCGCACCTTCCCACAAATCAAAAGGATTGATTGCAGTCTCATCTTCAAATGCAGGCTGCATTGCCTCCATCAACTTGTCAAAGATTTTCTTTCCATAAGAATAAAGGAAAATCTTACCTTCATTCTCTGGGTTTGAAGGGTCACTCACAACATAAATGTTTGAGTAATACTTCAACTTCCTCTTTTGTTTACGAGCAATCTCTTTATCACTCTCAACACCAGAGTTCCACAGTTGTGAATTATATTCACTTACTGGGTCTTTCTGATTGAGTGTGGTTAGAGAATTCTCAATAAACCACTGTCCAGTAGGGCCTTGGAATGCGTGATTGAATACACGAACCCATGGCAGTTCCTCACCCTTTGGTGCAGGCAGGAATCGAATTACTGCGTAACCATTACCGGCCTTGTCAACATTGGGTTTCCACAGACGTTCATCAACGTATGACTTTTTATCTGTAGCAGGGGACTCGTCCTTTTGGACTTGTGCGAGTAGTTTATCCAGAGAGTTCTGGTTTCTTAGTGCTGAAATAGACATATTTTTCTCCTATGTTTATATGTGTTTCGTATGTTTAAGTATTTCACGTTTTTCATTATATAGTCTTATTTATATCACATTAAAACGCCAAAGTCAAGAACTAAATTTAAATCATCTAATTCTAAATACTCGACATTTTCATGTTCTCTCCACTCTTCAATAAACTGACTCGTTCCATCAGTTCCAAGTGGGGCAGGATTCACCTTCCAAAACTTTGTATTGGGGAACGCCTCAAAGTTCTGTTTGTGTTGTTTAATCCAGTTTACAGAGGGTGTCTCACTAGCATCTTGTGTGACGTAATTTGACGTTCCTTTGTATACGTTATTAACCAACCCTGTTGAACTACCTAAATCGAATCCAATTAGAAATACATCTGTTGGATTGTGATCTTCGATAGCCATCCTTACTGCGATTGGGCCTGCACTCCAACCACTGTAATCTTCTGGTATCAGATAAACTTCATCGTTTTCTTCTACCCATGTTACCCACTGATGATGGTTGCCCATCTTCTGTCTGAGTTCAATTTCATCAAATTCTCTACCTTCATCTTCTGCAATCTTCTTTGCCAGTTCTACTAATCGCATCATCTGATTGGGGTCTGTTCCATTCAAAACAAATTGTGTTCTGCCCTGTTTTGGATTTTCTGAATGAAGTGATTTGTGCCAACCTTCAAAAAGATTAGTATCAACTATCATTTCATATGCATCACCAGGCAGTTTAGTCCATGAACGAAAGTAACATTTGTTTTTTAGTGCATAACCAGATTCATATACTTCATGCATCATACCACCATCAACACAAATTAGTGCATCTGGTGTGAAGTCACGATAGAGAGCATTACACCCATAGACAGGGCCACAGGTTTTCAGTGATCTGAGATTAACTGATTTCCTAGACTCACCGTTTCCAAGTATAAACACTCTACTCATTACTTATATGTCACCTTTATATTTTGGTATGCATTATTCCATTCTTCTGGTGTTGCATCCCATAATTTTTTACGAGGTTCAACCCCAAAATCCTCAGTTGCATTAGATTCAAACGAATCCCAACCTTTGCTACTATACCCATCTTCGGGAACAAAGTCAAGAGCTTTTCCTTCTGGAATATGAAAACCAACTGCCTTTAGATAATTGGTAAACTCTTGACACATATCATCTAGACTTGCATCACTAGGAATAGTGAACTCAACTGTAACTGGCAGTTGTTCTGGATAAGTATTTTCATAACTAAATTTGTGCATTATAATTTCTCCATTAGTGGGAAGATTTTTGCAATTTCAATCGCACACTTCTGTGCAACTTCCATATGCTCTTTTTGCGTTCCGTTTGCAGAACGTAACTCAATATAGTGAATCCATGAACGTAGTGTTCCATTCATATACAGTCGTGTCTTTGTCAAACCTTCTGGTAGGACTGCACGAGCCTGTTCTTTTGCGATACCATTATCAATCGCCCATTGGTATGCTTTACGAGATGTTTCGATAACACCTTGTTGTCTACGATTCCATTCTGTAATCAAATCTTGGTGTGTTTGATTTTCAACTAGAGATGGATCGTTCTCAATCTCAATTGAGTTTTGACGATTCTCTGTGTCCTGTAAACGACATTCCCTTTTAGTAAATGCCTCACCCATTGCAGATGGTTCTGCATATCGTTGTGAAAACTCTTGAAAACTAAAACTACGATGACGCACAATTTGATGTGCAATATCTCTTGTAGTCTCAACCTCTATGCAAGCGCTAGCCATCTCCAATGGTGACCAATGTTTGTGTTTACATAGATATCGTATGAGTTTTTCGCTCGTTTTGTGCGATTGTTGGTTCGCTGGATTGGAGACACGGGCGCAATACGATATAAGTTCTTGGACATCGTTACCGACATATAATTCTCCTTCTGGTGGTTGACTGTAACTAATGAGTCTTGCTGTTGTCAGCATTTTATTTATTTCCTTATTCTCCGTCACTATCATCCTCTTTCTTTTTCAATGAATAACCACCTGTTGGTAGTTCTTCCCATAGTATTGTATCACCTGTATCCCAACCAACTTGATCTATGCAACCTGGCGGGAACTCTATGAATAGTTCTTTAGTCTTACCGTCCTGTTGAACTTCGACTATCCAACTATTTTGTGACATTTGTTTATACTTCATTTTATAACCTTCTAAAAGTAGACAGTTTCACATCATGTCTAGGATGGCCCACTCCTGTGACACCATCTGTTCAGTTATTTTGCAAGGGGAACAGAACCCTTGAAGTGGTGCGCCTAAAGGGACTTGAACCCCCACGCCTCTCGGCACTAGAACCTAAATCTAGCGTGTCTACCAATTCCACCACAGGCGCATCGTCTTAATTAAACCTACGAGGTTTAGGACGATAGTGTCCACGATTACCAGCATCTGCCAATCGCTTCGTAAGTTCAGTATCTCGCTTTTGCAATTCTGCGAGATCGAACTCTAGAACTTTTATACGAGCATTAGTTTCACTCAACTTAGCACGATAAAAGTCTCGTTCCCTAATAAGTTCTTCCTGTGTCATCAGAAAGTCTCCTTAATCAGTTTGAGAAGTTGAACCTTGCATTTCTCTTTATCATAGTTAAGAAATGCCCCATATTTGACAATTAACCGTCTATTGTCAGGCCATACTAGATCATCTTTTAATTCCTTATCCCATCGTTTCACATAGTTCAGTAATCCTTGTAGAATTACCATCGTTTCCAAACTAACTCGTTTTGCGAGGAAGTTCTTTAATAATACAGGATGTTGTCCCTTTTGTAAAGAGAAAATTTCATCAAAATCGGCAACTTGTAAAAAAACTGTAGACATATCTTTAGTGAAATTATAAGTGAGTGATTGACGATATTTAATCCAGTTGTTGTAGTTGGTTTCGTTGAAGTCACCTAACCATCCTTTAGGACTCTGCACAAAATTACTAATTAAGTAATCTTCTGTAGACTCTCCATATTTTCTGGCAACACGAGCAAAAAAATATCTATCTTTCCTTTTTAAAAATGACGCTTTCGAGGCAGAAGTTTTGCCACCATATCTGGTATAATCATAATCACTTGTAAAGTGAAGTTTGAGACCAAGATACTTTTGATAGGCTTCCCACGCTTCCATTGGAAACTCCTTAGATTGGTAGGGTTGCTACTCTGGGCAAGAAGTTGAGTTCTCTTGCATCTGCTTCTAGTTTTTCTTTGAGTGGTTTTGAAATGAGGGGAGCAATCGCATCGGGCTCCATCTGATGTTTTTCACAATACTCTAGAATTGCATCCATATATGTAACGCCTCCACTTGCATCACCAACCATCTTTTCAATTATCACTGCAAATTTCTTCGGTGTCATTACTGCCAATTCTTCTAGATTCATAATATTCCTTTCAGTTTAAGTGATAGAGGGCAGGGCGCCCCACCCCCTATCTTTATAAAGCAGAGCACTCAAATAAACGAGTGTTGCAATTTAGTCTTTTTTGGTGACAAACTTATAAAGTTCTTCAGCCTGTTTTGCAATCTCTTCTGGAGTATACATTTTTGGTGTATACTTCTCAAAAACTTCTACGAGATCTTTTTGTTGAGTTTTTGCTTGTTCTAGCATTTCAAACATTTGAGTTTGTGCTGTGTCATACTGACGATCAAGCATATCTTTGGCAAGAGCCAATGTGTCGAACCGTAGTTCAAATGGGTTTTTACTATTAGACATAACTATTCTCCTTTGTGTGTTGTGTCATGTGTGTTGTGGACTAACCGTTGATCCACACGAGTGTATTAAGGCACTACCCTTCAAATCTGCTTCTGAATAAAATCATTAGCGTTTGTCTTTTTTTCCATTCTTCTAGTGCCTTTTTATAACACCATGCCTGGTAGAAAGTCATAACACTTCTCCTCAATTAAAAGGTTAAGTGCGTTCCTTCGCATTATGCTACTTCCGTCCTAAAAGGATGAACGAATAAGTTGGTAGGTTATTCTGTTACTAGGAAACCTACCGAAACCCTATCCGACTATGCTGCTAGAGCAAAATCTTGAGGTGCAAAGTTATCGTTTGCGTTTAGTTTTTTTGGACTATTAGGCATCCATCCCACAGTTCTACTCTTACCTATCCCCATCAGTCGATCCTATTTCGCCCCCATCATAAGCACACTAAAGTCCAAGATATTTAATTCTTTTCTTTTCTTGTTTTTCAACAAAATTCCGATACCACTTAAATTTTAAAAAGAACTTTTCTATCATAGAGCTCTCAGTGTGTTTATGGTGGAGGCGGGCGGTATCGCACCGCCGTCCTGTCTAGTATTTGGTTTGTATCAACAAACTGTATTCTATTTATACCACAGAGGTATTAAATTGTCAAGTAGTAATTCCAACATCTGCAATATTTAATTCACCTTTTCCGGCACCTAATATACAGGCCTGTTCATCATCTGGTATTTCAATGAGTGTCCAATTCTTTTCTTTTGGATTCATTGTAATAACAAATTTAGTGTGAAGTGTGGCCCCTACATCGGGTCTACTAGTCTTACCTTCAAAGAAAATATATGGTTGTTCTCCATAACTGTTTACTAAGTTTAAAACTTCCTCAACTGTTCCACATTGTATGGGTTTTTGTGCCCATTGTGGTGCTGCGATTGCATTATGCAGTGGCACTACTGATAACAGTAGAATCACCGCCAGTTTGCGTATCATTTTCTTTCTCCCATTCGGAGACAAACTGTTCAATGGTTTCTACAAGGAGAGGCAAATATTCGTGCTTCTTTTTCACAAACTCTTGAATCTGTCCATCTTCTGTTACAACCAGAATAACAATCTGTTCGATTGGAGTTCCAGTTCGTTCTTCAAACATCTCTGCATAAGCAGAGGCCTGAATGTAATATGACTCATTGTATTCATCATTCCTTGTAGAACGTGAAGTCTTAAAGTCAATAATAGATGGAACGCCATCGTATTCTGCAATGCAGTCTACACGGCCCGCCACTTTATATTTATCACTCCACAACCCACATTCTTGAGCGTAGATGTTATTTACTTTTTCTTCTAGAACTGGTTTTAGTTGTTGAAACAAACACCAAGGCAAGAACTCACGATTGTCCTTTACTACTTCTTGGTTGTTTAGAAAATCCTCACACATCTGGTGAACCTTAGTTCCACGAGTTGCAGCTGTGCGAGAGATATAGTTTGCAACATCATTACCAACACGTTTACGCCATTCTGCCAGTCCTTCTCGACTGCGAACAGATAGAACTGTTGTAATTGATGGGAACAAATTTCCGTCTGGAGCAACATAAAATCTTTTGCTGTTGACGTTCTTAGTTTTTACTTCTGGGATATCAACCCCGATATGATTAAACATAGTTTTCACCTCACATTTTTAACATATTATATACAATTTACTAGGTTAAGTCAATAGATTTATTAACCTTGCCCACGATATTTTTTCCATGAACGCTTTTTATCTTTGTTCATAGATGCCTTCTTCACATTACCTCTACCAATAGAAGTTCCTTTTGGCATTGGTTCATGTGCAGCAACGGCAGACTTAAATATTTTAGCCATTATTATCTAACCCCAATTTGATTTTACTAATTAAATATTCTTTCACCATACCAGAACGAACAATATCACCAATTGTAAATTCAATATTTGAAAAAGAATCCATCCCTCTTAGAATACTCATAAAATGTTTGAGTCCATTCTTGTCTGAAGTTCTCTGCAAATCAGATTGAAAGAAATCACCACAAAACATAATCTTTGAATCCATACCCACACGAGTAATGATTGTATCTAGTTCATGGAATGTTAAGTTCTGACATTCATCTACAATAATGATTGCGTTATCTAATGTGATACCACGCAAAAATGAAGTTGTAAGAAACATCAACGAACCTTGGTTTTTCAGTCTGTCATAGAGAATGCTGAACGCCTGTTCATTTGGTTGTTCAAACATGAACTTAACCATATTCTGATATGGGACTTGAAATAGTGCTGTCTTATCTTCTTCATCGCCTGGCAAGAAACCAATCTCACGAGTTGGAACTGCACTACGAACAATATAAACTGTATCATATTTTGTTTCGTTTCTCAAAACTTCTTGCAGTGCAAGATAGAGAGACACAAATGTTTTACCAGTTCCAGCAGCACCATAGAGGAAAAGATTTTTTCCTAACTTATAATCTTGAAATGCCTTTTTCTGATTGTCGGTAACAGGACTTACTGATACCATGTTATCAATACGAATATCTTTTGCTTTTCCCATATTATTCTATCACCTTATGTTTCTTCAAGACTTCTCTAGTCTTGATTTCTTTAATTGACTTTTTACCATACCTATCTGCAAGTGGACTATTTGGATGTGCTTCTGCTGCCTTTGCAAAGACTTCCTTCATACCATCAGATACTTTGGGCCCACTACCACTAACACCACTTATAATTGCCGGTGCAGTAATCTTTCTGGTTAGGTTTGGGTTTTCTTCTTTGAACTTATCAAGTTCTGAGATACTCATAAAGTGAGTTTCTACTTCACCAGTTTCATTGTTTATAAAATCATAATTTGGCATATACTATTTTTCTTCCATAATACGTTTACGATGTTCTTCCCATCGTTCTTCCTCATATGGAGTTAGTGGTTCAATAGAAGTAGCATCTCTTAGTCTATTTATTACCCCATAGTAAGAACTAGTTAGTTCTTTCAAGTCGTGTTTTAATGCTTCGTTTTGTGCTGTCAAAGTTGCAACCTTTGCCCTAAGTTCAGGCAGTTCGTAATCCCACTTGCTCATACCAATGCGGCGCTCCTCTTTTAGTCCATCTTGCCAGATGTTGTTTATACTTTATATAGTAATTTCGATAAGCCAAAACTGAACATTCATTTTTGACATCATCAGGCATTGCTGGAGTTGGTTGTGTGAATTCCCCTTCTGGAATATTCATAGGAGGCAGTGCAAGTGCCTCATGCAATTTACGGTAACTCTCATGTGGCACATCTTTATTGTAACGATACATAAACTCATCGTTTAGATGTGTCCATAATTTATAGAGATATTCATAGTTCTCTCTTGATTGTCGAACCCAAATACCACTAGGGTGATTCACATGAGAGGCCTTGTATAGAACCTGTTCAAGATTAGAGTTCAGTTTCCATCGTTTAATCTTGCGTCCATTTGCAGTCTTACCATAATACTCTTCTCCATCCAATACACGATGTGCAGTAGACATAAGTTGAGCATACTCAATAATCATTTTACTTGCATGACTGTCAACGTGCATCTTTGCACACTCATCGACATAGTTACTCAAATAAAATATGTTCATACTATCTTCCTACCATATGTTTATATGTGAAACAACGGTCACGTTCTTTATAGTATTCTTTATTTCGCACATCTCTTTTGTCTGGAGCATTATTTAACAACCTCTCAATGTCATAATCATCATACTTTGCAATCCGTTGCCAGTCATTATCAAAATCGACTTTAGAAAACCACTCCACCCAATTTGGATCATCTTTGAAAAACTTTCTAGTATCATCCATTGTCATACCATAGTTTTTTAGAAATACACAATCCAATCTATGCATAGATTTAATACGGAATCTTTCATCTTCCACCATCCGTTCTTGGTGTTCGGCAACCATATCCAAATATTCATATCTAGCATCTTGTTTTTCTAATTCCATCTTTTGCAGTTCATCTTCCCAACTCATTTTCACTTCTCCCACCTATAAAAGATATGATCCTCAATCTCAATAGTCTTTGTTTTGGTTTCTGCCCACGCAGGTCGAACATAGTCGGCATGGTAGTGGGTTGCACCTTCAGTAATATCTAATATCTTTATACTACCATCAACAATGGAATTTGTCAATACTAATATGTCTTGAAATAGTTCTTTATTTTTTGGAACATCAGATTTACCATCACAATACCAACTGAATTGACAACGATTACGAACTGGAATCATTTCACCAGTTCCTTTCCACGATGGACGATGTGGGCCTTCCATAACTACATCACAGATAGTATTTGGAAAACGAGGATCGTTTACACGATTTATTGTAACAGACGCAACAGCAAGTTGTCCTGCTGTTGGTTGATTTCGTGCCTCATGATAAATGTTTTGAGCAAGACAATAAGATTCTACTTGATAAAGTTCATCTAATTGTCCTTTTGTAAGATCAGTAACATCAACAGTGTGACCATGAAAGGTCAACATTGTTCCCAAGAATAATTCTTTTAACATCTAACGTCCTTAAAATGGGATGTTATTATTTATTGATGCCTGTTCTGCACGATACTCGGCCTCTGCCTGCATCATATCATATTCACCATCAACACCGTTCAGAACCTCTTCGGCATACTCACCAAAATGAATTCCAAACTTCTCTTTTGCTTTTGTTATGATAACAGGATAAGTCTCAGTCAATTGACCATCCTTATCATAGAAGTCGTAAACAAAGTTTTCAACATCCATCATCATATCTTTTACTGCACCCATTATATACTCCTTTGTTCAAAAAGTGTTTCAACTAAATTTTCTATCATTTCATCAATGACTGTTTGTCCAGATATACCATACTTGTCTACCGCATTCTGAAAATCACTGATAGTCATAGATTCTACCTCATCAAGAATAGACTCTTTGACTTGTTCATTCACTAGGTTACTCATTATACAATCTCCTCAAAACCAGCAAACGCAACACGATACTTGGTAGTTCCGAACAGCATCTGATCGTTTACAGAAGTAGAACGCAAACCATACTCAACTCCACCCTCTACAGGAAGAGAAGCCATGACAGTAACATCTTCAGAGAAGTCACCATTCTTGATTACTTGTCCATCAAACTCAAAGACTTGTGGTTTACTCCAAGAACCTTCGATGTTCTGTGTTTTCCGAAAGGCATATTCCAATGCCATATCAGCAGAAAACTCATCTGGAACATTCACAAACGCAACAGTGCGAGGTGAATCTTCAAACGCAGTGTGAATTACAGCAACTTGTTTCATAATATATTCTCCTTTTCTCACTCTACATAGCGATCTTAACAAACAGTCAATAGTTTGTCAAGCACTTTTGTAATATTTGTTGTAAATTGTTTTTATTTTATCTAACTCTGGATGTTTGTGTATCCACTGGCCAGTAGAAGGATTGAATTCCGTCTTGAAGAAATTATCCATCTTTTCATTGCCTGTAGACTCATTCACCTTTATTTCTCTACAAAGACTATCAAAGTCTGCATCACTCATAATCGAATCATCTTCCATTTCGTATGCATATGCAGCGACTGATAATTTAATTCTATTTCTTATTTCTTGATTAATCATAATATATCTGCATCCCAAACTAACTGAGCAAGTTTATCTTGCATTCTATAGGCCTCTTTCTCCCAAGGCAAGTCATAGTAACCAGTTTTATCTGAGACAGTTTTCTTTTTCCAAACCTTACCATACCCATCAGTTTCTTTACGATAATACTGTTTAACATGAACCATCTCATGACAGATAGTCGTAACGAAATCTTTGAGAGTTAGGTCTTTACTGATTTCGATTTCAAATTCTTTATGGGTATCACCCATCAAACACCAACCAACTGCATCACCAGTAAGTTTCTTGATTTGAACGTCAATCTCTAAAGTTCTCACTTTAGGTAAAAGTGCAGAAATCATCTCATGAACCACCTTTTCAGTGGTTTCTCTCTGAAACTTATTTCCACCAGTAACTTCAATAATATTCATAAATTACCTCTATTTCTCAAACTATATGTATATTATATGTTATTAAAACAAGTATGTCAAGCACTTTTTGACATTTTTTTGCTTAAAAAAACCCTTATAAATCAACGACTTATAAGGGTGAGGAATGGTGGGACAACTATTTAAAGTGAGAAAAGAGAGGAGTTGCCCCACCATTTATTAATAGTAACCGATAGTTACTACATTGTCAACACATTTTTAGTGCTTCTTCTGTGGTTTCTTTAACTCTACGAGTCCAACCACGACCAAATGTTTCAAAGGTTTTAAGTTTTTCATAATACCCTTGACGATTATTTTGGTAAGTTTCAATCGCAGATTCAATTCCTTCAATCTGGACATATGCATTCACTGCTCTAAGTGTTGCAGGGCCAATTGCTCCATCAGCAGTTGCACCTACCATACTTTGAAGATACTTAGCAGCTCTACCAGTGCCGGCATTAACGCCAAAATCAAACACACAAAGATCCAAACCAGATGGTAGTTCATCACCCTTAACCCTTCCCCAATAGTTCTTTTCATAGATGGGGGCGACATCTTCAACCGTTAGGTCTTTCATGTCTTTAGTTCCACCCCACTCTTCATAAACTCTTTTGGTAACTCCGAGATTAGTCTCGCCGCCAGGGTCTTTGGGATGGTTTACATACCCACCTTCATGGTGAAGTATCATTTCCAAGCAATGTTGATAATTTTGTTTCATATTAACTCCTTGTAAAATTATCAGTCCACCCAAATGCTTCTTTGACTACTTCTTTGGATAGTCCTTTATACACTTGATGTAGTTTCTTGTCTTTTGCATCAATCAAAAGTTGTGCTTCATTTTTATGCAATCCTTCTAGAGTAGCAATAAACAAATTTTCTCTTTTGAATTGTGGCAAAGAATCTTCACCACCTTTTACAAAACGATAGAGTTTTCTTGCTTCTCTACGAAGCACAGTATGTTCAGTTCCCTCTTCTGCTTCATTTTCTTTGTAGGGAACGTCACCTTCTGGAATCAACCAGACGATATTAGGATCAAAAGAAGATTTGATAATCATACGAAGCGGGTCGCAATCGTATTGTCTAAGAACTTCAACCTTCTTATCCTTTGTCTTTGCATTATGCACTTTCTTTAGAACCTCAGAAAGTAGAGGTGTATATGTGTCTCTTACCATATTAAAAGTCTCCAATGTCATTCATAAGATTTTTCAATCTATTTTTTATAAAATAATTTAGTAGTTTTGATCTTTCACCTATCGGGGGCTTCTCAAACTCTTCAAGAATCCTCTCCTTCAAGTCACTTGGAATGCAATCCAAATCAATCAAAGTTTTGTTGCGTTGATAATTTCTCATCATTTCCTCTGTGCAAAAATCTTCTGGTTCAAGGTCAACCCAAGTCTCCAGTTTTTTCTTTGCAATCGGTCGTTGACGCAACTCATCTACAAACGTATTGTCTGATGATAAGAAGTTTGGAACTCCATCACTTCTATCACCTTTCAATATATGTTCCTTTATATATAGGTGAGGGTCAGTCCCATTGAGAAATTTCTTCTGAACTGGTGAATATTGTTTTACAAAGTTGTGTTTATGCAACTGTATAAAGTCCTTATCACCAGAAAGAACTAGAACCTTTTCATATGCATTTGGTGTTTTAGAAATATGCTCAACAACAGCAGCAATACAATCGTCTGCTTCTGCACCCTCTACTTCTAAAACTTTATATGGAAAGTTGTCTCTAATCTCATCACGAATATTGTTCAGAGTTTCAAAGATTAGATTCCAATCGAGGCCTGAGGATTCTCTATCCTTCTTTCGATTGGATTTGTAATTGGGGAAGTAATCTCTTCTCCAATATTTTTTGCTATCATAACAAAGAACCAGTTCACCATATTCTTCAAAAAACCTAGAACGATACATTCTAAGAGAATTCAAAACCATATGACGAACCATATCTCCATCGACATCATTTTGTTTTTTAGAACCAATTTGCATCATAAGATTACTGATGGTGACTTGGTTCATGTCCACTAAAATCATAGTTTATCACCTTTTTTCATAGTATTATATATTATCCTAAAATAGAATGAATGTCAATAGATTTTGGAGCGGGCAAGGAGAATCGAACTCCTGTCATCAGATTGGAAATCTGAGGTAATACCATTATACGATGCCCGCATTATTTACGTTGTGCCCTTATACACACCACTTGATTATTTGGTTTAGGAAAACCATTCACTCTTCCAATCTTCCCAACCACGAGTTCTCTTTTTTGTAAGCATTGTTCCATACTATAATACTTACCATAAACTTCTGAATTAACCATTGGAGTCGAACTAGAGCCCCAAACTAATTGCACTACTACTAATATCCACATATATTTTAACCTTATGGTGCTCCCACACAGAATCGAACTGCGAACTGATGATTACAAATCAACTGTTATACCGTTTAACTATAGGAGCGTTATTCTTCATCAGTATCATCTTCTAACAAACTATCAACAACATCTTCCATGAGATCAACATCAATTCTAGTAACTAACTGTCCATCTTCTTTTGTTGTCGAAACAAATAAGTCCACAACATCTTGCATGGGATGAGGCATATCCATATCCCTATAAATTGTAGACTTCACCAACTCAATCAAAAATCCAACATCACGAATAAATCCTTTATCATTAGTAGATACACCATTCTCTGTCAGATTATGGATAAGGTTTACTACAAGTCCCTCTGTTAAGTGATCTGCAAACATGATGGACTCTCGTAGTTCCATATCCGTATTATCAATTATAATTTCTTTCTGAGGTTTCGTTTTCAGTGGAAACTGAATTACTTTACCCTTTTCTGGATCGGCCATGACGTTCTTCCTCTTCCATCTCTCTTGTCCATTCACACCCAATATCTGGATACCACGTTCCAACACTTCTCTTTGGTGTGCCATCTGGATGGTAGGCCATAACCAAACAAACATTCTTTGTTTTGTTTTGTTGATACTCACCCCAAAACAAATCTAACCAAACGCCATCTCTTAGGTATCTTTCCATGTTACGAATATACCCTTCAATAGACGCCACTTTTGCAATCGAACCCTTTACATTTGCTCTTTTGGCAGCACGTTCTGCGGCAAGCAAACCTTTCTGAGTTTTAATCCATTTCTTCACTTTAAGATGATGCCAAGGATCATCTTCACCTCGTTCCAAAACTGAGGGATGGATTGATTTATATTCTGGGGGATTTTCTTTTAATCTTTTTTCACGAGCCTTAGCAAGACGTTCAGCAGCAGCGACTTTCTGCTCTTCTGACATAGGTTTCCTACGTTTTTTCTGCTTTGGAATAGTTGTATCACTTTCAACTCTAATATTTCGTCTTGCCATAATCTCACCATTTGTCTAGTAACCAAGTTCTTCTTTACGTTTCTGCATCTTTCTTTTATATCGTCTAGTTGCAGCGTCTTTTGCTTTTCTACGTTTAGTTCCTTTTGACTCAAAAAAGGTTCTTTCTCGTAGTTCTTGAAAAAACCCATCTTTTACGAGTTTCTTCTTTAATACCCTTAATGCCTTATTGACATCATTATCACGAACCATTACAGTCATTCCTTGTGGGAATTCGTCTCTGTTACGATTGTTGTATTTGTTCCTTCTATTATTATACTTATTATACATTATATCCTCATAGTTAGTAGTTGGCCTGCCCTGAGGGAGTCGAACCCCCGACCCACGGCTTAGAAGGCCGTTGCTCTATCCAGCTGAGCTAAGGGCAGATAACTTAACCCAACTAGTTTTTGTTAAATCTCAAACGATAATATCTACCGTTCTCGAAAAACTCAATCACACTATAATCATACACTTCATAACTTTCAGTAGTGTATGTTGTGTTATTAGAACATCTCTGTTCTTGTCGATAACCAACCACTCCTTGGTTTTTCTTGTTACCGTGAGCATTACCCAGCAAACCACCGATAACTGCACCAGCAGCACCACCGTTACGTTCACCTTTAATGTTGTTCCCAATAACCCCACCAATGATTGCACCAGTGAGAATATCACCAGTATTATCATGTCCAGTAGAACCATAGATTGGAACATCCACATTAGAACATACCTGTTGAGTATGTGGGATGTTTTTTGTTACCATTTTTGTGTAGTCTGTCACTTTTACATTCTCTGCGGCAAACACAGGGCCTGCAATCAGAGATGCAAGTGCTACACCAATTAGCGTCTTTTTCATAATTACTCCTTTACTTCCATTACAAATTCACCAGTTCCAAACAACTCAAACCCACCATTTGGAGCCTTCGTAATCTTTACATAAGTTTCCAGAACTTCACACATTATCTTTGCGGCACCAATGGCCTCTTCGATAGTCTCATATATTACGATTTTCATTACAATCTCTTTTTTCACGTTACTTTACACAATATCATACTTACCACCACTTGTCAATAGAAATAAGCTCTTTATCGCCATTTTTTAGCGTCTTTACTTTAATGAACCTTTGTTTCTCCAATGAGTCTAAAGTTCTTTCAATAATATCTTCTACCTGTTCTTTCCTTCCAATATATTTTCCAATATAAAAGGAACAAGCAAGTAATGCTGTCGCCAAAATGGCGTGTTCTAAACCTGTCATTTTTCTACCTCTCTAAGATAACGTAGTCGCCAAAGTATTTATCAAACACTGAGACAAGGTTTTCATAATCACCACTTGTCATTTCTTCAACGATACTGGAGCCATCGAAACCT
>Ga0222719_10002879_pt1 | contig 15448 bp, 35 predicted proteins | sample C33_34DmetaG_FD_165039 | JGI IMG/M metagenome (GOLD analysis project Ga0222719, IMG submission 165039) | Estuarine water microbial communities from San Francisco Bay, California, United States - C33_34D | ecosystem: Environmental > Aquatic > Marine > Unclassified | place: USA: California...
AGCAAAATACTCACCACCTTTGTTGGTGCCCCATTTACCGGCGCCCTTGTTATCCTCTTTAAGGACGGTCCCTGGGAAGATTTCCTTGTATGCTGGGTCATCAATCAAATCCCTCACCTTACGGCCGAAACGCACAGCAAGCTCAGTGTTGTGCGTCGCCTGAATGATCTTCAGCTTCGGATTCCGGCCCAAGAACCAAGCAGGCATCAGAAACGAAGCAAACTCAGACTTAGAATGACGCGGTGGCATGTTAATAATTAGTCGCTTTAGGTCGCCTCTTGCGACCCTTTCCAACTTTTCGGCGATAATCCGGTGATGCGCGCCCTCAATAAAGTTCTCATATACATGATGCGCAAACGCCATGAAGCTGTTCGTCGCCTTGTCCCGGACCTCAAGCTTAATCTTGGCCTCATTCAGCGCCAAAATCTCTTTCAGTACCTCGTCCGGTAGAGCCTCAAGATTCGCCATGCAACTCAACCTTGTAATTGCCGCCAACATGCTCAAACCCTAGGCGCGTCAGAAGCTTGCCAGTCCGAGCAGAAGAAATGTCAGTCGTCACACCCATGTACAACTCCGTTGCACCCATGGCCGTGGACCAAGATTTGAACTCCTTGAGCAGTCGAATCGCGGCCCTCGAACCTCGGTACTCGGGTTCGACATACCAAACAAAGTCAGAGGCCAGTGTTCCTCGGCCAAAGAAGTAAGGAGCAAGGGATCCTGCAATCATCCCGACGGCTTTGTCGCCGTCGTAAGCCAACATCCCAAATCCATTAGGGTTGTTGATGACCATGTGAACAATGGATTGCGCAGCTTTCTCAATATCAAAAGGGATCACGCTATATGCCCCCTCTTGTTGCATGGCGATCCCTAGTCTTAAAATGTCCCGCAAACGCTCTATGGCGAATGATTTGTATTCCATTACGCTAAGCTAGCGATACCAAACCTTTGTAGAGCTCTGGTCCCACCGCCACCTCTCGGGCGATAAACACCAGGACCAACCGAGCTTGGCATCTTCGGCCCTTTCGCTATTCCTGACAAGTCCAAGTATTCTAGTGCGTCTGATAGGTAATCTAACATGCTGTCGCCCGCAACTTCGCGGTTGGCCTTGGTCGACTGCTTCAGCATCTCTGTATCCGCCTGCGCACGAGCCGCCGCGTCAGCGTATTCGTCACCAAACATACCGTAATACCGTTCGCCGGCAAGCTCTTCGGAGGCTGTCTGGTCACCATCAGTCATTACAACGGGAACACGGTATCGTTCCTGGCCATCCGCAGGCACCATGTCGGCCATGCCCGCTCGATTCAAAATAGTAGGAACATAGAGTTCCGTTTCTTCAAACGGAGGAATCCCGCCATACTTCTCAACAGCACCAGGGCCCGCATTGTATGCCGCCAGAGCCAGTGGCCAAGAACCAAACCGATCGTACTGCTGAGACAGGTAGCGCATGCCGCCTTCAATGTTTTGGTAGGGGTCGTTCATGTCGACACCCAGCTCTTTTGCCGTGCCAGGCATGAGCTGCATGATTCCAGTCGCACCCTTGGGGCTTACGGCACTCTGTTTGCCGCCGCTCTCCTGAGTGATCAGAGAAAACGCCAAGCTTTCTGGAATGTTGTAACGAGCCGCTTGATCGCGGATGTACGCCTGAAACTCTTCGCTCAACGCCATTAGTACGTGCCCTTGAAGCCCTTACCAGAAACTTGAGAAGACTTGCAGCCACGGACCATGCCGCCGCCCATGAAGCCCTCAACACCACGACCCTTTAATACATCGGCCTTTGTGACCTTGCCATCCTTGTTTAAATCAGGAAAACCATTGACCTTACCGCCCTCTTTATAACCCATCTTGCGACGAGCCATCGAAGAACGAGCCGCTTCATTCTCACGGCTGACGTCAATCTTCTCTAGTTCCTGACGACGACGCGACAAACCCTCACGGTTCATGTCCTCAAGCTGACCCTGACGCATGCCGGTCACACTACGAACAGCCTTTGCCATCCCGCGGTCCATCAACGAAGGGTTGTCACCCTCTTCAAACGAAGGCATCGGAAGGTCCGAGCCAGAGTAACGCTCAACCTCAGACTCAAGGCGGGAACGACGCGCATCCATGCGCTTGCTGGGGGACTGGCCTTTAGGCATCTCTCTAATCTCCAAGGTCCAAGGTTCAAGGAACTCTAACAGCTTTCCATAAATTCCTCAATCGTTCTTCGCTGATTTACCTCGTTGAACTCATTCGGCGATATCCGAAGCTTCGACGTCTCAAACGAATCACTCTTCTTCATCAACAATAACTGCTTGTCCAAAGCCACAAAACAATACCAGTCCACCTCAAGGGTCTTAGGCGTATGATACGTGTACATCTCCTTCGTATCATGGCCGTAACGCATGGGCTTGCTGCTGGCCTTAACTTGTACCGTGAGTATCGAACCTTGGACCTTGCACCATAGATCCGCCCCATCGCGATCCACATGGTGGACCTCAACCCCATACGTCTCCAATATGTACGCAGACAGGAACTCGCCTGCCCGCCCTACACTCTTGCTTTTCGACACTACAAATTACCGCGCTTGGGTGTCTTTCGAGCAGACCCTAGCACAGCTTTTATGCGATTACTATGTCATAACAATAAGTTGCGGTAGAGCTCGATCGTCTCTTTCTCTTCCGCCAACTCACCAGCATCGCGCTTACGCTCTGCCAACAGACGACGCAACGCCTTGACGTTGTATCCCTTCGATTTCACAACCGTCAAAACATCCTGACGATCGCGCTGCAAGTCCGCCATCTGAGCTTCCAGAGACTCTAGCTCCTGGACAAACTCCTGAAGCTCCTTCGCAGCCTCTTCAGTAGCTTTCTGGTTGTGCTTTTTGAAGTCGTCGTCTTCTTTAAATGGTATCACGCTCAAAGTTTTATCTCCTACTTTGTTGCGGCTTTGTAGTCTGGAGCATAGACCCTATTCTTAGAGATATCCATTGGTACTTCGGTGTGGAAATCCACATAGTCCTCTGGAAGGTAAGAAGCTATCCCCCTCACTAAGCGGTCAGACATAGACCCGTCACTAGGGTAATCTCTAACAAGATCCCTGAACTCACCGGCTTTTCTACCTATAGGATTAGTTTCCGAAAACAACATTGTCTGCAAAGCTTTTTTAGCTCTTTCTGACAGATTTCCAGACGCCAGATAGGGGTTTAAGACCTCAAGGGCCGTTAAACGCTCTTCCGTAGTTAAGTCACCGTGAGCAATACGAGCCAACATCTCACCTGGATTTAAGCTATACATCTCTCGAGCAGTTAAATTCTTTGTCGCTTCCTTAAAAGGACCCTCTTCAGCAACGTCCTTTAAATACCCCGTAAGACCAACGTTTGATCCAACTGCCTCAATAGGAACACCCGCCTCGCTAAGATCCGCATGTTGAATCTCGTGACGAAGAATAGTTTCAACATCCGAGGCGGGAAGAGCGTCACTGTACTCAATTGTTTTTTGAATAATATCAGCTTGTCCCAGAGAATCGGGGGGAAGCTCTGAAGAAGGCCCAATAGACCAATCCTTCAACGCATTAGGGCGAAGTTCTCCTATGTGTTCAGGCCCCCAGTTCAGTGAAGTCATGGGCCTGGTCTCTACAAGGTTACCCTCGTAGTCATAGAACGGCATTTCAAAAGTACGCCTGGGATCCTTCAACGTCTCCAGATACATCTGCTCAGCAGGAGTCGGATTAGAGCGCATCATATCCGCTTCTACGTCCGAAGGAGTAAACAACCGACGACCCGCAAACCTATCAATGTCAACCGCCGGAGTACGGTCCTTCTTGCGATAGTACTGATCAACAAAGGCCGCATCGACCATCGACTCGCCGCCAGCCTTTGCAAGCCTGCCAACAGGAACAACAGAAGCCAAAATACCAAGGTCCGAGGTCCGCTGTGCGATCTCCTCGCGACTCGCATCCTCCGGCAACGGCTCCCGCAAACGTGAAAGCGCAGCCAACACCTCACTGCCCATACCCTCAAGAGTACCAACCGGGTCCGACACAGCGCCCTTCAAACCCTCATACGCACCAGAAGCCATACCCTTGGCCGTGCCAACAGGGTTCTCACGCAACGAACGAGCCAACAACTCACCAGTCGTGTCGTATTCGTCGTCAAAACCAATGATGTTATCTAAAATGTTATAACCAACCCGACCCGCCTCAGACAGCGGACCACGCAACTCGGGAGGCACGTAATACATTAAGTCTTTGTCAGCCATAGGTCCAAGGTCCGAGGTTCAAGTCCCACGAACCCTACCATGCATACAAAAATAATTCCACAGGCAACCAGAAAAAGCTCTTGGCATACGCACGGCCATACACAGGATACTCAGGCAAATCCTCACGAACCAGCATGAGCAGGCTCCTCAATCTGAAAGTTCAGCATCGGAGGATACGAAACTATCTTCTCACCCTCCGGACACGAATACTTAATCTGTGCCAGCAACGTCGCAGTCCCAGGACGTACCTTGTGTATATCCATCTCATGCAAAAACACATAAAACCCAAACTTCTCAACCACATCACTCGCAGCGCCGCTGAACTTCGTCGCACTAGAAGAAGCAGGATAAACAATGTAGTCAGCATCCCTAATCTCCACCGTAAAACCAACCACCTCACAATCATCCCGCAACTTGGTCCGCGCAGCTACAACCTTAAATCCACCGTCAGCAGGACCGCCAACAATCTCAAAATCCTCCGGTGACCACTCCAATATAGGACGATCCCAAAGATCCACGCCGATCTTATCCGAAAAATTCAATGCACCAGTGCCAACAGCCAACACAGCCGCTAACGCACCAGCAACCGTCTTAACAGTGTCAAAGCTCATCTCACCACTTTCCCTGGCTCTTGCCAATGAAGTAAAAAACAAAACCAGCCATCGCTACCGCAGAACTAACAGCCAAAAGACCAACACCCCACACAATCAAAGCTTCCTTCAACTCAGCACGGCGGTATTCAGACTTCTGACGATCCGCCTTAACACGACGCAAAGTCTCTTTGTACTGCTCCAAACCACTCTGCCCGTAGCTGTACTGAATCAAAGTCTCCAGATCCTGACGCATTGCAGCAATCTTCTTCTGTGCCGCAAAAACCTCCATAGCCTCCGACTCAGGAGAACCAGTCAAACTCTTCCACACACTCGGATTCTTCGCCTTCTCAGCAGCGTAATTAACATCACTAACCGCCCCAGCAAACTTAACCAAAGCACCAGTCGCATCACGACCAGCCGCAATCAAACTCTTGGCGTTGCTAACAGCAGACGCCGCTATCGATAACGCAGTAATTGGATCCATTACGTCTTTTCCCCCGAAATCCACTCCAAACAATGACCCCCGGATATCTTCGCACCATCAACCAACCGAGGTGCAAGGACCAAGGACCCAGCGTCGAGAGCCGCGTAGCATTGCGATAGGTCCTCGACCATCGGACCTGCGATAGTCTTACAACCTAGCTCAAGGCTACATATGAGGATCAACGGGACAAACATGCTACCGATCTTACCACAAAGACCCGAACGAAAATATACCCGCGATTTTTGTAAGCAGAAAACATGTTGCATATTCACATGAAAGACGGGGGTGTGTTCTGCTTGTGGGCTACTTGTGCCCCAATGAAATTACCCCTGATATTTTTTATGATACCAGCAATAAAGGGCGGACGCCACAGTGGCGGGGGCCGAAAAAGGGGGGATGGGGGTCAGCGTTGCTCTGCAATCTCGACGAGCAACAGCTGTAGTAACCCCCATGGATCGTGGACGTCGGGCATCGAGCCCTCGGTCCACGAGCCGTCGTCGAACGGCAGTCGAGCAAGGGGCGCAGGCGCTGCCCCATTGCATCCCCGCTTTCGAGAGTAATGACCCGAGGCGCTTGGAACTACTGCGCCGCGCCGACCTTCCCAACGCTACCGACGAGGCCCGTCGGACCTGCACTTTTGCTGCGTTCCTTGCAAAAGCTGCTTGGCCCTAGGTCCTCGGCGGCTGCGTCGGGGCCCTGTGGTCGTCGGTCGGCTACGAGGCACACACACATGATCCTCCGTGCGGGTTATATCTTCCAGATGGCAACACAAGACCTGCATCGTCAAGGATCTCACAACTTACGCAGCATCTCTGAACCTGGACGCAACGTCACCTTGCCCAAGACTTGGCCCTGGAACAGAGGACTTGGTCAAGGTGACGTAGCATCCAGAACCCGAGACGCAGCATAACTTGTGGCCCAGCAAGCTGGCCGCTTCGCGGTCCTTGACCATTCCCTACGCTTCGCTCCGGTGCGAGGTCTCGTGGTTGGGACGGAAGACACACCGCACGGAATCAATGTGTGTAGTGTTTTAATCAACTGCACTAAGGAGCTACACGATGCAGTACGAATACACAAACGAGAACGACGCACCGGTTCGGGTCGAGATGACATACGCTGACCTCAAGCTCATCAAGCGATTGATTCAGAGCAAGTCCACAATCGACAAGCTGGAGTGGCGCGAGAAGGATTTGCTCAAACAAGTTGAGGAGGCAATGCGCCGCGCTGCCGAGTCGCTGCAGGGTCACTACGACTACGAGCTGCGCTACGTAATCAACAAGGAGGACAACAACGATGCGTAAGTTCAAGTTTCATTTCGACGCAGGTCACGGCTGGCTGCAGGTTCATCTCAACGACCTGTATGACATCGATCTCACGCCAGAGGACTTCACTCGCTTCAGCTACCGCAACGGTGACTGGCTCTACCTCGAGGAGGATCTCGACGCAATCACATTCATCCGACAGTGGGAGCGCCAGCACGACGGGTTCGTCAGGATCGTAGACCACATCGACGATGGCTACAACAGCCCGATCCGGAACTTCGAGCGCCTGCCTGACACGCGGGAGCTAGCAGACGAGATCCCCTTTTAATCAACCAGGGGCGGCGCAAGTCGCCCCACTTCAACCAAGGAGACAGCACCAATGCCTAACCCATTCCGCAAAGCAACCGACATCGACAACCCATACGCCATCTATACCAACCCGCAAGGGTGGGAGTGGCGCATACTCAAGACCTACAAGCAGCCATCGAGCGAGGCCAAAGACCCATACGCTCGCTGGTTCGTAGCCGCACGGTCACCGCTCACCGACGGTCACTGGGAGATGGGTGACACATACAAACAGGAGGTCGTCCGTTACGGGCGCCTCACATCCGCAACAACTGAATGGAAGGACGCATACAAATGAACAACGGCATCATCTACAACGGGCCTAGCCTCTTGGATGGCAAACCAATCGTAGTCATCGCAACATACTCTGACCGCAACTCCAAGACGGGCCGAGTGCTGCAGACATACATCGTGCGGGAGGACATCTCGCCACTCGAGGCAAGCAAGACAGGCGAGGACTTCAGCATCTGCGGTGACTGCAAGTTCCGTGGCATCCCAACCACTGACCCCAACCGCAAGCAGGCCGAGCAACGCGAGTGCTACGTCAACCTCGGCCAGGGCCCGACGATCGTCTGGAAGTCCTACAAGCGAGGCGTCTATCCCGACGCTACTCGCACAATCGACCGCATGGCGCTGGGCCACAAGCGGATCGTGAGGGTCGGCACATACGGAGATCCCGGAGCCGCACCAGCCGAGGTCTGGGAGGATCTGCTCGCATCAGCGGACGACTACCTAGCCTATACGCATCAGGCAGGGTGGCGACCCGACATCGCCATGCAGTCAGCCGACAACTACGCTCAAGCGTGGGCACACTGGCGCAATGGCAACCGCACGTTCCGCGTCGTAACAGGTCTCGAACAGATCGACTCTGCGCACGAGGTCCTCTGCCCAGCATCCAAAGAGGCAGGACGTCGGGTCCAGTGCAACAGCTGCAAGCTCTGCGCAGGCTACAAACAAGCCAAGTCAGTGGCTATCGTTCAACACTAACTCAACCAGCCGGGGCACATCGCCTCGGCTGACGCACATTAGAAATAGCGCGCTTCGCGCACTCTATTAGGTCCACGGCCCAAGGGCCTTGGCCCAGTAAACATGGTGCCCGCAAGCGGGCTCTCGGTTCAGAAGGCCACGACAAAGCCGCAGAGCTCAGGACAAAGCCGCAAGGCTCAAGTGCCGCCGACAAAGCCGCAGGGCTCAACCACCGCGGGTAATCTTCCCAACAACACCAGCATAATGATCAAAAACCACGCCCCGAAGCGCCTCAACCATCGGTCCAGCGCCCGCGAACATCGATCCTTGCACCTCGGACAGCGGTTTATGCACCAAATCAACCGCCTCTGACCCCGGAATCAAATGAATGTAGCTAGAAGAGAGGCTCTTTACCAAGAAAAATGAGAGGCCTCCGCGCGCCCAATAAGCTGTATGCCACGCGACCTGATGGGGCGATAATTTTACCTTATCGCCTTTTGCCACCTTGAGCTCAACCCAGAAGGGCATTCCGTCCCACAATACATGCACATCGGGAACGCCCCCGCCATGGCGGTTCTCAATCCTCGTCGTCAGCACCTGCTTTGGTAGATTTCTTTTCAATGTATTCCAAAAGTTCGCTTCCGGACCCTGACTCATCTGGGGTGACGTCCTTGTACTGGGCCTCAACTTGGAATGCGTGCGGGTACTTCTGCTGCAGTGCTGCCAAGCGGGCGGTGATCTCATCCCTCGACATCTGGTCAAGGGTGTTGATTGTCTCGCGACGGTCAATCGTAAGACCGCCCAGCGCCGAGCGTATTTTCTCAGCGTTGATGGCAGCGGAGTATTGCCCCGCCTCTTCTGCACCACGGGAAAGCTTAGCAAAGCGTTCAAGCTGGCCGATCGTGGTCACACCAAAGCGGCGTTCTCGTTCCTCGCGCAGCTCTTGTATGCGTTCCAAAACATGCGGGTAATCGGTGCCGTTCAGAAGCTTTGACGCATACTTAACGGCTGTCTCTGCTGCAAACCCAGCACGCCTTGCGCATTCGGCATTAGAGTAAATGCCTTCAACGACAAGCTTACAGAAAGTTTCCTGCCTGTTGGTGAGCTGACCTTTGCGTGGATCTGGTTTTCCATCGGCCCTCAAGTACACCCCATCAGGGTACTCTTCTGTCTCTGCCCATGTCTCCGGTGTCTTTTCCCAAAACTCTGGATCGCTTTTACTCTTCGGCATCCTGTCCTCCAAGATGTTGATTGCCCACAACTTACAACAGGGAGGCCCGGCGTTTCAAGCGAGTTTCCATATAGAACTTTTTGCTGGGTATTTACCTCAAAAAAAAATGAAAAAGTCGCGCGCGTGCGGCCAGACAACTCAGGTACATACAATACTCGTGACACCTCGTGACACCCTCGTGACACATTCATGTCACGGAATAGGTACTCATAAATTACTGATAACAATACAGAATAAAATAAAAAATCTACTCGTGACACTCGTGACACCATTTTTGAGATTTCGTCTCAACTTTTTCCAACTACCCAGCAGAGGGTCTATAAGGAAACTCGTCTGAAAATGCCTGCTAACCCATTGTGAAGACAGAAAAAAAGCCGTGACAAACTGGTGTCACGGCGGTGTCACCGTGCCGTCACGGTGTCACGAATCAGTTGATGAGCAGTACCTTTCGGCCAAGCTTTTATACAGATCCGAGGTCCGAGGTGCAAGGTCCAAGTTTCAAGAAGCGTTGCTCTTTGCTTTCATTCCATGCACCAAGTTGTATGCGAGATCGTATGCATTGATCAGTTTTCGGAAGTTAAAGGACGTGTGGTCTTTGGGTTCCCAGAAGTAGATTCTTCGCATCACTGGGTGGGACACATCATACACCTCACAGAGTTCACGGATCAGTGGCCATCCTTCTTTGTCCACGGCCATGATGACGTAGTTTTGGATGTGTATAATGAGTGTGTCGTGATCGGGTACGGTGATAGACATGGGTTTCTCCTGTGTTGTCTTTTTTAAAAATAACATGCACATTTCCCCTTGCCAACCCCCCAGCCTGCATGTAACTTGTACGTGGGCAACAAGGCCCGTCAACTAAGGAGCATTTACCATGAGTGGAGAAGGACGTGGCTTGGGCGATTTCCAGAAGCGCCAGCGCAAGCCTGTGGAGATCCGAGGTACGAGGTACGAGAGCCTTGCTGCTGCGGCGAAGGCCTTGGGTGTGAGTGAGCAGACGGTACGCCGTGCTGCGAAGCGTGGGACAGAAAACAACGTAGGTTTGAGGAAGGAGCGGGCCGATGGCTAAGTGGGACTTGAGTAAGCTGCCCGAGGGGCGCAAGCCTCTGCCTGACGAGTGGTTTCGTGAGCATGCGCAGATGCAGGAGCGGATCAAGGAACTGGAGGCAGAGAACAAGCGCCTGAAATCCAAGCTGGCGTGGGCGGTGGAAGAACTAGACGATATGCTATGGGTGCCAGACAGTGAGCACGGGCAAGGAATTTTGAAGGCGTATACACGGAGGATGCTACGAGAACTGGAAGCGGAACTGGAAGGAGAGAAGGATGAGTGAAGAACCTTTCTACATCGTGATGAATCACGTCGAGGAGCATGAGAACGGCGATGCTACCTACACCTTCGACATGTCGGACAAGGCTGCCCAGTCGGTGATCGAAGAGGGTCTGACGCTGCTGCTATACTGCGGCATATCCAAAGTAGACCTTCAGGATGTGTACGACTGGATCTTGAAGCAAGGAGGGAATGATGAAGACGCCACCTAAGATTATCTGGGTAGACTTTGACGATAGTGGGCACGTTGTGTCTGGCGGCGAGGGCTGCGCTCGGTATGACGGGGAGCACACGTACGTTCGTGCTGAGACTTTTGTTTTGGACATCGGGCGTGACATTGACGAAATCTTGGACGAGGCCTTTAGGGCTGTGTTTATAGGAGAGAAGGAATGAACAATAGATACGAAGAGATGCTGTCTCACGCGATGGCTTTCCATGTGGAGAACCCGAAAGTGTGGGATTACTTTGTGAAGTTTACGTTTGAGGTGATCGAGCGTGGGTTCAGTCACTACTCTGTTAACGGTGTGTTCGAGCGCATTCGTTGGGAGACAGACTCCGCGGACCACGAAGGCAAATCCACATTCAAACTAAATAACAACCACCGCCCGTTCTATGCGCGTTGGTTCATGGATGCATATCCGGAGCACAGGGGATTTTTCCGCCTGCGCACAATGCGGAGTGTGTACCGGCCAGCCACGGGGTTGGAAGAGCTCGGCCCAGAGCATTTTGAAACGGAGGAAGCATGATGCCAGAGGTTATTAATCTGCAGGAGATCCCTGTGTACATGGACTGCCCTGTGTGCAACGGGACAGGCGAGATCGAGGTTGAGGAGTACAAGCCCCAGAGTTTCAGCCGGGACGTGGGGGAGATCTACTCACACACGGAGATCTGCGACGAGTGCCTAGGCAACGGTGAGATCTACAGGCCCTGCCCTGCGTGCGGGGAGAACATGACGCTGGCGGATGGCAAGGACATGCTTGTCTGCCGCGAGTGCCGGGAGGAGCAATGACCTACCTCACCCTTCTGGTGTTCGTGGTGACGATCAACGGGGAGGACTTCAAGTCGGTCATCCCCTACCAAACCGAGGCGAGCTGCGAGCAGGCACTGCGGCTGTCCTCTGACATGTACGACATCCTGTACAACGACTGGGAAGACGCGACCATGGGATGTGTGCGTACTCATGTAGCCTCTGGCTACACAATTAGACCAAGAGCAAGGACCGAGGACCGATGAGAACGGGTCGATACACAGAAGCAGAAGATACACTAGTCAAGGAGATGTTGCACAAGGGGTCTACGTACCATGAGATTGCAAGTATGTTGGGCCGGAGCTGGGAGAACGTACGGCAGCGGATCATCACGCTACGCAAGTATGAGGATCTGCCTCCAGCCAAGCGCAAGGACTACGCCAACAACCCGTACAGCGTGGAGGAAGAGGCGACGATCATTGCCATGTACAAGCAGGGTCATACGATGCCGGAGATTGCACGTACGTTAAAACGTACGCAAGGCAGCGTGAAGGACAAGATCTTCCGGCTGCGCAACGAGGGCGTACTGTTGAAGCCACGTCGTAACGTGCCCACTGCGTCGGACCACCGGGCGGATGGGATCACGGCCAAGGGTGTACATCATCAGTTTAACTTGGCAACGGGAAAGATTGGTGATCTGTTGTTCAAGGGCGAGACTGTTACGACCGAGGTCTTGAACTGGATGTGTGATCAGGCGGTGAACGGGGGATACCCCAGCCTGTCTGAGTGGATGGTGGATGTGGTTGTAGATAAATTCTATGAGGAGCAATCAAATGGCTGACCAAGGTGCAAGTACCGAGAGCCTAGAGCTGATTTACCGCAGGTGCCTGGAGAGTGTAGCGCCTGCCGAAAACGAGCGGATGCAGGCACGGGCCCACACTACGTGGCGGGACACAAAGCAGTGCCAGGAGTGGGGTCGGATGGGCAACAAACATTGGAGGGAATATCGTGCGGAACCAAGAGGAAAGTGATATGATGGGTGGAGGGAAAACTCACATCGCCTTCATCCGTGGTTCCGCGAAGGACGTAGTACATCACGATGACAAGGGGAGACAACAATTGAAAGATGCTGCTGTTGATAGTTTTGCATTGAAGCGTTTGCGCAGGAAGCTTGACATCCTGCTTGCTGATTTCAAGGCCATAGGGGACAACAAGCGGTATGACATCGAGGAGTGTTTGTCGTTACTAGACATCATTGAGAAGGGCAAAGATGCGAGGAGCAACAATCAAGGATATAACCCTGCGCATTTGGGAGATGTCGCGCAAGGGCAAGTCGGTTCAGGAGATAGCTTCTGAGCTTGGTGTGAATAAGCATACGGTAGCTGGAGCGTTAACCAGAGGAAGGAACAAGGGGGTCATACCTCGCCCTGATCGCAACTATGCAACGAGTTATATGCTCTCCAAGTTTGGTATGAAGGGTGGTTCGATCATTAGTTTGATGGATCACTTGAGCATGGAACAGCGTGTGTGGCTGGTATCTGAGGCGAAGAAGATCAACTGCGAAACAATCGAGGAATATTTACTGGAGAAAATACGAGATGAATACGAAGAATCTGATCAACGTGAGTGAAGAAGTTAAACGCCTGGAGCGCATTATCTCTGACATGGAGTGGGAGAACCAAGATGCGAGGGTCGAGAAGCTAGAGCTCATACATTTCCAACGGCTGCAGAAGAAGGGGGTGTTATGGGAACCGGATTTTTAGGAGGTAGGCATGGCCGACCACAAGAGTAACTTTGATATGGAAGAACACAGCCTTGTCCACGACGAGCTGAACGCGATGATGGAGATATGGGGGGAGCGGGATGCGAACCCTTTGGTGGTCTGCACGATCTCGATCATCCGGTTCATCGCTCTGTCGGGGCAGTTGTTCGAGAACCATGAGGACTTCTTGGAGTACGTCGAGAAGACAGCGAAAGCTGGTGTTGAGTACTACGAGGAATGCGAAAGAGAAGGGGCGAAATATAATGTTCACTGATACAATAACCAAGGATGTGTTTATCGACGATCTGACCGTGGCAGGCAGTGCGTTTGGATCGACAGCAGATGGCGAGGCGGTGTTTGTAAACGCTCGTATCGTTGAGGCCGTGAAGATCAAGGCCGGGGATTACATCAAGGCGATTGTGATACCGAACTATGAGGACAAGCGGCACCGGGTACAGTGGCGTGCGGTCAGGGCCGAGGTCACAGGTTCGGCATTCGAGGACATCTCTGCTGAGCCGGAGGAAGAGAAGCCTGCTGTATCGAGAGACGTGCAGGTGGTTGGGTTGCTCGAGGAGTTTGGACCGCTACGCACGGCCACTCTTGCACGGTTGATGAACACCAACAGCGGGGAGATTGGGACGCTCTGCCATGGCCTGTACGCCCAGGGGAAGATCGCCCTGGCGGATGTATACAGCGGGCCTGGGAACAAGCGTGCATCGCACCGCGTGTGGGCGGTAGACATCAACGAGTTTGATGTCGATCCTTTTGATGTGGAAGAGTAGCCCAGTAGAAAGCGTGGGAGGCGGCGCAGTGCCGCCTTCCAAACAAGTAGGTCCAGGCTTTCCAGAAGCGTGACTTGTCTTGCAGGCGCCAGGCGCGAGAGCAAAACGACTCGGACGTATCCCGGAAGGATACATCGTGAAGGATCCGACTTAGGAGTTTGAGTCTCCGCATATCCGTTTCGTAGTTTCGTTGTGCACTGTGATGTCCACTAACAGTGTACGATCATTTCGCAACAACCACGAGACGGTTTCGTCCGACTTGAAGTACATTGGCGACGCTACATCGCAATAACTATCACTCGTTATCTTTGCGCACCCACTCAGATGCAATGTCAGCAAGGCGCTGGTCATCAGCAGAGGTAATCTCATCGTCCACCTCCTTGGCGGTCTTCATATGAGACAGACGCTTCTCGTCTATCTTGCGTTTTGTTCGGTCGATGCCGCGCTGTACGCCACCCATGTAGATGCCGAACACCCCCGCGATAAACGCGAGGGCGATCAGACCGTAGAGCTGAAGCTTACCGAGCATCACTTGATCCCAGCCGCCCATTTCTTCAGGCGCTCACGCATGATCCAGACAGCCATCAAGGCGATCAGACCAGCGAACCCGAGGACGATGTACTGCGCGTTGCCATCCAGCATGGACAGCGAGGTGACTGCAGCACCTGCACCCGAGGCGACCTGCACTGCCGAAGCCTGCATAGTCTTAGATTGAGTGACCGAGGTCCGAGGTGCGGGTTCCTTCTTACCGTGTAGGAATGGACCGACGCGGAAGCCAGGACACGCCTTAATTGAATATTCATTGTGCCCACTAATCTTACGGATGTTATAACGCTGCTCGATCTGTTGGATCAGGTTACGGAGCGCCTCTTCCTGGGCCCAGGTGAAGTTGTCGCTGAACTGGTCGTCGGCGCTCGAGCCGTGTCCGCCAAACAGGCTGATCCCAATGGTCCCGGTATTGTGCCCTTTGACGTGAGCCCCAGTCTTTTCTTCTGGGCGTCCTGCCACCACGGTTCCATCCCTGTCGATCAACCAATGGTAGCCCACGTCATTAAAGCCTCGCTTCAAATGCCAGTCCCGAACCTCGCGGACTTTCTCCTCTGTCGAGCGGCCTTCCCACCAGTTCGGTGTGGTAGCGGTGCAGTGGATGATGATCTCGTCGATCTTACGCATTGGCTTCAACCTCTTCGAATGCTTTGCGGATCAGCACAGACAGTTGGCGTGCCATGGAACGCTGCTCACGATCTGCAAGCTGGCGTAGTTTCTCGTGGTCGTCCAGTAGCAGACCCACGTTGCGGAATTTCTGTTCGTCTTTGGCCATGATAACCCCTTTACTTGTTGTCTTCTTCTACACCACTTGGTTTCCTGCTGCAACCACGGATAGTATCCAGCCATTTGTCGTGGGCATCCTTGAGATACTTGGGCCGTTTGTCGTAGCCACGGATGTCGATGACGTTGTTCTTGCGCATGGCGTTCAGCATGGCCTCGGCCAGG
>Ga0222719_10002880_pt1 | contig 15447 bp, 16 predicted proteins | sample C33_34DmetaG_FD_165039 | JGI IMG/M metagenome (GOLD analysis project Ga0222719, IMG submission 165039) | Estuarine water microbial communities from San Francisco Bay, California, United States - C33_34D | ecosystem: Environmental > Aquatic > Marine > Unclassified | place: USA: California...
AGCACCGAGCCCAGCTTGGATTCCAGCCAGACCAAGGTTTGCCCCTTGCAGACCAAGATCACCTGCAGCCTGTGCACCCTGCATTTGCATCTGTGCACCAGCCATGCCCATCTCACCAGCCGACTGCGCACCTTGCATGCCGATCTGTGCTTGCGATTGTGCTAGCTGTGCCTGCTGAGCGGCGGCGGCTTGGCGTAGTTGTTCCGCAGACATACCCATCTGACCTGCCTGAGAGGCAAACTGCCCTGCCAACTCAGCTGCGTTCATGCCTGTCTGAGAAGCCAATTGCTCGATGCTCAAGCCCGTCTGAGCCAAGGCTTGTGCGTTTGCCGAAGCAAACTGTTCTGCGGACAAGCCCAACTGTGCACCTTGAAGTGCGCCTGTTTGTGCCAGTTCTTCAGCCGACAAACCAAGTTGGCCACCCGCTTGAGCTGCCGACGTAGCCGCGCCTGCACCCATCTGACCCAACTGACCAGTAAATTGTGCGGCTTGCTGTTGGCGAGCAAGAGCCTGCTCAAACGCACTCTGCGATCGCTCAGCTGCGCTTTCAAATCCAGCCGAACGCATCTGGGCCGCGGTACGACCCTGCTGCTCTAGGATGTTGCGCATCAGTTCAGCTTCTGCGATCGCCTGGCGAGACCCGCCAAAAGCGCCAGACTGCACAGCTTCTGCCTCCAGCTGACGTTCCTGTAACTCACCCTGACGGGCGATGTCAGCCAAAGCCTGCTGCACTGCAGCGTCTTCATACTGGCTCATAAAGGAACCGGCTGTTGCCGGATCATACATGGCAGCAGAACCGGCAAGTCCCGCAATACCCTGCTGTGCTGCACCCAGACCAAACTGAGATGCTTCCTGCAATGCCCGTTGAGCCTCTGCTGTCGACATGCGAGCACGCTCGGCAGCTACATCAGCACCGGTCTGCCCAGTAGCCGCAAGACCACGGGCACCAGTTGTCGAAGTTGCAAGATCCGATTGCAAAGGCGCTTGTAGAGCACGAGCGTTCTCAGCTGCAGCTGTTGCTACATCCTGCGCCTGCACGCCTGATTCTAGAAGCCGTTGTTCAGTTCGAGTTGCCAGCTCACCGAGGCGAGACGACGAAGACATCAACTCTTCCGCAGCAAGTTTAGTGGCAGGATCCGAGGACCGAGCAGCCGCTAGGATGTTTGCCGCTGCTTCCTCCGCGGACCTTGCTCCCTGAGCAGCAAAGTTTTGAAGGTCTTGAGCCGCTTGACTAAGTGCCGCTTGACCAGCTTCTAATGGTCCGGGTATCTGCCCAGCAAGACGACGTGTCGCTGCAAGATCTTGTTGGAGACCCGTGCTTGCCAGTCCCGTCAAGCTAGAGGCGGCACCAAGATACGGCTGGTATCCGCCAATGCCTCGCTGAGCCATTTGGAAAGCTTGCATCTGTGCAGGAGTAAACCCAGCAAGTTGCTGCTCTGGGAGGTTGATATCTTGACTGACTAGACCTGCTGCCAAGTTCAAGATGCCTGGAAGCTCGTCCTTATCTTGGGGTGTCAAGTACGCTCTACCACCCAAGTAGCCAGTTCCTGTAAACCCTGGGTTTACGATGTTGAGATCAGTCGAAGACATCTTAGGTCATACCCCCGCGCTCGAACCTACGCATCATCTCGTACATCCGAGCTGCGCCCTTGTTAGGATCACCGTTGCCAGCGCCGCGTACAGCGTTTTCAGTCATAACAAACTCACCGTCCGAGAGCCGAGCTTCTTGGACCGGTACACCATTTTGATAGATCTGAGCGGGAATCGAATCGCTGCGCCCGGTTCCGGGGCCCTCAACGTAGCCTCCGTTCGCATAACCGCTCATAAACTGATTAGCCATTTGGTCTGCAGCAGGGTTTCCTGCGATGGGACCATAACGCAGTTGGGGCGAGCGCATTGCCGAAGCCAAGGCCGCTGCCGTTGCGGGGTCAGAAAGATTAGGGAGACCGCCCATCATGTTGGTAGGTCCAGGATTCAAAGCTGCAATGCCTTGCTGCGTGGCCACCGGACCACCCATGGCAAAACCGCCTCGAGGGTTATTGACCGACCCGCCGTATAAATGCGCAAGAAGACCGGGCTGAAGCTCGGTCTTTTGGGTGATGGTTTGTTCTTTAGGTGCGCCACACATTATGCAAATCCTACCATGCCTTGGCTGCGAAGGTAATCATTCACAGCACCTTGTTGATTAGGACCAAAGCCCGCTGTCATCATACGGGAGTCCATGGGTTGACCCATCACGGGAATAGAGCCGATCCCTACAGAAGCTGGCATAGCCGAGGGACCTGTGACCGACGGGATCGCCGGGGCTGAGCTTGCCATGTTGGTGGAAATCGGCGCCGGAGATGGTGCTGCCAGCATTGGGTTTTCCTGCATGCTGCGCTCACGCTGCGGACGACGAGCTGCAGGCGCCGGAGGGGGCGAAGGCTGCTGACCACCGCCCATCATACCCTGTATCTTTTGAATGTTGCCCATCATCTTCGATGCCTGCTGCATTCGCTGAGCAAAGTTTGGCGCCTGTTGGGCGCCTGGGGTCACAAGATTCGGAGCTGCCGCGCCTGCAGTTTGTCGCGCTGCTTGGGCTACAGTATTCGCCGCCATGTTTGGAGCTGCTGCTGCCGCTTGCGCTGGGGCTGCTGCTGCCGCCGGGGCAATCGCCGCTTGTGTTCCTGCAGTCATTGCTGCCTTTGCCGCTGCAGGCATTGCTGCACCCGCTGCAGGCATTGCTGCACCCGCCGCACCCATCCCCGCCGCCGCCGGGGCCGCCGCCGCTGCGCCAGCTCCACCAGCTGCCGCCGCGCCTGCTGCTGCAGTACCAGCCGTGCCAGCGCCTGCGGTCAAACCCATAGCCAAAGCTTCTGGAAGTGTTCCGCCTGCCATCAAGGTGCCAATACCAGCTCCGATGGCCGAGGGCGCCGCTGCGGCAACTGCCCCACCAGCTGCAGTACCGGCAAGGCCAAGGCCGCTAGCAACCGCCCCGCCAATTGCAGACGTTGCCGCCGCAGGCAAAAGGCTTGCTGCCATGCTTCCGATCAAGGGTGCGAGCAAAGGGACCATTACGTTTCTCCGCGCACCGCTTCCGGTGCTGTGACAATGATTGATGTGCTGCGCCGTTCCGAGCCTGTCCAGCTTTGCCCACAATCAGGGCAGTTGCCGTTCGGGTAGCTCAAAATCTCTTCTGGCGTATCCACGGCATTGCCGCAGTTCTCACAGTGCACTTTATCAGAACTTGTTGATGGTTTCCAGCCAATGATCTCAGCCATTTGTATATCCTTATGTTGTCGTCACAGTGACCGACCCAACCGATCCAAGGGCCGAGGACCCACGTACATGTGGTGTGTTTAGTTCAGAAACTTTCAAGAACCCGCCATGATTAAACACGGTTCCTGGCTCTAGATTATAATCATCTGTCTGCAGGTCCGTAAACACCGTAAACGTGTTACGCCCCTCACCTGGGTTTCTTGACTGCTCCAAGAACACCGAAAACGCACGGATGACTTCATTAAAGTACCGCTGGTCGTATTCCGATGGCGGTATCGGAAAGTATGGGGCTGGGACAAGACGGTTCGACATTAGCGTCTACCGTCTGGGCGGACGTCGATCCTCGGTGACCCAAGACGCCAGCCCATACCAAGCTCATCGGACTCGACCCGCAGCGTCATTGATCGACCGCGCAAGCGCACAAACACCTGGTTGGTAAACTGCTCTACCGGAGACGATGCCGTCTTCGTGACGGACTCATCATCCTCTTGCAGGTAAGTTCCACCGGGGAAGTTTCGCGCTTTCATCGTAAACACCGCGGAGGGTGTTGCCGCCGTCGAGTTTCGGAACGTAATGTCTGGAATAAGTCGGCTGACAAAGCTGAAGTTGTTGCCGTCGCCAATATCAAACTGGCTAGATTCCACATATGCCGTAATTGGCTGTGCTGGATTGGTGCTGCCGTCGTCAAAACCGTTTTCATGGTAATACAAATAGCCGTCGAGGCCAGCGGCTACAGGGTTATCCAGCACGCCGCGGTCCACCCAGGCGCTACGGTCAAGAGTACCGTAGTACCAGATGTTTTGGACGTAATTGTATACGACATATCGATCAAGATTGTCGCTGTTGGCCGATGGATAGAACCACCACACTTCTGAGAAGGCGGTGTTCGTTGAGCAATAGATTTTTTCCGCTTGCCGGGAGTTGAAGTCCGAGAACACATAATCCCGCACGGTGCAGGGCAGTTTCTGCACGGAACCAGAATAAACATAGAACTCGTTTTTACCCATCCAGAAAACGTTGTCTTCTACGGAAGTCACACAGTTCGGGCTCATAACTGTCACATTGTCCGACAGCATACTGATGCCGAAAGTGAACGGAGGGCCGAGGTACTGCATGGCATGCAGAGAGACGTCGGTGAATACAAGAATTTGCTGACGTGTTTCGATCGCAGTTACAATGCGAGATCCGGATCCTACGAGCAAATCGCCAGCCGTATTGGTTGGTGTCGGCGTCCAATCTGCAGCGTTTTCCTGATCCGAGAAGCGGATAAGTAAAGGGTCTTGTGTAGAACTTCCAATCGAATTGCAGCCAAACGCAATGACATGACGATCGGTATCAGAAACCAGCACCTTAGCCGCCACCGTCGGAGCGTCGCTGGCGCCAGACAGGTCGCTTAAGGCAACGGCTCGGGTGGATGTGCCAACACTGGCGTCCCAGTAGTATATACCGCCGTTATACACGTTGATGATCAGGTCTTCGCCGAAGTTGTCATGCGTCCAGAGACGCAGCGTGTCTGTCTGCGCATCGATGGTTGTGCCGCTACCCCATGTATCGCGGCTCCAGACACCTGCGCCCCAGCCGTTCCCAAAAACCGATGTCTCAAGACCTGTGTTGATCTGATACGCGCCAACAACTGCCGCGCCACCGTCACCTGAGTCGGAGGAGTTTGCCACAACCGGAACAGGCGTGTACTGCCCATCGACTGTAATGTCAGCAACCGTATCCACCTCACGCGCGATGATGGTGTAGCTGTCAGCGTCAACAACCGTCTCGATGCGGTACTCTTGGTTTAGCACAGCTGCCGTAACCAAACCGCCCAGAGAAACAGCGCCGCTGAACGTAACGTAGTCGCCAGCTACAGCCCCGTGCGAAGTGTCCGTCACGGTAAGAACCGAAGACCCATCTACTGCGGCAAAGGTCACGTCGCCAGCAGCCGTCGTCACACGTATGGGCGTGATGTCGTAGTAGCCCTGACCTTCTTCGATGTAGTACTTATCGCTGGTGCCGAGGCCGAGGTAGTTGTTCAGGTTGATCGTGCGCCACGAGTGCAGCGCGCGACAAATGCCGAGGAAGGATTTTATGCCCAGTTTCGTCCATCCGCCGATCTTCTCCGGGTAGCCCGCACGGAACCGCACCTTGTCCATGTCAAACCAGCCACCTTCGTTGCTATACGAGGTGGTTTCGCGATTTACACCGGGTTGAAACTGTAACTTTGTGAGAGGCATGGCAGACTCCTTTTGCTGGAGTATACCCTACTCCGGCTTCACAGGCCAATCAGCTTCTTCAAGGTGCGGGAAGTTCGCATGAGTGGTGATGTCCCGCAGTGCTTGGCGGTATGCCGCCCACTCAACTGAGATGCTGCCGCCAGTTTCCTGCGCCTTAATGACTAGCCAGTCCGTAGCGGTTAAAAGAGCATCACGCTGACTGCGGATTAAGACCGCTGCCTGCTCGTTGCGTTGTGCGATCTCATCTGCCGTGGCGTCGGCAACTTCCCAGACCTGTGTCCAAGCGCCGTTAACAAGGACAGGCGTTCCCTCACTGACGTTCTTGGTGTGATCTACATTTGGGCGATCAACCTTAACGACGAGCTGCATGTCCCAATCAGCCAACAGTTCATCCGTCGGGCGTTTGGGAAACGACGTATTCGGGTTGTCTTTGCGCAACATCCCAATGGTGTAGGGGTACTTGGCGATTACGCCGTCTTTGACCAGTGCGTGCATATCATCTCTCCTTGAGGGCCTGAGCCAGTTCACGGATTGCTGCTGCTATTTCTAGCAGACTTTCCTCCTTGGTGTAAGGCACTTTGATCTGCTCAAACTTCCACTCATCCTTGCCGGGATGGTAGTATTGAACCCAACCCACACCCATGCCGCCCTCTGGGTACTCTGGGATGCTGTCAGGATTAATGGTGTAGCCGTTTTCGTGGCTGTCCATTTTGTATTGAATCATATGGGTTTTAACCCAACCTTCTGCGTTTGGCGCCTCACCGAACAAAACTGCCATTATTTGTCTCCCTTCATGATGATACCAAAAGCGTGATCCGCGATATGCTTTGGAAGATCGCCCCAACAAGCCGCTTCTGTTGCCGCATGGTGCGGTGGTTGCTTGATACTATACGCCGTCATGGCTGCGCCGTAAGCCAAAGGCACTTGCCCTATCTGTAGGGCAACATGCGAAAAATGCGTCCATGCCTCACGGCAGTTAGGTTCTGCTGCAATTGCCGACAAGAACGCGCGAATCATTTCGTCGTTGCGGTTCAGCTTGTGCAGGCACTGGGCGATGCTGATCCATGCATAGGCCCGGCGATACCGCAGCGCCTCGCACTCGTCGCCCTCGCTCACCTTCAGGTACTGCCGGTAGGCATCCAGAGCATCATCGAAGTTGCTCTTCTGGTGGTACTCACCGGCAAGCTGGAGCCAAGCATCAGCATCGTTCGGATCTTCCGCCAGCAACTCTTTCAGGGCCGGTGCGTAGTTCCTCTGCCCGCCCTTCTGGTAATGTTTCACCACGATGTCCGTATTGCACCAGATCGGATCGACACTGTCGCGAGGGCGGAGCATTTCATGGACACGGCGGTGCCACTCACAAGAATCGCGAGCATGCAAGCGCGTGCGAGAAGATCGCACAGATGGAATCGTACAATCCTTATCCGACCACTCGTCAATGAATAGACAGCTGCCGATGTTCCCGCTCCACTGCTCACGGAGCTTGTCCTTCCAGCCCGGCTCAAGGCGTTCGTCCATGTCGACACTGACACATACATCTACGTCATGCGGAACCAGCGCCAATGCTTCGTTACGCGCAGTATCAAAGCGCCATGGATCAATAGTTTTTTGAACAACATGAGCACCGTGTTGTTTTAGCAAAGCCACGGTTTCGTCCGTGGAGCCAGTGTCTAGAACATATACGGGGCAGCCTTCTGCAGCCTGCATAAATGTCTCAACATTATGAGCTTCGTTTTTGGAGATCGAATAAATTGCAAAAATCATTTTAATGTCATGTCAAATTGGGCTAAAAGAAACTCCCTCAGCACCAGAACCTGCCACAACGTAAGTCGCGGCCAAGCTAAGTGAGCCGGGGGTAGTGTGATCAAGAAGAGTGACGTAAGGTGTGCCAAAAGTTCCTACGGCAATGTAGTTTCCGTCAGGAGTAAAGATGTTTTTGCCCTCACCAGAACTAAACGCAATGCTTGCAAGTGTATACGTCGTAGCCAAACTCACAGAGCCGGGAGTGGTGTGATCAAGAAGAGTAAAATAAGGAGAGCCATTAGACGCCACAGCAATGTAGTTTCCATCAGGACTAAAAGCCACAGTTCTACTTTCAGCAGCCAGAGAATATGTCGTGGCCAGACTCACTGACCCCGGAGTAGTGTGATCCAGAAGAAGAAAACTAGTACTACCGCTCTCAGTTCCAACTGCAATATAATTTCCGTCAGGGCTAAAATCTGTAGATCGGCAAGGGTGGGACGCTGTGTATGTCGTAGCCAAACTTACAGAGCCGGGAGTGGTGTGATCGAGGAGGGCGAATCTGGGAGATGAACCAGTGCCTATCGCAATGTAGTTGCCGTCGGGGCTAAATGATGCGCTGTATGTAGTACCAGCACTTGCATACGTCGCAGCCAAACTTACAGAGCCGGGAGTGGTGTGGTCGAGGAGAGTGAATGTGGGAGATGGAAATAAAACACCCATAGTAATATAGTTGCCATCCGGGCTAAACTCCACGGTAGAAGCCGAAAAACTTAACGTGTATGATGCCGCAAAACTTAGTGAGCCGGGGGTAGTGTGATCAAGAAGAGTAAAATAAGGAGAGCTCGTAAACCCCACGGCAATGTAGTTTCCATCAGGACTAAAGTCTGTGCTAAGCCCAGTGCCTGCAAGTGTATATGATGCCGCAAAACTTAGTGAGCCAGGAGTAGTATGGTCAAGAAGAGTAAATCCGGGAGAACCCCCAAATGTACTATGAGTTACTGCCAGATAGGAGCCACCACCAACTGTAGCAGCCGAAGCCATCATCATTTTTTTTGCAACAACACTCATGCCAATGCGTCCCCAGCCCTAAAGCCATACCAGTTTGTGCCGCCATCAACAGTATAAAATACAAACACGTCCGTTTCGCCACTTGCAGGCGCAGTGGGCGCAGAACCACCGGGCCAATCCACCGATGCAGGCCAAGTTAATGTATGCGCCCCGCCAGCAGCCACCTTAAGGGTAAAAGAGTAACTGTCATTGGTGGTTAAATTAACGCCGCTGTAGTCAAAGGTAAATGTTGTATTGCCGCTGGTGGTAAGCGTAAAGGAGTTGCCCTCATCACAGTCAACGGTCGGCGTTGTCCCGGACAAGGCAACAACGGTTTCTATATAGGCTGTTGCCTGTATTTCTTCCGTTAGAACTACATTGCCATTGGCGTCCGCTGTAACCACCTTGCTCGCCTGCGAGGTGCCGAGCGTAGTAATGTCATTGTAGTTCAACTCAGCGGTTGTAGCTGTGACGCCGTCGAGGATGTTTAGCTCGGCTGTCGATGCGGTAACCCCGTCGAGGATGTTTAGCTCGGCTGTCGATGCGGTAACCCCGTCGAGGATGTTTAATTCTGCGGTGGAGGCAGTTACCCCGTCGAGGATGTTTAATTCTGCGGTGGAGGCAGTCACACCGTCGAGGATGTTTAGCTCGGCAGTTGAAGCAGTCACACCGTCTAGAATATTGATTTCGGCAGTTGAAGCAGTAACCCCGTCGAGGATGTTTAGCTCGGCAGTTGTGGCAGTGATGCCGTCCAAAACATTCAGTTCTGCTGCCGTAGCAGTAAGGCCAAGATTCGTCAGCGCAGTAGGTGCGTCGGCCAAATCAGACAAATTGTTTGCGGCGAGCAACGCGCCTGCAGGCACGAAGGTGCTGGTAATATCGACCACCGCTGCGCTGGCACCGCCCCCATCGGCGTAAACAATCGCGCCTTTGCCATCCGCGACCGTGACGTTGCCGCCTGAACCTTGCGTCAGGACAACGCTTTCACCGGAGTTGTTCTTGACAATGTAGACATGCTCGCCGTCATTCGGCGAGATCGTCACTGTGTTCGTGCCACTGGGACTGCCACCAAACAGCAGCACCGCATACTGACCGTCAGACAGCGTTCCGTCCGTCGTCGTCAGCGTGTGCGTCGTGCCAGACAGCGTAATAGAACCGACGCCGTTTGTGAGGCGGTCGATGATCTGCAGGTTCGTGTTCGTGGTCGTGCCCCACGTCCCTGACTGTTCACCAGTGGCGATAAGCTCAATGCCGCCATTTGTGGTGTATGTACTAGGCATAGCCGATCCTTACGCTGCAATCTCAGTCCAGGTAGATCCTGGTGAGGGGGTGACTTCAGTATAAACGGTTCCGGGGGCTGGAACAATCCTGCCCCACACTATCACAGGATTCACCAATCCTGTAGCCGAAATCCCTACAGGGAATACCGTTGCGGTGCCCGTGACGGTAACGGAGCCGACGGAACCAGTGGCCTGCAAGCCGGTGACAGGCGCTGTAGCAGACGCCTCGACAGTAACAGACCCAACAGAAGCCGTGGCCTCAAGACCAGTAGTGGGGACATTTGCATCGCCAGAAACCGCGACGTCTCCGACAACGCCTATAGCGGGGATGCCGTCTGGGAATACATTCGCTGTCCCGGTTGCAGTAACAGACCCAACAGAGCCTGTGGCCTGTAGACCAGTTGTCGGTACAATGGTTCCGGCCTCAACAGTGGGGATACCTACCGCGCCAGCCCCTTCAACGCCAGTGGGAGATACGACAGCTTCACCGATGATAGTAACGTTGCCAACACCCCCAGACGCTGCAAGGCCAGTAGTTGGAACTTCTGCTCCACCAGTCGCTGTAACAGAACCAATGGCGCTCGTAGCCTCTACGCCCGTTACAGAAACAACTGCAGCTGCTTGAACAGTTGCCGTTCCAACCTCACCTGTTGCGAAGATACCCGTCACAGGCACTGTGGCAGAAGCCTCGACAGAAACAGAGCCAACCGCACCTGTGCCGAAGCCTAATGGCTCAATAGGAGTAAGTGTTGAGTCACCAATGACTGTCGGATTATTAACCTGACCCGTTGCTGCGGAACCCGTAAGGATTACACCAGTGTTCGGAGCTTCAATCTGCCCAACACCGCCAGTAGCCTCTACCCCGGTAACGGGAACAAACGCAACAATCCGGCCTTCAGCCGTGCCGACTTGCCCACTCCCCGCAACCCCAGTGAGGGAGACCGTTACATTAACGACCCCATCATCTGCGTAGGCTGCTTGTGAGAATGAGGTGAAGCCGAACACTTAGACCTCCTTACGACGCAGCGTCAATAGACTGAACGCCATACCATGTTGTGCCACCATCACGAGACCAGAAAACATAGATGTTTGTTTCGCCGGAGGCGGGCGCATCGGGCGCTGTGCCACCAGCCCAGTCAACAGAAGCGGGCCATGTAATTGTGTGGGTGCCGCCAGCGGTCAGCTCAAGCACAAAGCCGCACGACACGCCACTGGTGAAAGAAGAAAATGTAAACGTGGTATTGCCCGAGGTTGTCAGGCTAAAGCCGCCACCCGTATCTACGTCGATTGTAGGGGTGGTGCCAGACAAGGCGTCGTAATCCTCTTTCACCGCGCTGTTAACGGTGAAGTCGCTGTTGCTTATGTTGAGTCTGTCCGTTCCACCTGTTCGCAAAGCGATGGTGTCTGTACCAAAGCTAAGATAGGTGTTGGTGTCGCCTTCGTGGTAAAGCGTACCAGCGAGGTAGATATTGTTTACCCCGTTGATATCAGCGTTAATGTCGAGATTTGCAGAGGCTATGATGTTGGTGTCATTGACCTCAAGCATCTCTGTGCCGCCAGTAACCACACGCCACTGATTTGCAGCGTGGAACTGCATGTAGGTGTCGGTGTCGCCTGTGTGAAAAATCTGATCGCCTACATAGAGATCAGTTACAGTGGGATTTGCAAACGTAGGGCTGGAGGTGGTCAATACAGCTTGGTTCAAGTAGCTGCTAAACTGATTTCCATCCCACAGGTCAGCGTCAAGGCCAGAGCCAGAGCCGTCGTTATTGGATGTCCAATACGTGCCCGAGTATCCGCTAATATTTGTTGCGGTTGTGGCGTTCCCGGACAAGGCACCTGAAAAAGTTCCGGCGGTTAGGGTATTAGTGCTCGGATTATACGTAAGAGAACTATCCTCATTCAGTCGTTTGAAAGAGGCCGTTGTGTTATCTACGAACGTAAGGTATCTGGTAGCCGCAGTTGACTCATCATTTTCAATGTATGCTTCAACCGTAATATTTGCACTGCCATTAAACGAAACACCGTTGATTGTTCTTGCGGTCTGCAGGGTTGTTGCGGTGCTCGCATTACCACTCAACGCAGCGGTAATCGTTCCCGCAGAAAAGTTCCCGCTCGCATCGCGGAACACAATGGTGCTTGCGGTGTTGGCATTCGTCGCATTCGAGGTGACGGTAAATGTGCCGCCTTCAGAACTCACAGAGCCGGAAAGACCATTGCCGCTCGTTGCGCCAGCGGCGACGTAGTTACCTGTCGTGTCCGTCCCGAGAGCAACAGAATTGGCCGCGATAGTCGTGGCGAACGAGAGGTTGCCGCTGCCGTCGAATGCCGCGCTTGTGCCTGTAACATCTCCCGTTAAGGTAATCGTCCTACCTGTTGCCCACTTCGTTGCCGTAGACGCATTACCAGACAATGCAGCCGTGATCGTCCCAGCCGAGAAGTTGCCAGACCCGTCACGGGCCACAACCTTAGAAGCTGTGTTTGCCGACGTCGCATCGACATTGATCGTCACAGTGCCCGATGTCCCGCCGCCAGTGATAAAGCTGCCTGCCGTGACGCCCGTGATATCGCCCACATTTGTGGTGTAGCCAGCGTCGTTATTAAAGCCACTGATATTGATATTGGCCTTAGTCAGCTTCTTCTGAGCATTCGCCGAATCCACGACCACAAAAAAATCGCCGTCAGCGTCTGAAGTAGACGTCGTCAGCTCACTAAGGTCTAGGCTTAGCGTGACCGCTGCGCCTTCGCTAGAGCCGCTGCCGTCCAGACCCGCATTGGTGGCGATTGTAGCAACGTAGTTACCAGTCGTGTCCGTGCCCAAAGCAACTGAATTTGCCGCCACGCCATTGGCCGTGGTGGCAGTCGTCGCCGTCGTAGCGTTACCACTCAGGTTTGCGGTGATTGTGCCCGCGCTGAAGTTGCCGGAGCCATCCCGGAATACAATCGTGCTGGGTGTATTAGCGTTGGTGGCGTTTGAGGTGACCGTAAATGTCGCGCCTTCAGAGCTCGCGGAGCCAGACAGACCGTTGCCGCTCACGGCACCAGCCGCCACATAGTTGCCAGTAGTGTCCGTACTGAGAGCGACTGAGTTTGGGGCAACACCGCTTGCTGTCGTTGCCGTGTCTGCATTACCAATTAGGTCTGCAGTAACCGTATTGAACGTAACATCTGCAGATACGCTGACGTCTTGGCCGATCGCCACATCGTTCGCGTTGACCGTTACACCCGTACCAGCGCCGACAGCGAATGTCGTACCTGTGAGCGTAAGGCCGTTTCCTGCTGAGTAAACAGCCGTAGAGGCAATCTGTGTGAACGTAATATTTGTTGTGCCGAATGTGATCGTACCAGAGGTGTTCATCACATACAGTTCACCCGCACCTGTATCACCCTCTGATACAAAGAACGCATCACCCTCACCCAAGGCATCAGGATCACTGGCCCCGTAGCTATCGGCGTCCGTTGCACGAGTTAGAACCCAGTTTGTGCTAACCGAACCAGTATCTGTAACGGTATAAACACCGTTATGCGCCGCGTTTGTCTGAGTATAGATCAGAACACGGTCGCTGGTGTTTAGTGTGATCCCGTCAATAACCAACGCAGCTTGTGTGCCAGAGTTGGTCAGCGTTGCACCCACACCAGATGTGCCGTTGTTATACGCGGCATTCAATGCGGTCGGAGACTCGACACGAACAGGGGAGTGGTAGTGAATCCCAGCCGCTGCAATTGTATCAACATACTGCTTCGTCGCAGCCTGCAGCGCGCTCGTCGGATCTTGATTAAGCGTCAGATCACCAGAAGCATCAAAGACAACCGTCTTTCCGGCGGGCTGCGTGATAAAGACCTCCGCGTTGCCTGCCGTCAGGTTGACCGCAGATCCAGCATTGGAGCTTGCAAGAACACTCGTGCGCGCCAAAGTCGTGCTTCCAAGCGCAAAGGTGCCAAGACCTACTTCCCACTCTCCAGTGCTTGACTCGAAAATGGCATAATAGGTTGTGTCACCATCCGACAACGCAGACGAAAAAGCCTGAAAACCCGCTACCGCGCCTGCGAGAGTCAGGGTTCCAGTGCCTGTCGTGGCGGTCGTTTCTTTTACACGATCTTTAACGACGAGTGCCATGACGCAATCTCCTTACCGCTTAGACTTAGGCGATGCGGATGATGGCGTTGCTTGCATCCGCAGTGGGGAACACGATCTGGAAGTCACCTGCCGTCGAGGTCTTGTCCGAACCGAAGTCCAGAACAACCACTGCCGGGTCACCTGCTGCCGTGTCGTTGTAGATCAACGCACCGCGCGCCGTGATGGTGGCAGAGGTGAAGGTCAGGTCGTCGAAGTCCGCGAATGCGGTCGTGCCACTGGACGTAGGCGTAACGTTAGTCAGCGTACCGCCGCCAGCCGAATACGAGCCAGAATCGCCAACTTCGTTCGAGGCAGTGTAGGCGGTCGTCGCTGCGGTGAACGATGCCGAGTTTGTGTACAGCGCCAGCTTAAAACTGTCGCCCGTCGAAGCGGTGAAATCGTGCGTGCCAGTCAGCAGTTCTTTCTTGAAGCTGGTGCACATGAAGTTCCCAGTGAACGCCATATTAGAGTCTCCTTATGAGTTCTGCCAGTTCAGGATGACCAGCATCATTAAGCGCATTATACACAGTTGTGCGGTCGCTGCGAATAGCCTGTTTCAAATACAGCTCAACCAGCTTGGCAACCTGACCCCTAAAAGCATGCGCCTGTTCTCGTAACGCTGGATGAGCGGAATCCGAAACGGAAACAATCCGCTCTGCCGCTTGTTCTGCAAGCTCTTCCGCAGTGAACCCACGTTTGCTTGTCGTCCGAACACCAACGATAGGGGTGTCTTTGGGTAGATCAAAAAACCCTATAGTCATTGTTTCGGCCTAATCACTTTACCACGACGGTACTCATCTGTCACTTCTTTAGCTTCACCCAACTGCTTGAGACCCATGATGGATTCCTGCAAACGCTGTGTGTACATCTGCGTGACATCCTGCTCACCCTTCATAAAGATACTAGCCTCAAGAAGAGCGCCATAGAGCATGGCCATCTCAGCGTTCTCGCTCAGCCAGGTGGTGCCGCTATCGGCCCCCGCGGTCAAGCTATTCGGGCGGTAGAAGTAATGAAGCTCTGCAGTGTATACTGCGTCCGGCGTTGCGGCCAGAATGAAGTTGTCGTTATCAAACTGCGCGAAGTATCTAGGAGCCCCTGTTGTGGTGGCATCCGGAGTGTACTCTTGGATAAAGCTTGGATCCTTAAACTCCAAGAAAAACTTATCACCATCTCCGCCTTCCAGGCTCAATGAAAACGGTGCCAAGAAGTCAATGGGGCACGCAAGATACTTGTTGCCAGCTGTAGTGGATGCCGTGGCATTCTTGCGGAACAAGCTGAGCTGGACCTGCTTTAAGATCCGCTCTTCTGCCATTCGAATAAACAACGGAATATTGTTGACGAAAGTCGTCTCGTTGTTTTCCGTGTAATCCTCAACAGCTTGTTTTAACTGCGCGTATGTGAAGCTCATGTGGTCACCACCGTAACTTGTCCTGCCTTACCTACCATACGAGGACGCTCAAGGCGAGGGTTCTCCACCGTCGGAACACCAACATATACCTGCAGCGCCTCCGGCTGATCCGGGCGAGGATCTCTCAAAGCCTGTGGGTCAGGGCCCGTACGAGGAGGATAGAGCTGTGGATGCTTTGGCTCATACTCGTCTTTGCCGACAAGCGCACCAGTCCATTCCTTCTTCATATCCCGAAGACGGTAGCGGAAACCCGACCGGTCAGAAATGCCGTATGAGTTCTTGCCAGATGCGAATGCCATCAGACCCTCAGATAACGTGCGCTAGGCTGCAACTTCAGAGGCACACGAGCCTCGTCTTCATTTGCCGCGC